>Ga0247822_10000720_pt1 | contig 18692 bp, 44 predicted proteins | sample 13C_Cellulose_Da_FD_192423 | JGI IMG/M metagenome (GOLD analysis project Ga0247822, IMG submission 192423) | Soil microbial communities from agricultural site in Penn Yan, New York, United States - 13C_Cellulose_Day30 | ecosystem: Environmental > Terrestrial > Soil > Agricultural land | place...
GCCGAACGGACCCCAGCCACACGCGCACGCCTGCATGTCGTAACCCGCTTGGGTCAGTTCCGCCTTGCACTCAAAGCACGTTTCGCGCTTCACATGCCCTCTCCTTTGAGCACGGCATTGAGCCGCTGGTAATCGTCGTGCGCGTACTTCTCCAATTCGGGAGGCAGCGGGACGGTGTGATAGATATGGGAGAGGGTCGCACTCGCATTCGTCGCAGCCTCACGCAGCCGGCTAACCTCCCCCTGCAAGGCGGCGATCATGTCCGCGTGGTCGTCATGGAATACGAACTGGCCTAGCTTCTCGGAAGTCATTCCGTCTTCGGTCCAGTCGAACCGCCGAAGAGCAACCGCCTCGTTCCGCTTGGGGGTGGTCATGGCGCGGCTCCGGTGGCTTTGGCGATGGCTCGTTCGGCGAGCAGCCAAGCCGCATCCGTGTGGCCGCGCTCGCGCAGCGCCAGTAATGCGCCAAGGAGTTCTGGCGCGGCGGCGATCAGGCTCGCATCCCACTCAGAGCAAACGGCAACGCGATCAATGCGTGCCTCGTCCGTTTCCATGCCGATGCAGTAGTCTGAGGCGCTACCATGTGGATCTTTGGTGGCCTTCCACGGCCCTGGCGTATGCTTCGCATCCATCTTCCTGCTCCTGTTAGGTGGTATGTCCTAGAGAACGGACCTCGTGACCCAAAGCGGCCAACTCCCGCAGACGACATATCAGGTCGTCCTCGATCTCGTTCAGTTCGATGGTGGTCCCGTAGACGCCGACCAGGTGCTTGGGACGCTTGTCCGCGAACTTGGGGTGGCTCGGACGGTACAGGCTGATAGCCCCGTTGTCGTCCACGAACACGCCCTGCCTACCACCACACGCATTGAACCGGATCGACGTGAAAACGTACTTCGCCGCGCGCTCGTAGCCCAGCACCAGCAGGTTCCTGCGGCGAGTGTAGGTGCCGCGGGTCACTTCCGCCTCGCCATCAGTTTCGCTACGCGGTCCTGCACTTCGTCCTCCGCTTTCAGTACGGCGGTCCGGATGTCGCCAATCAGCCCGTTGTCGCGCGGCACGCGGGTGATGGCAATTTGCAGGCCATCGGGGAATCGTGGGTCAAAGCTGACGGCATCCGTCCAGACCCACCCGGCGATCCACTGCTGGAAGGCGATTTGCTCCGCGTACTCCTGGGCGTGCGCACCATCCATGATGGCGGAATAGTGTTTGTGCTGTGCGTCGGGGCACTTAAATTCGGGGCCACCCTCGGCGCTCACGATGCCATCCAGCGACGCGCCAGCGAAGTCGTATTCGTCATGCAGCGCGAACCCTACCTGTTGCACCAGCGAGCCCGTCTCGGCCTCGTAGGCGGCGCGCGCGAAAGGTTCGAGTTCTACGCCTCTCAGCATGGCCGGCGTCACGAAGGACGGAACCGGCTGCCCCGTGATTCGCTCCACGGCCAGCTTCGTGATGAGGTTGGCCCGGCTGGTGGAGGGCGAGCCACCACGGCCCGGCGCCATCAGGTCTTTGGCCGTGCTGGCGCTGAACTTGCCAGCCTTCGCCGCCAGCCATTCCGGGGTTCCTTGGGGGTCATTCAGCAGTCGCATCGGTCGCCCCCGCCTTCTCGGCCACGCCCTTCAGGTAGTCCAGGCCGGCGGCGCCGACCATCGCGCGCTGCTCCTTGGTCAGCTTGCCCCATGCCTCGGACAGGGCATCCGTACCGTCGCCGGCAATGTCGCCAAGGTTCGCCATCAGCTGCTGCCGCTCGGGCGTGTCCTCGGGCTCTTGGATCAGGGCAGCGTGCCGACCCTGCTGGCGCGGCGCGGGACTGTACTCGGCATCCACGATGCGCTCGGCCTCGTCCTGCTCGTAGATGCCCACGAAACCGAACGCCAGTCGGGCGCACTGGATCGTCGCCTTGTGGCGCAGCATCCGGCGCGGGTGGGAGCGCCAGGGCGCAACGTCGCGGCGACACTCGGCCATGTACTCGGTCACGCGGACGGGATGGCTGCGGTCCTTCCGGTAGATCGTGCAGGTGCAGCTGTCGTCGTCCTGTTCGAAGTCCATGCCGTCGAACTGCGGGTGCGAATTGATGATGCGCGACCAGCCATCCACGCCGACCACCGGCACGATGCCGTTGTTCTTGTCGGGGAAGGCGTAGATTTCCTTGGTCCAGGGGTTGAGCGAATACTGCTGCGCCACGATCAGCAGGGCGGCCATCTGCGCGTCGGACACCTGCCCACGGAACGCGGTGGCCTTCAGGGTGGCGACCAGCTCCTGCGCGTTGCTGGCCTCAACGGACAGCGCCTTGGCGAGGTTGGTTGCTTGGGATGCGACGAGGTTCGTCATTGCGGTTCTCGGTTTGGTTTCTCAGAACAACGCAGCCGGCCGCTGGGACCGGCCACGGGTCATCCGGCGTTGAACGATGCGCAGATGACATCGCCTACCGTGACGGATGCGTGCGCGTCGCCGATGACGGTCGCTTTCACGTTGTCGGGGTGGGTGGCCCATGTGCCGTAGCTGTATTGCCACGATCCAAGGTCATCCTTCCCCAGCATGTCGTCCCTCCATTTCTTCTAGCGATTGCCGGAAGGGTGGATGCGCTTGGCCTCCTCCTCGGTCATGGCCGCGACCACGGCTGAGTCGTAGGTGTCGTACCCGCCGTTCTCTTCCTGCTCGATAATCCAGAGCTTCAGGACGCTCATGCTTGGTTCTCCCGACGGATGGCGTCCGTCAACTTGCGAAGGGTCAGGTTGTCCTCCGTCACGAAGGTGGCCAGCAGGTCGCGGGCTTCCTCGGCGGCGGCGTAGAGGGTGGCGGTCCGGATGGCCTCTTCCTCGCGCTCCCGAAGCGCCTGAGCGGCTTCCGCGTCACGGGCGGCCTGTTCCTCGGCTGCGACACGGGCGCGCTCTGCGGCCTCGTCTGCGGCCTTCTGACGGGCTTCGGCTTCTTGGCGCTCGATCTCGGCACGACGCTCGGCCAGTTCCGCCTCCTCCCGTTCGCGCTGCTGACGGGCTTCCTCGGCTTGGCGATCCAGTTCAGCCTGCGCGCGGGCCTGTTCTTCCCGGGCAGCTTCGGCCTGCCGTTCCCGTTCCTCTCGGGCTTCCCTGTCCGCCTCGGCCCGGGCTTCCGCAGCTTGGCGGTCGGCCTCCTCCTGAGCCTTGCGGGCTTCCGCCTGCTCGGCCTCAAAGGCGGCGCGCTCGGCAGCCAGCTTCTCAGCGGCGGCCTTGGCCTTGGCCTCCCGTTCCTGTTGCAAGCGCAGGATCTCGGCGGCCTGGCGGTCCAGTTCGGCGCGCTCTTCATAAGCCTTGTGCAGCTTTTCCAGTACGTTGCCCTTGGCCATGGATGCGGTGGGGTAGTAGACCTCATCGATTCCGTCCAGATCGTCGCCATCCAGTGCCGTGATGGCTCGCTTGATATCCTCGACCCCAGCCCCGAACAACTTGCCCGGCAGCGCCTCGATGTCGGCGATCCGCTTCGCCATGGCGGCCACGCGCTCCCGTTCCTTGCGCTCCTCCTCGGCCTTCTCCGCGGCGCGCGCGTCGTCCCATGCGTCCCGCAGGTTCTTCAGCCGGATTTCCTCCGGCTCGACCAGCGCCACCAATTCCTTCTGCGCGCCAACGACGGCATCGGCGAACTGGCGGGCATCCTCACGGGCCTCCTTGCCGGTGCGCTCGATGGTCAGGCGGGCGTCGCGCAGGTCCATGGCGGCGCGGTGCGCCTGGTCACGGCCGGCCTTGTTGGTTACCTCGGTGATGCCAACCGACTTGGCGGCCAGTTCCTTCAGCTTGTCGGCGGTGGTGGAAAAGGACAGCGCATTGCGCGCGCGGTCGATCAGGGACAGTTCTTGGGTCACTGGTGGTTCCTCAGTCGTTGGGTGAAGTAGGCGTTGAACCGCTGCTGCTCGGGCAGCTTGGCCCGGAACTGCTGCAGTCTTTGGTCGTTGTCGAGCGGCTGGCGCGGCGGCCGGCCGGGGTAGGTTCGCTCAATGGTTCGCTTGCTGAGTTGCATGTCATCCTCCACTGGCCCACAGGCCGATGAGCAGAATCCAGAACAGGGCGTAGACGCAGGTTCCCACGATGCGGTTGGCGTACTTCATGGCAGCCACACGGGGCTGACCACGCGCTGCCGGATCTCGCCGTACTGCATCGCGTAGTGGTGGCTGCTGCGCATGAAGCGGCGCGAGTGGGCCAGCAACAGGATCGGGTCCATGGTGTTCATCCGTTCGGTGACCATGCGGCCGGTGTCCTCGCGCTTGAAGGTGATGACGGGGCCAGTGTCGCGGCCCTTGATGCGGCGGCGCGCGAGGCGGATATGCGCTGCGGGCTTCAGGTCTTCCTTGGGCTCGGGCGCAGCGTCGCGGTCAAAATCGCCGTGCAGCCAGTGGTCGTGTCGGGTTGCCATGGTGTTCTCCTGTGGTCTTGTCCTGTTACACGGAGCCGGCGATCAGGACCGGCCATCCCATTGGACAGATTCCAGTTCTCGCGCAGCATCGCGGCCCATGTCCTGCTCGTTCTGACGCCGTCGGCGGTGCTCCAGGTACAACTGGCCCGTCATGGCAATGTCCCGTTCCCTCGGCGTCAGAACGAAGTCCAGCGGGATGTCGCGTGCATCGTTCAGGGTGTCGCTTTCGGTGACTCGCTTCATGGCCGGTTCCATTGTTGGGTTGCGTCCAGTATAGTTAGGCACAACCAGTTGCGCAACCAGTAGGAGAAGAGATGCGGACCATCAGCACAAAGCCAGCCCGCGGCAAGCGTTACCAGCGGGAACAGGAGAAGAATGCCAAGCGATCGGCGGCCATGTTGGCGGCGGCGGACGGCGGACAGAAGATTGTCGACATCGCCAACGCGTACGGCGTCAGCCATCAGCGCGCAAGCTTCATCGTCAGCCGCGAACGGGACAAGAGGGCAAAGGCATGATCTACCCCGACTACCACCAGACCACGCCGCTGACGCCAGCACAGGTCAAGGACGCGATCCGCTCGGCGTCAGCGCAGGATGCCGCGATACTGGCGATCTACAGCCTCGGCATCGCGCGCAGTCCATCGCAGGTGCATCACATGCTGGAACGTCTTGGCAAACGTTGGCCGCTGACCAGCATTCGCCGCAGTATCACGGGACTGCAGAAGAACGGTCACCTTCGCAAGCTGGACGAGTTGCGCATGGGGGCCTACGGAAAGCCTGAACACCTGTGGGAACGATCCGCCGACCCCCGCCCCTGCAAAGGAGAGGTATGAACAAGATCGTCCCGATTCTGACTGGCTGGGGCCTGTTCACGGGCCCTGAGTTCATGTTCATGGTTGTGCCCGACAGCAAGCCGCAGACCAAGGAGCAGGAGGAACAGAACCGCATTGCAGCAGCCCGCCAGGATGCGCAGTACGCCGATTGGATACGTCGCGGGGCTCCGATGCTTGGCGGCTTCGGATCGTCTCCCTGCCACTGCCAGTGCCGAGGAAAGCTATCGTGACCCGCACACCGATGGAGATGTCTGCTTACCGCACATATGCCGTCCGGGCGACTGCTAAGCAAACGGCCATGATGTTCCGAGAGGCCATAGCTGGTACGCCGTCGCTTTGGGATCGCCCATGTCAGCTAAGCGACGCCCAGTTCAATGAAATTCTGGATCGGGTTATCGCTGCTCACCTTGCGATTCTGGCAGGTCAGTGTGGGGAATCCACGTTCCTCCCACTACCGAAGGGCCCAGTAGCCCCCGCCTAACCCCTTGCATCCCCCTGAGAGAGGGGGCTTGTGCAGTATGTTGCGCAGTAAAAGAGAAGGCCCCCGGATCACTCACGGGGGCCTTTTGCATCGGGGGACAAATCCGATGTTGACACACTGCGGGGAGCAGGTACTATCGAGGTGCGAACTGGATAGTGGTCAGGACTATAGCACACCGAATCGGATGTGCAACATATTGCCCACTCTCCCAAATGCCCCGCAGGCTGCTCGGATAACGACGGCTGCCTGCCTGTAAGCGCATACCGTGGGATAGGGTCTGAGACAGTGCGGCGCCCCGTAGTCATCGCAGGGCGCGACCCGAACAAGGCGATGGCCGGTTGACGGCTCCATACAGGAAAGCCCCTGCCGGAACTCTGTAGCCCTTCGCTATGGATGCTTCCGGCTGTCCCACCACCAGGAAATGGTTAATGGCTAAGGATCTTAGAGGTTTCTGGAAACCACCTGCTGACTTGACTCCGATGACAAGAACTCAGGAGTTGAAGTATGTGAAATCTCGGTTACGGAAACGACGGGTCAAGAAGGGAAAGCAGCAAGCACCGAAGCGCCAGCCTGACGACAAGTTCTACAAGTCTCTGGAATGGCGATCACTACGCTATCAGGTGTTGAAGAATTGCAACGGTCGCTGTCAGTTGTGTGGCGCGTCGCAGCATGACGGCGTGAAGATCCACGTTGACCATATTAAGCCCCGTTCTCGCTATCCGCACCTGGCGCTCGTCATCACCAACTTGCAGTGCCTATGTGACGACTGTAATACAGGAAAGGGTGGCTGGGACGACACGGACTGGCGCGAACACATGCGTGCAATTTAGCTGTCCGGTTTAATTTCAAGGCTGCGTTCTAACTGACATGAAGCGAAAGTGTCCGCACTGCAAGAAGTCATTTCAGCCTGTGACTGGCGCAGCGAACCGCGCCGACAAAGCGGGCTCTCCACTGTATTGCAGCCGGGCGTGTTCCGGTCTGGCCCGTCGCGTCAACCGTTCTCCGGAGGACAAGAAGGCAGCCAAGGCCGAGTATGATCGCAAGCGCCGTGCCGAGTTGGGCGAGAGTCTGAGGGCGGAGAAGCGCGCGGCCTACTACGCCAACCACGACACGAACAAAGCCAGGGCTGCGGAACTTAGGAAGACGGCAGAGTACAAGGCAAAGCACTTGGTCTACCTGTCGACGCCCGAGTATCGCGCCAAGAAGCAAGAGTACGACGTAGAGCTACGCAAGGCTGGTTATGGCGACTTCGCCGAAACATGGCGGCTGTTGCTGGACTTGGAGAAAGAGATTCGCTCGCAGCAATCCAGCTATGAGCGCCGCAAAGCGCGGGGCTACTACACCCGCGCATCCATCACCCGAAGGAGAGAAGCATGGCAGGCCAGAAAGAACTTAACGCAAGCAACCTGAAGTCCGCTCTGTGGGACACCCTCAACGACCTGCGCGACAACAAGATTCAGCCTGGTCACGCCGATTCGGTGGCTTCGCAGGCGCGCGAGATCCTGCGGACCGTCCGCACCCAGTTGCTTGTCACGCAGCAGTCCAAGCGTGCCGTTCCCGTCGATTGCATCAACTTCGCGGAGAAGTGACCGATGGAGCCTACGGCCCGCATCCTCTACACCATGGCTGTAATCGAAGTTATGTCGGCAGATGAGCGGGCCGCATTCATTGACCTGTTCAATGCCAGCTATTGCCAGCACTGCGGCAGCGACCTTGTTCCGTGCCATTGTTCTAACGACGAATGATGGCCGTCCCACTTGGCATCCTGCGTTCTTTAGGTAAACGGGAGAGGAGAAAGACATGCAATACCGAGAGTACATCACGAAAGACAAGTCCGATTGGCCGCGTGGCGAGTGGGACAACGAGCCTGATAAGGTCCAGTTTCAGGATGAGGCGACTGGGCTTCCTTGCCTGATCGTTCGCGGGCCGTCTGGCGCTCTCTGCGGCTACGTTGGCGTTTCGGAGGGTCACCGCCTGTTTGGCATTGATTACAGCGATGCTGCTCGCGAGGATGGAGAGTGCCTTGACGTTCATTGGGGCTTGACGTTCTCTGATCACTGCCACCCGAGTGCAGATGAGTCGAAAGGGATTTGCCACCTTCCTGACGACGGTGAGCCTGACCATGTTTGGTGGTTTGGCTTCGACTGCGCGCATAGCGGTGACTTTTGCCCGGATCGGCGTTTCAACTGGCGTGATTCGGATGAGACATATCGGAATCGTGCTTACGTCGAAAACGAAATTCGTGGACTGGCCGCTCAACTCGCCAAGGGTTGAGCGCAACCCCGCGCATCAGGTAGAGACAGGAGGGTGGGATGAGTGAGTACAACTTCGAAGGTTTGACCCGAGCGCAAATGACGCTCCTGACCTATCAGGGCTGGTGGCAGTCGGATAAGGGGCACCGCCCGCGCCCTAACGTCAATACGGTAGAAGGACTGATGCGGCGCAACCTGCTGATTGAGCATGCGCGAGGGAATCCGCCGATCTACGAGTACGAAGTCCCCACTGACGTACACATGGCGTGGTGCGCGTACTGCTCAGTCCGCTAACCCCGCCGCCCAACCCCCTACCAACTGACCCACAACACAAGGAGAGGAAACATGGGTAGAGAGATCCGCATGGTGCCGCCGAACTGGGAGCACCCGAAAAAGTGGGAGCACAACCCGCGTAAGGGCTGGCGGGAAGTCCACATTCCTATGTATGACCGGCCATATCGTCCTGCACTGGAGGAATGGTTCGATGGCTGGCAGAAGTGGGAGCGCGGCGAGTACCCGAGTTACACCAGCGACGACTGCAAGGGCGACCCGTACTGGGAATATACCGGCGGACCGCCTCAGCCCGAATATTATCGGCCTGATTGGAAGCCGGAGGAAATGACCTGGTATCAGGTCTACCAGACGGTTAGCGAGGGGACGCCAGTAACGCCACCCTTTGCCACAAAGGAAGAACTGATCGACTACCTTGTCGAGAATGGCGACTTCTGGGATCAGGAACGACGCAAGGATGGAGATTCGATCATGCGCTGCACCCCTTGGCCGCGTGAGGAGGCGGAAGCATTCGTCAATGGTCCGGGGTGGGCTCCTTCTATGGTCATCGCTAACGGGAAGTGCATGACAGGCACCGAAGCTCTGGCGCAACAACCAACGCCGCCGCTCGGCGGGTAGGGGAGAAGGACATGGCACATGTTTGCATTCACGGCGCATCTTCGGATGACCGCAGGTACGACGGGCAATGGAATGCGCCTTTCTCGCAGTGTTCGTGCTGCGGGATTCGGTTCCCGTACATTGACAGCGGGTCATACGGTTCTAGCGGAATAACTTCTAGGACATGGCATCCAAAGGACAAGTGTGGTCGATGCGGTGGTGAACACGTTGAGGACCGCTGGCACCGTTCAAACAACAGCAGGCTTACACCATGATCTGCGAAACCCCCGACTGCGGCCAAGTAGCCCTAAGCGTGCTGACGACGACGTGTGGCCGATTCTGCCTTTGTGGATCGTGCATCGAGCAAGTCTTTGGAGTAGTGACCCAAGCGCAGGACGAGATCGGCGAGGCGTTACGGGAGACCAGCCATGCTAGTTGACTCCGAAGTCCTGATCCTGGTCCGTGAGGGTTTCAGCCTTGGAGAGATCGAGGCCCACACCGGACTGTGCCGCGAGAGATCAGATGCCATGTTCATGCGCGCGCTGGCCGAGATAGACCGCGAGGCTCGCAGGCAGCGCCACATCGAGAATTGCCGCAGGTGGAATGCGCGGAAGAGGTTGGCCGGTTTAGCGAGTGATGCGCGTTCTAGCTGATATGGAAGACAAGAGGAAAGGTTATGAGCTCAACAGACGGATTTATAGCGGCATTGGCATTCGGCGCTCTGTGTTCAGTAGCCGGATTGCTGACTGCGGCAAACATGGATATGGAAGCCGCCTATATCGAGTGGGCGTCCACTGTTTGCGATAAGAATGATGGGCTTAAGTCGCTGGATCGCACGACTGCTACGTGCAAGAACGGCGCGGAGTTCACGCTGGGTAATCGATGAGAAAGAAGCCAGAACCCAAGCGCGATTCCCCCACCTACCAGCGCACCCCGCTAGTGGTATCCAAGGACGGCAAGACGTTCTCCGTGGACGCTGCTCAGGTCGTGGATCTTTTCGCCGATTACAAGCGCTGGGGCCTGCTGGATAAGGATGGGAGGGTGAAGGGTGGCTAAGCTTTCGACACCTGCGGACCTGGAGCGGTGGTGTGAGTTCCTTAGGGGGCTGAAGCTTCCGTTGGAGGTCACTCAGAAGCCGTGGAAGCCAGCGCGCCGGCTTGAATCCAATGCCTACCTGTGGGCGTTCGTCTATAGGCCGCTGGTCGAGGTGGCAGGACATGAAGAGGGCGAGTGGCACGAGTATTTCTGCTGCCGATACTTTGGCGCTGTGCCCTACATTCGGATTGACGGGACAGAGGGCGAGCGGCCGGTGCGGACGACCACGAAGAACGAGGCAGGCGAGCGCGAGGTTTTGAAGGGACAGCCGTTTAACGATTTCTTGGTGTTCGTGGAATCGGAGTGTGCCAAGCGTGGTGTGTTCATTGAGAGGCAGGGGGCAGTGTGACCGCTTACTACAACGAGATTGAGCCTTACGTGGCCCAGTGGCTTCGTAACCTGATTTCCGAAAACCTGATTGCGCCCGGAGAAGTGGATGAGCGAAGCATTGAGGACGTTAAGCCCGGAGACCTGCGAGGTTTTACGCAGTGTCATTTCTTCGCGGGATTGGGCGGATGGTCTCATGCTCTACGCCTTGCCGGATGGCCAGATGATAAGCCCGTCTGGACTGGCTCATGCCCTTGCCAGCCTTTCAGCGCGGCAGGTAAAGGAACTGGGTTTGACGATCAGCGGCATCTCTGGCCGGCCTGGTTCCATCTCATCCGCGAGTGCCGACCTGCAGTCCTGCTTGGAGAGCAGGTTGCAAGCAAGGACGCAGAGCCTTGGGTCGACCTTGTACACGCTGACCTGGAAAGCGTGGGCTACGCCTTCGGGTGTGTCCCGTTCCCGGCTGCGGGCGTCGGTGCGCCGCACATCCGAGATCGAAACTACTGGGTGGCCAACACCGAATCACACGGTAGTCGATGCGAAGCCGCGACCGCCAATCACTTCCGGTCGCAGGCCAACAGACCCGCAAATCAGCGTAGCGGACATTGCGGTTCACCTGGCGGGATGGCCCTCTCCGACCAAGGCGAACGGGGATGGCGGTCACCAGATGGGCGAGGCATCTGCAACGGGCCGGCGGCCGGACGGAACGAAGACCCAGGTAACGCTGCCTGGAGTGGCGAAGTTCGCCGGATGGCCGACTCCGATGGCAGGGACGCCAGCGCAGAACGGCAACAACGCAGCGGGGAACAACGACAGCAGCCGGCGAACGGTGGCGCTTTCCGGCTGGGGTACGCCGCTGACGAATCATGCGAACGGATCGCCAGAAGCGTTCCTGGAGCGGAAGCGCCGCAGCATGGCGAAGGGTTCGCAATCGATGGGAGTGTGCCTTTCGGACTTGAACATGCAGGTTCAGGCGTGGCTGCCGGGCCCGGCCCGCTACACGGCTTCTGGCGAGCTGCTGACTGGCTGCTCTGCCGGGATGGAAAGTGGAGGCCAGTTATCGCCACACATGTCGCGCTGGTTGATGGGTTATCCGGTACAGTGGGATACCTGCGCGCCAAGCGCGAAACCGAAGAAAAGGTAAGCCCACATGCCTCGACCGATGATTCCGACGCCGCCGAAGTTTTGCCATCACTGCGGGGTTCAACTGACGCGAAAGACGATCAACGGGAGGATGGAAGATCGCGGGGTATTCCTACGCAGGATCTACTGCAATCGGCAGTGCATGGCGCTTGCGATGGTCAAGGAAACCTGCACCAGCAAGAGTCACACGCGGATGAAGGCGCATCGCCAAGTGAAGCCGGCATGCCAGAACTGCGGAAAGACGGGAAAGCTGCACGTCCATCACCGGGACGAGAACCCTTCCAACAATTCGCCGTCGAACTTGATGACATTGTGTCCCTCTTGCCATCGTCTTTGTCACTCGCCGCGCATGATGGCCGACGGATTGACGCCGAAGCCTTGCGCGCACTGTGCGAATCCATCTGTTCGGCAGGGTCTGTGCGGTACGCACCTGAGCAGGCTCAAGCGGTATGGGCATCCCTTGGCCAAGAAGCGAAAGACCGCATCGGGCTGGGTTTTGATGTACGAGCGTGGCGGAAGCTGGTTTTCCAGCCCCTAAGCACAGGGATACCCGGCCGCGTGGGACGACTGCGCGCCTACGGAAACGCGATCGTCCCGCAAGAAGCGGCCGAGTTCATCGGCGCCGTGATGGAGTGCGCATGATCGTCTCCAAGGCTCTCCGCGATAGCGCCGGCCACCACGAGGCGTATTGCACGCTACAGATCGCAGGCGTGTGCGGCGATTCGACCACGGCGAAGACAGCCGGTAATGTCCTGTGCCATTTCCGACTCCCTGGGGACGTTGGCGGCGCACAGAAGCCCGATGACCTGACGGCCGGTTTTGGCTGCGGGCCATGCCATAGGGCGATCGATAGCAACGGGACCACGCACGGGATCGAGCGATGCTCGGCCGAGTGGTACGGGTACGTCATGCGAGCCATGGTGCGCACGCAACGCTTCTGGACGCAGTACGGGTTCATCACGGTGAAGGGGCACAAGGCATGAGGCGCAAAGCAAAGACCGATTCAAACCAAAAGGACATCGTGGCAGCGCTCCGTGCCGCCGGCTGCGGCGTCATCGACCTTTCCGCCGTGGGTAAGGGAGTGCCTGACCTGCTGGTGCATCCGCCGACCTTCCCTGACTGCCGTATGGCCGTACTGATGGAGGTCAAGAACAAGCAAGGGCGCGGCGACAAGCTGACGCCGGCACAGGTCAAGTTCCATGCCGAGTGGAAGGGCTGGATTCACCGCGTCACCAGCGTAGACGAGGCCCTGGCGGCCATGGGAATCAAGTGAGCGGCGCAACGAAGGCCCGCAGGGGTACGCTGGCGAAGTGGGCGGATGGCCTGAGCGAGCCGGAGGCATCGGAGCAGTTGAAGCTGGCACGCGACTATCTGGCGATCCGCAGCAAGGGAAACCGCCGTTCGTCGGACGAAGTGAGTTATTTGCAGGCTCGCGTGTCCGCTTTGAGGCGCCGGCTCCGTGCGTTAGAACAACAGGGCGGATCCGCAAACCATACAGGGGGTTTGGAGTGAACAGTGACAAGGAAACAACAGACCCGCCCCGTAGTGATCCCGCTGGGGGAGCCGGTGGTGAAGATTCTGGCCGGAGTCGTCTTGGCGGTGCCGATCCTGAGCTTGATTTTCTGGATTCTCGATTGAGCCCGGAGACCCGAGAACTTCTGGCCCTGTGCCGCGCGTACTGCCGGCGTCGCCTGTTGGGATTGCCGGAAGCCCTTTACACGCCCGATCCTGGGCACTGCTGACCGAGGAGGTCAATGTGATGGCTAATCTTGCCGCCGGCCTCATGGGGGCTTTCTGCCTAATCTTCGTGTGGATGGGGTTCTTTCCCGAAGCTACGGCCGATGAGCGTCGCCGGTGGTGGATAGCAGCAGCGATTTTCGGGGTCATGCCAGCAGCCTACGCATTCAAGATCATGTTCCTGAGTTAGGAGGTCGCCATGGGCGGCGAGGAAGAGTAGAGTAGGATTGCGGGTCTCCCCACCCGCAGGGCCGGTGACATTCCCCTCATCCGCCCCGCGTGGCACCGGCGATACGGTGCGCTTCCATGCTACAGTTCCGAGCGATCCCACCGGAGCCGGTCATGGCCAACGACACCCTGGCATGGGGCCGCAAGGTCTCTCAAACGTTCCGGGACCGCGTGTTCTGGATCGGCGACGAGTTGGGGCTGGACCCCGACCACCTGATGGCCTGTATGGCCTGGGAGTCTGCGGAGACATTCCGGGCTGACGTGAAGAATGCCGCCGGCAGCGGAGCGACAGGTTTGGTGCAATTCATGCCATCCACGGCGCGCGCGCTGGGTACGACCACCTCGAAGCTGGCGGCCATGACGCCGGAAGACCAGCTCAACTACGTCTACAAGTACTTCCTGCCCTACAAAGGGCGCCTGAAGACCCTCTCCGACCTGTACATGGCCATCCTGTGGCCCAAGGGCGTCGGCAAGCCTGAGAGCTACGCCCTGTTCGTCAGGGGGCAGAAGCCGCTGGCGAACTACCAGCAGAACGCCGGACTGGACGTGAACAAGGATGGCATCATCACCAAGGCCGAGTGCAGTGCCAAGGTGCAGGCCAAGCTGATCCGCGGCATGAGCCCGGCGCACCGGTGGGTGGCCGCATGAGCATGCGCGAGGGGGAGCGGCGGAAGCTGAACATCTTGGAAGCCCTGATCATCTCGGCCCTGATCGGATTGGGCGGCATGATTATGTCCATGCGGGACAGTATCGTGGAGATGCGGGTATCGCAGGAAAGCACGAACAAGATGCTGGCCACGTTCCAACTTCAGATGGCCGGGGTTCCGGCGCTGGCTGACCGGGTGAGCCGGGTCGAGGTCAGGACCGAGAACCTGGAGGAAGGGCAGAAAGAGTTGCGGGCAACCAAGGGGCTGAGATGAGCGCAAGACAGGAATCTCTGAACATCGCCGGCGCCGTCATTGGGGTGTTGCTGGTTACGGTGCTGGCATTCCTGGCTTGGGCGCTGGTCTATGTCAGGGTTCCGCCCGAGAACGAAACGGCCATGAATGTCCTGCTGGGCATACTGTCGACCCAGGTAGGTATCGTGGTCGGCTTCTATTTCGGCAGCAGCTTGGGGAACAAGAAGCAGGCCGAGACTCTGGACAAGATGGCCGAGACGGCAAGAACGGTCTCTCAGGCAAACATTACGCCTCCCTCGGTGACGGTCTCGCCGGGCGAACAGGTCACTGTGGAGGGTAAGGAATGATCAACTTCGACCCATTGCGTCCGTATCTGTGGCTGATCAAGGCCGGCGCGGCGCTGCTGCTGGCGTCCACGCTGGTGTTCGGCGGCTGCCAGTGGCAGGGCTCACGGGACCGCGAGCGCATCAGTAAGCTGGAAGACGGCATCGCCGAGCGCAACACCGCGCTGAAGGCCGCTGCGGCCTCCCTGCAGGGCGCCGGCGACGCCATCCGCACTGTCAACGCGCAGGCCGAGGCCAACGTGCTGGCGGCCATGGAGCAGGCCAGGCGAGGATCGGATGCCGCCGCCGCCGCGCGTCGTGACGCCAAGAAAACGGCCGACCGTGTAGCGTCGCTGGAACGCGAACTAGAACGGGAGAAGACGACATGCACGGAAGGAAGGGCCAGGATCTGCGGAGTGCCGCTGCGATGATCCGCGTGGCTGTAATCACCGCTACGCTCGGACTGGTGGCGTGCCAGAGTAAGCCTCCGGTATTGCCCGAAGTGCCCAAAACTGTCACAGTCGTGGTTGAGAAGTACGTCTCAGTTCCGGACGATCTGACAGCCGAGTGCCCCGAGTACGAGCCGCGCGAGCAGTCGTACAACGAGGCCAAGCGGCTGGCGCTGATTCGGCTGGAATCGATCCAGGCGTGCAACAAGCAACTGGCGCGCATCCGCGCACTCTCGGGAGAGAAGACACCATGACGGCATCCGATTCATTCCGCGCCACGATCGGCTTCAGCATCCTTGCGCTGGCCGGCCTGCTGTTCGGCAACCTCGCCTCCGCACTGATCGGCCTGAGCGGGTGGGCTGCGTTCGGCGTTCTCGCCTCGCTGCTGTCGATAGGCTGCGCCTATGGCTCCCAGTTGTTCACCACGAACGGCCTATCGGCGGACGAGATGGTCCCGCGGGCTCAGAGCCAGACCGACGTGCAGACCCTGCGGGAGGCCGCGGCCTTCGCGCACAACTGGGGTCGCCAGCTCCAGCTATCGAGCCTGGGCACGGCCATCGTCGCCGGCATCTTCCTCGTGGTGTCGCTGCCGTGAAGGGCCGGCGCATCCGGTTCGATCGCCGTATGCCGCTGGTGGTGCTGGCGCGCACACGGGAGGAGGGCTTGGCGCACGCTGAAGCCAACCCGACGGACGCCGCGGTCACTTGGGTGGCCACCGACGACGCCGAGCCGATGCACAAGATGCCCCTGAAGTCCTTCGCCTACACCATCGTGTCGCCGCCGACGCTGGCGGTCTGGGCTGCTGCCGTCGAGCGCGGCGTTCCGTTGGGAGATCTGAAATGATGACCGAACGCCAAGCCGACCAAGCATGGGTTGAGGCTGACCGCGAGCGGAAGCTGGCGGCGGCGAATCGAAGCATAGGCCCGTCGCTCACGCACGTCCGCAAGATCGGCGGGCCGTGGCGGGCGCTCGGGCAGATTGTGGACCCGACTGTAGCCTTGCGCGACTCCATCGTGGCGCCGGACGGCTCCGTTCCGCCCATCTCCACCGAGTCGAACCCGTTCTGGAGGAGGGGTCATGACTGAGCAGATCGAAGCAACCGCCGACTTCGGCCACCGCCCCCGCCGGCTGGTGACGAACTGGGGCACCTGGGAGGTTCGCCTTCCGGTGGCCGGACTGGTGACCATGAAGCTGACCCGGGACGAGCAGACCGGAACCATCACGCCTTCGGCCCATGATGGCCAGGGCAACGCGATCGAGGCCGAGTTCGTCCGGCTGGATGGCGATGGGGGTGTGCAGTGAGCGACATGGACCAGAACATGCACACCCCGAGCGCTGGGGTGGCCAAGACCCTGAAGTGGATGAACCGCCTCGGCTTCGGCTTGGTCATCCTCGTGTGGGGCGCCATGATCATTTCCCCGCTGTGGGAGAGGGTGGTGGGGTGATGGCGGACAAGATCGCCCAGCCGGACGACGAACTGAGCGACTGGCTGCTCGGGAACGACAACGGGCAAAAGCCCATCCTGAGCCTGTGGACGGCCTACACCGACTACAACCCGGACACGCCGATGACCCGGCGCATGTTCGATGCCGCCGTTCAAGAGCATAGGGCAACCCGCAAGCCCGTCCGGGGAGCAGGAAGGCCGAGCATCTTCAGTCAGGAGACCATCGACTACATCTGCCAGGAGCTGGCCAAGGGCAGTTTCCTGACCGAGATATGCAGGGGCGATGCTGTGCTGGCCACGCGCGCCGACCCGCTGAACGACCTCCATACGCGACCGGATGTTATGCCGGCGCCGCGAACCGTTCACGAATGGGAGGAGAAGGACGACAAGATTTCCGCAGCGCTCGCACGCGCGAGAGAGATTGGCGAGGCCGCGCTTATCCAGGAGGGCCGGGCCATTGCGGACAATGCGTCCGAGGATTGGACGACGGACGCTGACGGCAACAAGGTCCTCAACCGCGAGCACGTCCAGCGGTCCAAGCTGCGCATCGAGACCCGGCTGAAGCTGGCGGCCGTGATGAATCCGAGGCGGTGGGGCAACTACCAGCGTGTTGACCATGACGTGATCGGCACGCTGGCGGACGACCTGAACGCCGCCAGGGATAGGGCGAAGGCGGCCGGCAGTGCAGACGAACCGCAAGGCTGACTACGAGGCGAGGCTGCGCTCGGACATCGGGGCCTTCCACGACGACCCGCTGGGCTATGCGCTGTACAACTTCCCGTGGGGCGTGAGGGGCACGCCGCTGGAGAAGCACAAGGGGCCGCGCGCTTGGCAGCGTCGGCGCATGATCAAGATGCGCGACGCCCTGCGCTCTGGGGCAGTCAGCAAGGGCGAGGTGCTGCGCCATTCGGTCGCCTCCGGCCACGGCATCGGCAAGTCCGCGTTCTTCGCCATGATCATCATGTGGGCGATGGACACGGCCGTCGACACGCGCGGCGTGGTCACGGCGAACACCGAGACGCAGTTGCGCACGAAGACGTGGGCCGAACTGTCCAAGTGGCACGGCATGGCGCTGACGCGACACTGGACGACCTGCGCGGCCACCTCGATTCACAGCAACCTGCCCAAGCATGAGAAGACCTGGCGCATTGATGCGGTGCCCTGGTCGGAGCAGAACACCGAGGCCTTCGCCGGCCTGCACAACGAGGGCAAGCGGCTCGTGCTGATCTTCGACGAGGCGTCCGCCATTGCCGACAAGGTGTGGGAGGTCGCGCAGGGCGCGCTGACCGACAAGGACACCGAGATTTTCTGGTTCGCCTTCGGCAACGCCACGCGCGCCACCGGCCGCTTCCGTGAGTGTTTCCGCAAGGAAAAGGCTAACTGGGACCACGAGCAGATCGACAGCCGCACCGTGGAAGGCATCAACCTGGTCGAGATCCAGAAGCTGGTGGACACCCACGGCGAGGACTCCGACATCGTCAAGGTCCGCGTCCGAGGAGTGTTCCCCGTGCTATCCGCCAAGCAGTTCATCTCCGAGAAGGATGTCGACGCCGCGTTCGGCCGGCACCTGAAGCCCGAGCAGTACGAATGGGCGCCCAAGATCATCACCTGTGACCCGGCATGGTCAGGGGACGACCCGCTGGTGATCGGCATGCGGCAGGGCCTGCGGTTCCAGGTGCTGCACACCATGGCCAAGAACGACGACGACGTGGCCGTGGCCAACATCATCGCCCGGCTGGAGGACCAGCACTTGGCGGACGCCGTGTTCATCGACTTCGGGTACGGCACGGGCATCGCGTCCATCGGCCGCTCGCTTGGTCGCGACTGGCGTCTGGTCAACTTCGGCGACGCTGGGCTGGATCCGGGCGACCTGAACATGCGCGCGTCGATATGGCGCCTGATGCGGGACTGGCTGAAGCAGGGCGGTTCGATCGAGGAGGACCAGGAACTGCGCGACGAGCTGCTGGGGATCGAGACCAAGCCGAGGCTGGACGGCAAGCTGCAACTTGAATCCAAGGAGGAAATGAAGCGCCGCGGCCTACCAAGCCCGAACAAGGCCGACAGCTTGGCCATCTCGTTTGCCTACCCGGTGCAGGCCAAGCCGAGGCATATAGACGGAACACTGGCCGCTGTTGCACACTTAGACCGTTATGGCGGTCCCAGCCGGGACGCCGAGGTCTACAATCCGATGGGATAGGAGGTGTGCCATCTG
>Ga0247822_10000721_pt1 | contig 18672 bp, 18 predicted proteins | sample 13C_Cellulose_Da_FD_192423 | JGI IMG/M metagenome (GOLD analysis project Ga0247822, IMG submission 192423) | Soil microbial communities from agricultural site in Penn Yan, New York, United States - 13C_Cellulose_Day30 | ecosystem: Environmental > Terrestrial > Soil > Agricultural land | place...
ATGAGCCGCTCGGTGTTGCTCGTCGCGATCTGCAGCAGGTCGCGCCCGCGCCCGGAGATCTCGCCGACCTTGCCGCCGAGCATGAGGCCGAGCGCGCCGCGCATCGAGGTGAGCGGGGTCCGCAGCTCGTGGCTCACGGTGGAGACGAAGTCCGTCTTGAGCCGCTCGAGTTCGGTGAGCTTCACGATGTCCCTCTGTAGCTGCCGCTCCCGCGCCTCGATGCCGTCCGCGAGCTGCTCGAAGCTGCGCGCGAGCAGCGCCATCTCGCGGTTGGGCGAGGCGTGGGCGGCTGGCAGTCGCGCCTCGGCGTAGCGGCCGGCCTCCAGCGCCGCGGCGGAACGGATGCCCTGCTGGAGCGCGCGATTGACCACGCGGAGCATCAGCGTGCCCAGCAGGAGGAAGATCAGCACCGCGCCGATGAAGATCACGAACAGCTCGAGGTCGTCATAGGCTGACGCGCGCTCCATCTCCGCCTCGAGCGTCACGACCTGGTCGCGCAGGTCGCGCCGCACGAGGATGTGCGCGGCGCGAGCCGTGTCGAGCATCGCCATGCCGTTCACCATCCGCTGGACGGCGTCGGCGGCGGGCGCGCCGCCGCGGGCGCGGCGCGACTCGATGTTCGGCCCGACGACCGTCGACTGCCAGTCCTCCACGAGCCTCCGCAACTCGCCCAGGTGCGACTCGAGTCGCCCGGCGGCATCGGACCGCCGGGCGAGGACCTGGATGTCGGAGCGGAACGCGCGGTCGGCGGCGAAGTACGGCACCAGCAGGTCCTCGCGTCCGCTCGCGAGAAAGCCGTGCGTGGCGGCGACCATCGACTCGACCCACGTACCGATGCGCGCCGCGGTGAGCTCGGCCTCGTGCAGCGCCACGAGTTCGCCCATGCGCTGCCGCTCGCGCTCCGTCTGCCGGTCCACGGCGGCGTTGGTCGCCACGAACCAGAGCGCCGCGACGATCATCCCGGTGACCGCCAGCTGCGCCGTGAGGGGGAGCGACCGCCAGAGCCCGAGAAGGCTGCGGCGAGGTGCGGCGGCGGAGCGGAAGGCGTTCTCTGGGGGGACGATCGCGGGATCCTGGCGGAAGGTCGGCGAAAAGTGGATGAACGGACGGGTGATCGCCAGCCGCGCCGATGCGGCGGCGCGTCACGACCGTGCGACGGCGGCCACAGACGGGCGTGACCGAGGTTAAATTCACTTCGTACGTCCGTCCTCTCCAGACCCGCCGAAATGTCCGCGCACAAGACTCCCCTGCACGAGCTGCACGCCGCCGGCCAGTCCATCTGGCTCGACTACATCGATCGCACGATGCTGCTGGACGGCGACCTCGCTCGCCGCATCCGCGACGACGCCCTCACGGGCATGACGTCGAACCCCACGATCTTCGAGAAGGCGCTCGCCTCCGGCAGCGCCTACGACGACCAGCTGCGCGAGGCGGCCGGCACGCCCACCGCGTGGGAACTGTTCGAGCTCGTCGAGACCGACGACGTCCGCAATGCCTGCGACGCGTTCCTCGCCCTCTACCGCGAGTCCAAGGGGACGGATGGGTTCGTGTCGATCGAGGTCTCGCCGGCCTCCGCGCACGACGCCGAGGCGACGATCGCCGAGGCCCGACGCCTCTGGGCGACGGTCGCGCGACCGAACGTGATGATCAAGGTGCCGGGTACGCCCGACGGATGCATCGCGCTGCGACGCCTGATCGCCGACGGCATCAACGTCAACGTCACGCTGCTCTTCGCGGTGCAGGCGCACGACAAGGTGATCGACGCCTACCTCGGCGGGCTCGAGGATCGCGCCGCGCGCGGCAACGACCTGCGCCATGTCGCGTCGGTGGCGTCGTTCTTCGTGAGCCGCGTGGACACCGCGGTGGACGCCGCGCTCGACGCGCGGGTGGCGAGCGGCGCCATCACGCTCGACCGCGCCAACGCGCTCAAGGGGCTCGCCGCCATCGCCAACGCCCGCCGTGCCTACCGCCTCTTCCGCGAGCGTTTCAGTGGCGCGCGCTGGGCGGCGCTGCTGGCCAAGGGTGCGCAGGTGCAGCGCCCGCTCTGGGCCAGCACGAGCATGAAGAACCCGGCCTACCGCGACGTCCTCTACGTGGAGCAGCTGATCGGGCCGCACACGGTGAACACGATGCCGCCCGTGACGATCGACGCGTTCCGCGACCACGGCGTCGTCGAGCGCACGGTCGAAGCGGGCCTCGATGAGGCCGACCGCCTCTTCTCCGACCTGCACGGCGCCGGCGTGGACATGGACGCCATCACCGACAAGCTGCTGGCCGACGGTCTCGCCTCGTTCCAGAAGTCGTTCGACACGCTCATCGCCGGCCTCGAGCACAAGGCGGCGTCGCTGGGTCGCAGCATTCCCGCGGCCCGCTGACGCCGATGCCCATAGCCGTCACCAAGATCGTCTGCACGATCGGCCCGTCGTCGTCGAGTCCGGATGTGATCCGCCGCCTGATGATCAGCGGCATGAACGTCGCGCGGCTCAACTTCTCGCACGGCACGCACGAGGCGCACGCACGCACGGTCGCCAACATCCGGGGCATCGCCCAGGAGCTGGGGTTGCCGATCGCGATCCTCGGCGACCTGCAGGGGCCGCGCATCCGCATCGGCGTGCTGCCGGAGGCGCTGACGCTCGCCGAGAACGACCGCCTCGTGCTCGTGCCCGAGAATCACGCGGAGCCGGGCGAGGTGCCCGTCACCTACGACCAGCTTGCGCACGACGTCCTGCCCGGCGGCGTCATCCTCGTCGACGACGGGCTGATCTCGCTGCGCGTCGAGTCGATCGACGGCCACCGCGTGCACGCGGTCGTCAAGTACGGTGGGCTGCTCAAGAGCAACAAGGGCATCAACCTGCCGGGCATCGACGTCTCGGCGCCCTCGCTCACGGAGAAGGACCGCGAGGACATCCCGTTCGCGATCGAGCACGACCTCGAGTACCTCGCGCTGAGCTTCGTGCGCCGGCCGGAGGACATCCAGGAGCTGCGCGCGCTGCTGCCCAAGGGCATGCTGGTGGTCGCCAAGATCGAGAAGGACTCGGCGTTGCACCGCATCGAGGACATCCTCAAGGTGACCGACGCGGTGATGGTGGCGCGCGGCGACCTCGGCGTGGAGCTGCCGTTCGAGGAGGTGCCGCTCCAGCAGAAGCGCATCATCGGGCTGGCGGCGCGCTATGGCCGGCCGGTCATCACGGCGACGCAGATGCTCGAGTCGATGGTGCAGCACCCCCGGCCGACGCGCGCCGAGGCGAGCGATGTCGCCAACGCGATCCTCGACGGCACGGACGCGGTGATGCTCTCGGCCGAGACGGCCGCCGGGCTCCATCCCGTGCTCGCCGTCGAGGCCATGCGCCGCATCGCCAACGCCGCTGAACAGGCGCCGGTGGCGCGCGGGCAGGGCATCGACCGCGTCGCGCCGGGCAGCGCGACGGTGGAGGAGACGATCGCCTCCGCGTCGGTCACTGCGGTGCGCATGCTCGGTGCGGCGACGATCGTCGTCTTCACCAAGAGCGGCTTCTCGGCGCGGATCGTCTCGGCGCGACGTCCCAACGTGCGCATCGTCGTGCTCACCGACAACGCCCGCACCTACCGCCAGCTCGCGATGGTCTGGGGCGTGATCCCGTTCCTCGTGCCGCACTGCGAGACCTACGAGCAGATGGCGGCGATGGCCCGCGAACTGCTGCGCCAGCATGGCTACGCGCGCCCCGGCGACCGCATCGTCGTCACCGCCGGCGTGCCGTTCGACACGCCCGGCTCGACGAACCAGCTCAAGGTCGAGACGGTGTGACGGTGACGGCGTGAGACTCCGCTTCCTCGGCACCGGGACGAGCTTCGGCGTGCCGCAGGTCGGCTGCTCCTGCGCCGTCTGCCGGTCCGAGGACCCGCGCGACAAGCGCACGCGGGTCGGCGCCGTCGTCGAGTCGGGCCAGTTGCGGCTGCTCATCGACACGCCGCCCGAGCTGCGGCTGCAGCTGATCGCGGCCGGCATCGACCGCGTGGACGCGGTGCTGTACACGCACGACCACGCCGACCACACGCACGGCATCGACGACATCCGCGCCATCTCCGTCCGCCGGGACGGCGCGCTGCCCATCTACGGGTCCGCCGAGACGCTCGACGCGCTGGCGCGGAAGTTCCCGTACATCTTCGACGCATCGATGAAGCCGCTGCCGGGCACCACGAAGCCCGAGGGTTTCGCGCAGGTGCTCGAGAACGGCGTCACCACGCGCATCGGGCATCTCGACGTGACGCCGGTGGCGGTGCCGCACGGGCGGCTCAGCGTGTTCGGCTACCGCATCGGGCCGCTGGCCTACGTCACCGACGCCAAGTCGATCCCCGACGACGTCGTCGCGCACCTGCGCGGCGCGGAGGTGCTCGTGCTCAACGCGCTCTTCCGCACGGCGCACCCGACGCACCTCTCCATCGGCGAGGCGGTGGACGCGGCGCGGCGGGTCGGCGCGCCGCGCACCTTCCTCACGCACCTCACGCACGAGACCTCGCACGCCGAACTCGCGGCCTCGCTCCCGGCAGGGATCGAGCCCGCCTGGGACGGCCTCACCGTGGAGTTCGGCGCCCCATGACGATCCGCCTCGATGTCTCCGGCATGCTCGCGCGCGCCGTCGCCTCCGGTGCCACCGCCGGTCAACTCGCCGACCTCGGGCCACGCCTCGTCGTGGCGCACGAGGAACTGCTCGCCGATGCGGCGCGCGGCGCGCTCGGTTTCCGCGAGCTCGAGGCGCAGGCCGACGAGCGCGAGCGCGTGCTTTCCTGGGCGCGCGAAGAGGCGTCGCGGCTCGATGACGTCGTCGTGCTCGGCATCGGCGGCTCAGCCCTCGGCGCGCAGGCGCTTCGCTCGGCGCTGCTCGGCCGCGAGTGGAACCTCGGCGACCATCATCGGCGTGGCGGCCGTCCGCGCCTGCATGTCGTCGACAACGTCGACCCGCGGTCGGTGCGCGCGATGCTCGACGCCGTGAACCTCCCGCACACGCGCTTCCTCGTGATCTCGAAGTCGGGCAGCACGGCCGAGACGATGTCGCAGTACCTGGCCGTGCGGGAGCGACTGACCTCGCTGGACCTGCCCGTGCGCGAGCACGTCGCCTTCGTGACGGACCCGTGGAAGGGCGTGCTGCGGCGCGTCGCCGCGGCCGAAGGCATTCCCGCATTCGAGGTGCCGGAGAACGTGGGTGGCCGCTTCTCCGTGCTGACGCCGGTGGGGACGCTGCCGGCGGCATTGCTCGGCATGGACGTCGGCGCGCTCATCGCCGGCGCGACGGCCATGCGCGACCGCTGCGCGAGCGGCGACCTGCGCGCCAACCCGGCGCTGGCGTTCGCGGCGCTGCAGTGGAACGCGCACACGCACGCCGGCCAGGGCATTCACGTGCTGATGCCGTACTCGGACGCGTTGCGCGAGGTCGCGCCCTGGTTCGTGCAGCTCTGGGCAGAGAGCCTGGGTAAGCGGTCCACCGCCGCGCACCAGAAGGGAGTGGGCCCGACGCCGATCGCGGCGGTGGGCGCCACCGACCAGCACGCGCAGGTGCAGTTGTTCATGGAGGGTCCGGCCGACAAGACCATCACCTTCATCGACGTCGAGGAGCATCCGGACGAACTGGTGATCCCGACTGACGGTGCGCCGGCGGAACTGGCCTACCTCGGTGGACACGGATTCGGCGAGCTGCTGCGGGCGGAGGGGGCCGCGACGGCCGGCGCGCTCGCGCAGATGGGGCGCCCCACCATGACGCTCTCCGTCACGCGCGCCGATGCGTGGCACCTGGGCGGACTGTTCATGTTCTTCGAGCTGGCCACCATCTACGCCGGCCACCTGTACGGCGTGAACCCGCTGGACCAGCCCGGCGTCGAGCTGGGCAAGCAGCTCACCTACTATCGCTTCGGGCATCCGGATTGGAAGTCGATGCGCGAGACCTGGGATGCGCTGCCCAAGAGCGACCCAGCCTGGGTGCTCTGACCGCGTTGCAGGGCGGCCGCCAAATGAGCAAATTGTCGGGCTGCCAGCTGTTCATGACCCTGTTTCGCATCTGATCCCGCACCTGATTCCGTGAGCCGCCCTCCGCGGCCCGCGCCTTCCTCTTCACGACCGCCAACGATGTCCCACCTCCCCGCATCCGTCCTCCAGGTCATCGGCGCCGCGATCTCCGTCGACGCCGGCCGCCTCAAGGTGAAGGATCACGACAAGCTGGCCTCGCCGATGATGGATGCGCTCGTGCGTCTCGCCGTTTTTGGCGACGACGCGGAGCGGGACTGGGCGCGGTGGATCATCTGGGAGGCCGGTCGCGAGGTCGGCGTGCAGTCGGCGTCGATCCACGACCTGTACATGGCGCGGGGCCGGGGCGACGTGAAGCCGGTGACGGTGCCGGCGATCAACGTGCGCGGCCGCGCCTACGACACCGCGCGATCGATCTTCCGCACCGGCATCCGCCTCAAGGGCGGCGCGTTCATCCTCGAGATCGCGCGCTCCGAGATCGCCTACACCGACCAGCGCCCGTCCGAGTACGTGACGGTCATGCTCGCCGCCGCGCTGCGCGAAGGGTATCGCGGCCCGGTGTTCATCCAGGGCGACCACTTCCAGGTCAACGCCAAGAAGTACAAGGTCGACCCGAAGACCGAGCTGGAGGCCGTCAAGCAGCTCGCGCACGAGGCGATCGCCGGCGGCTTCTACAACATCGACATCGACACGTCGACGCTGGTGGACCTCTCGCATGACTCGCTCGTCGAGCAGCAGCGCCTCAACTACGAGGTCGCGGTCGACCTGACGCGCCACGTGCGCAACCTCGAGCCCGAGGGCGTGACGATCTCGCTCGGCGGCGAGATCGGCGAGGTCGGCACGGAGAACTCCACGGTGGCCGAGCTGAAGGCGTTCATGGACGGCTACAACCGCACGCTGCTCGACACGGCGGGCACGATGACCGGCCTGTCGAAGATCTCCGTGCAGTCGGGCACTTCGCACGGCGGCGTCGTGCTCGCCGACGGCTCGATCGCCGACGTGGCGCTCGACTTCAAGACGCTCGAGGACCTCTCGCGCGTCGCGCGCGAGGAGTACGGGCTGGCCGGCGCGGTGCAGCACGGCGCGTCGACGCTCCCCGACACCGCGTTCTACAACTTCCCCAAGACCGAGACGGCGGAGATCCATCTCGCCACCGGTTTCCAGAACATGCTGTACGACGAGCTGCCGGCGTCGTTCCGGGATGAGATCTACCAGTGGCTGCGCGTCAACGCGGCCGACGAGCGGAAGGCGGGCGACTCCGACGAGCAGTTCTTCTACAAGACGAGGAAGAAGGCGCTCGGGCCGTTCAAGAAGCGGCTCTGGGACCTGCCCACTGACGTGCAGGAGCGCTTGGCATCAGCTTATGACGGCAAATTCGGCTTTTTGTTCGAAAAGCTTGGCGTCGGCGGAACAGCTGAGGCGGTGGCGCGGTATGTGAAGCTGCCCGCTGTCCGGCGCCCTGCGCCAGGAACTGGCGGGCCGGCTGTAGCAGCCGCGCCCGATGATGCAGAAGCGGGCGAGTAGTACGTGCCGGGAGCGACTCCTTGTCTTCCGGCCGCGACACCAGATGGACCGCGCCCAAACCGGAGTTTCCCCCCCATGCGTAAGTACCTGCTCATCGGCTCGCTGGCGCTGTTCGCCACGGCCTGCGTCTCCAAGTCGGAATACGACCGCCAGCTCGCCAACGCCGCGGCGCTCTCGGCCGAGAAGGATTCATTGCTGAACGAAGTCGTCGCGACCTCGCAGTTCATCGCGGAGGTGAACACCGAGATCGACAAGGTGCGCGACGGCAAGCCGGTGGCCACCGGCACGGGCGAGATGGAGACCCTGTCCCCGAACGAGGCCCGCAAGCGCCTCGGCGACCGCGTCGCGGCGCTCACCGAGCGCCTCCGTGAGTCCGAGGAGCGCCTGGCCCAGAGCCGCCGCCGCGTGAACCAGCTGTCCTCGAACAACGCCACGCAGTCGGCGCAGATGACCGCGTTCGACTCGACGCTCAAGCAGTTCCAGGTGATCATCGACAACCAGAAGGGCGAGATCGTCGCGCTGCTCGACCAGGTGACCGCGCTGAACTCCGAGAACGTGGCGCTGCGCGAGACGAACACCAAGCTCAACACCGAGCGCGAGGCGCTGACGCTCGACAAGGCGGCGCTCACGGCGGAGCAGAATACTGTATACTGGGTGGCGGGCAAGAAGGACGACCTCATCAAGCGCGGCATCGTCTCGCAGCGCGGCGGCATGCTCGGCATCGGCAAGACGCAGGTGCTGGCACGCACGCTCGACGCCTCGGAGTTCACGGCGATCGACCGTACGCAGATGACGGAGCTGTCCCTTCCGGACCCGGCGAAGACGTATCGCATGATCTCCTCGAACGACGTCGCGGGGCTCGATTCCACGCAGCGCAGCGGTCGCTTCAAGGGCAGCGTGCGCATCGAGGAGCCCGAGGTGTTCTGGCGTCCTTCGAAGTTCCTGGTTCTCATCGAACAGTAAATGGGGGTGGAGGTGGCGGATGGCAATGGCGAGCCGAGCGTGGTGATCGAGCGTCGTGGTGGCGGGGCGGGGGTGTTCATCCTCGGCCTCGCCATCGGCGCAGGACTGGCCCTGCTGTTCGCCCCCCAACCCGGTGAGGACACGCGCGCCGCCATGGCGCGCAACGCGCGAAAGGCCCGGCGAAAGGCCCGACGGTTCCTCAGCGACGCCAAGGAGACGGCCGCCGAGACGCGCGAGGCGCTCGAGGCCCGGCTGTCGCGGCACCAGCCGGCCGCGCTCGGCGACGACGACGAAGAGTTCGAGGGAGAGGACGAAGGCGTCTGATTCGTGCGCGCACTCCTGGCGGACCTATGGCGTAAGCTCCAGCAGGACGACGTCATGTTCCTCGCCGGCGGGCTCGCGTTCAACGTCCTGCTCGCCGCCGTGCCGTTCATCCTGCTCCTCGCCTCGGGCCTCGGCTACTTGCTCGGCCTCTCCCCCGAGCGCGCCACGGAAACCGTCAGTTCGGTGTTGGCGATGCTCCTCCCGGCGCGGCTGGTCGCGCCGGGACAGAGCATCCTCGACCCGGTCATCAGCGACATCGTACGCACTCGCGCACTCGCCGGCATCGGCGGCGCCATCGGCTTCATCTGGTTCTCGACGCGCCTCTTCGGGTCGCTCCGCTCGGTGATGGCGATCGTGTTCGAGCACCGCACCGGGCGGGGCATCATCCACGGCAAGCTCTGGGACGCCTGGCTCGTGGTCGCGGCCGCGATCCTCCTCTCCGTCTGGGTCAGCGTCAACGCCTTCCTCGTCGTCGGCACCGGCCGCCTCGGCGCCGTGCTCACCCAGCTCGGCATGCTCGGCGATGTCGTGAGCGGCGTCGAGTACGTGATCGCGCGCGTCATCTCCATCGCCGCCATCTGGGGGATATTCCTCGCGCTGTATCGCTGGCTGCCGGCGCGGCGCACGCCGTGGCAGGTGACGATGATCGGCGGCGCCGCGGCCGCGGCGCTCTTCGAGCTGGCGCGGTGGGTCTTCGCGGCCTTCACGAACGCATCGTCGGCCGGGACCTCGCTCTACACGGGCACGATGGCCGTGCTGATCACCGTCGTGTTCTGGACGTACTATGCGGCACTCATCTTCATCCTCGGTGCCGAGGTCGCGCACGCGGCCCAGCGGCACCTCGCCCCTCCTGCCGAGACATGACGAATACCACGATCGACCTGCGCAGCGACACCGTCACGCGTCCCACGCCCGCCATGCGGCGGGCCATGGCCGAGGCCGAGGTCGGTGACGACGTCCTCGACGGCGACCCGACCGTGCGACGCCTGGAGGAGCGCGTCGCCGCCATGCTCGGCAAGCCGAAGGCGTTGTTCTTCCCGAGCGGCACCATGGCCAACCAGGCGGCGCTCTGGCTGCTCGGCACGCCCGGCACCGAGGTCTTCTGCCACGACGACTCGCACATCGTGAACTGGGAGATCGCGGGCACGGCGGCGCTCGCCGGCTTGCAGGTGCGGGCCGTGCGCGGCGGGCCGGTGCTCGAGGCCGATGCGCTGCGCGCCTCGTTCCGCCCCGCATCGCCGCATGCGCCGCGCGCCTCGCTCGTCTGCGCCGAGAACACGCACAACGGCGCGGGGGGCATGGTTACGCCGCTCGATCGGTTGCAGGCCATCCACGCGACGGCGCGCGAGGCCCGGCTGCCGGTGCATCTCGACGGCGCGCGACTCTGGAACGCCCACGTCGCCACGGGTACGCCGCTCGCGGCGTTCGCCGCCTGCGCCGCCACGGTGATGGTTTCGTTCTCCAAGGGACTCGGCGCGCCCGTCGGCGCCTGCCTTGCCGGCGACGAAGAGGCGATGGAGCACGCATGGGAGGTGCGCAAGCGCTTCGGCGGCGGCATGCGGCAGTCGGGGATCCTCGCGGCGGCGGCGCTGCACGGGCTCGATCACCAGCTCTCGCGCCTGCACGAAGACCACGCGCGCGCCAAGCGTCTCGCCGCGAAGCTGTCGACGGTGCCTGGCGTGAAGGTGGTGCCTCCGGACACCAACATCGTCATGATCGACCTCGCGACCGGCCAGTCGTCGACCAGCGTGCTCGAGCGTGCGAAGGCGCAGGGCGTGCTCGTGACGCCGTGGAGCGCGACGCGCGTGCGCTGCGTGCTGCACCTGGATGTGGATGACGCGGCGTGCGAGCGCGCGGGCGAGGTGATCGCGGGCGCGATGGCGGCGGCGAGCTAAGGTCTCGCGGGCGCGATGGCGGCGGCGAGCTAGGATCTCGCCTCCGCGGCGGTCGGCCGCGGAGGCGCCGCGCTCAGGTGTGCGTCGCGAGCACCGCCGCTTTCCGCTCCACCACCCTTAGCAGCGAGTCCCAGCTGTCGGAGAACTCCTGGACGGCCTCCTTCCCGAGCCGCGCAGCGACCTCCTCCATCGAGATCCCGAGGGCGGCGAGGTCGGCCACGGTCTCGTGCGCTTGCCGGATGGCCGCCGCGTCGAGCCGCACCTCTGGGTGGCCCTCGGTGCGGTAGTGAAGGAGCGTTTCCGGCGCGAGCGTGCTGACCGTGGCCGGCGCGATGAGAGCCTCGCAGTAGCGCAGCGGCGAGTCGGCGGGGTCGCTCACCGCGGTCGATGCCCAGAGCGGACGCTGCGGCCTGGCGCCGTCCATCGCGAAGGTATGCCAGACGGGCCCCTCGAGCATGCGCGCGTACGCCTCGTAGATGAGTGCGGCGTTCGCGATGCCGGCACGACCGCGCAGCGCCAGCGCGGCCGGCGTGTTGATGCGCTCGAGTTCGTCGTCGACGGCACTGTCGACACGGCTCACGAAGTAGCTCGCCACCGAGGAGAGCCAGTCGAGAGGCAAGCCGGCCTGCCGCCGTGCGCCGATGGCGCCGAGGTAGGCGTCGAGGACACTGCGGTAGCGCGCCACGGTGAAGACGAGGGTCGCGTTGACGTTGATGCCGAGCGCGAGACACTCCTCGATGGCCGCGACGCCCTCGCGCGTGGCGGGGATCTTGAGCATCAGGTTCCGCCGCCCGACCAGCGCCCAGAGGCTGCGCGCCTCCTCGACGGTGGCGGCGGCGTTCCGCGCGAGACCGGGCGAGACCTCGAGCGACACGAACCCATCGCGGCCGAGTGATTCCTGGTAGACGTGGTCGAACGCGTCGCAGGCCTCCTGGACCTCGCCTGCCATCAATCGCGTGAGGATCTCATCGGGGGAGAACCCCGCCTCCGCGAGCGCGATGATGTCGGCGTCGTAGGCGTCGCTTCCGGCGACGGCGCGTTCGAAGATGGTCGGGTTGGTCGTCAGCCCGCGTACGCCGTCCTCGTTGATGAGTCGCTCGAGCTCGCGGCTGCGGATGAGGTCGCGCGTGGTGAAATCGAGCCACGGGCTCTGCCCGGCCTCGATGAGCCCGTGGAGGGGATTGGCGGCAACGGTGGATTCCATCGGTGACCTCTCGACTGTGGCGCCCTTCCCGTAGTGCTGCGCCGGCGCGTCGTTCGTGCGGAGGGCGCGAGGGGCGGCGGGGGAGGGTGCGTGCCGTCCGACAAACGGGGGAGAAGCCAGAAGTGTGCCAGACTGACGACGATGGCAGGTGGGAGGTGGCAGGTGAGAGGTAACGGCGATGCTTCCGCAGTCTGCCACTTGCTATCTGCTGCCGTTCGGCCGTTGTCCGCTCTCCGACCCTCGATTATCCTTCGAATGTTCCAGGTCCCGGAGGGCTTTGGCCCACCAACTCCGCCAGGGCCGAAAGGCAGCAACGGTACGTGGAGCCCATTGTTGCTCCGTCAGGCCTGGAACACTCACGCGGGAGAATGCGGCGAAAGCCAGCGTTCCCCGCGTGAGTCGTTTCTGCCACTCGGGAATAGGTGCGTGCCCCGGACACAGGGGCTATTTTGAACCCCATGTCCCTCGCCCTCGCCCGGAAGTACCGCCCTCGCCGGTTCAGTGAGGTGGCGGTGCAGTCGCATGTCGCGAACACGCTTCGCAATGCGATCGCGACCAACCGGGTCGCCCACGCCTACCTGTTCTGCGGGCCCCGCGGCACCGGCAAGACGACCCTCGCCCGGGTGCTGGCGATGGCCCTCAACTGCGAGAACCGTCGCGAGGACCGCGAGCCCTGCGGCGAGTGCGAGTCCTGCCAGCGCATCTGGAGCGGCAGCGCCTCGCTCGACGTCGTCGAGATCGACGCGGCGTCCAACCGCGGCGTCGACGACGCCCGCGGGCTCCGCGAGCGCGCCATGTACGCCCCCTCCGGCCAGGACCGCTTCAAGGTCTACATCGTCGACGAGGCGCACATGCTCACGCGCGAGGCGTGGAACGCGCTCCTCAAGATCCTCGAGGAGCCGCCGCCGCGCGTCGTGTTCGTGTTCGCCACGACCGAACCACAGAAGATCCAGCAGGCGGCCGCGCCGGTGCTCTCGCGCGTCCAGCGCTTCGACCTCAAGCGGATCGGGCCGGCCGACGTGCGCGCACGGCTGACCTCCGTGCTGGAAGCCGAGGGCATCCAGGCGGACGGTGACGCACTCGGCATGCTCGCGCGCGCCGCCGACGGTTCGATGCGCGACGCACTCTCGCTCACCGACCAGGTGCTCTCGCTCGGGGGCGGCGGCGTGACCGCGCAGCGCGTGCGCGACGCGCTCGGCCTCGTGCACGAGGACGAGCACCTCGCGCTGCTCGACATCATCGTCGAGCGGCGCGCCGCCGACGTGTTCGCCGCCGTCGCCCGGCTCGCCGATCACGGCGTCGATTTCGCGATCCTCCTCACGGACTTCGCCGACCTGCTGCGCGCGCAGCTCGCCGTGGTGCTCGGTGGCCAGCTGCCGGACGTCTCGGACCGGTTCAAGGAGGAGCTGCCCAAGCGCGCCGCGCGGTTCAACGCGGGCGACCTGCTGCGCATGCTGCACCTCGTGGTGGAGATCGAGCCGCACCTCAAGCGTAGCTCGCAGCAGCAGATGCTGTTCGAGACGCTGCTCGTGCGCTTCGCGCTGCTCGACCGCACGATCGACCTCGAGGAAGTGCTGAAGGGAGTGGGCGGCGGGGGCGGCGGATCGAGTGCGCCGGCGCCCTCGTCGCGCGCCAGCGCGCCACAAGCGGCACCGGCCACGGTGCCGCCCATCCGCGCGAGCGTCCCGGCTCCGGTCGCACGCACCAGCGCGCCGCCCGCGCCCATCGTCGCCGACCGTCCCGAAGCGGCGCGCGAGCCACGGCTGGTGCCCCTCGACATCAACCGCCTCGCCGAGCACTGGGACGAGGTGGTCGACACGGTGAGCACCGACGGCGGGCTCCTCCTCTCGTCGACGCTGGCGCACGCCACGCCGACCGCGGTCACGGCCGGCGGCGTGATCACCATCACCGTCTCGTCGGACACACACGCCGAGATTGTCGGAGGGAACGAAGCGTCGGTGCTCGCCGCACTCCGCCGCCGCTTTGACGGTGTACAGAAGCTCAGCGTGCGCACGGTGCTGCCCGATGCGGACAGCGTGCCGCGCCGCCTCAACGAGACCGCCGTGAAGGCCGACCGCATGGCGATGCTGCGCAAGCAGTCGAGCCTCCTCGCCGCCGCGGTCGACGCCCTCGACCTCGAGCTGCTCGACTGACGCGGCCCTGCAGTGCTTGCCGCCTCCCTTTGCGGGGGCCTAACTTGCTCTCCCAGCGAAAGTTCGCACACCAGACGCGATGACTGATTTCATGAAGATGTTGCAGCAGGCCCAGCAGGTCAGCGGCAAGCTGCAGGAAGTGCAGGAGAACCTCGCGAAGCTGACCCTCACGGGCTCGGCGGGCGGCGGCATGGTGACCGCGGAGGTCAACGGCAAGGGCGAGATGAAGCGGATCTCGATCGAGCCGTCGGTGGTGAACCCCGCCGACGTCGAGATGCTCGAGGACCTCGTCACCGTCGCGATGCAGGAAGCGCAGAAGAAGGCGCGCGAGGCGGCCGAGGACGAGATGAAGAAGGTCGCCGGGGGCATGGGACTCGGCGGGCTGCCCTTCAAGCTCCCGTTCTGACCGGCGCGTGTCCGCGATCGACGACCTCGTGACCGAACTCTCGCGGCTGCCGACCATCGGGCGGAAGTCGGCGCTGCGGCTGACGTATCACCTGCTGAAGCAGCCGCCGGAGCAGAGCAAGCGGCTCGCCGACGCGCTGAGCACGCTCGCGGAGAAGATCCATCCCTGCGCCGAGTGCTTCAACCTCACGGAGTCGGAGCGCTGCTCGATCTGCACCGACCCGCGCCGCGACGCATCGCTCGTCTGCGTCGTCGAGGAGGCATCGGACATCGGCTCGATCGAGCGCACGGGCGAGTACCGCGGCCTCTACCACGTGCTGGGCGGCCGGCTTGCGCCGCTCGACGGCATCGGGCCGCAGGACCTCACCGTCGACGCCCTCGTGCGCCGCGTGGAGCGCGGCACCGTCCGCGAGGTGATCGTCGCCACCAACCCCAAGCTCGAAGGCGAGGCGACCGCGCTGTATCTTCAGGAGCAGCTGAAGGGCACGGGCGTCGCGGTGACGCGCCTGGCGCGTGGCCTGCCCGTGGGCGGTGACATCGAGTACGCTGACGGCGTCACCATCGCACAGTCCCTTTCCGCGCGGCGGGCGATGTGAACGGCCGGAAGACGATGTGGTTCGCCGTGGGCCTCGCGACGGGGTTCGCCGCGGGCCTGTATTGGTGGACGCACGAGCAGCAGTCGAACCAGATGGCGCTCTACCACCGGCAGCCGCGGCGGCGGCTCGCCGCGCTGGGTTACATCAGCGGGCGTCCGTCCGCCGAGTCGGTGATCATGTTGCGCGAATACATGAGCTGGGAACGCAACCCCGTGCTGCGTCGCCGCGCCCGGCGGCTGCTCACGCGGTTCGAGAACGCCCTCGCATAGGACGGGAAAATGGCGGTCGGTTCTGCAAGCTGGTCATTCACGGAAGAGGACTTCGGCGCCATCACGCAGACGCTGCAGCGGTTCCTCCACGAGACCAACGCGCGCTGCGCGCTGCTCGTGGACCGCTCCGGGCAGCTCGTCGCGACGGTGGGTGAGCAGCCGACGTTCGACCCGACGGCGTTCGCGACCCTCACCGCGGCCGATTTCTCGGCGAACGACCAGCTTGCGAAGCTGATCGGCGAGAGCGACTTCAACTCGCTCTTCCACCAGGGCGAGAAGGAGTCGATGTACCTCGCGGACATCGCGCGGCGGGTGATCCTCGTCGCGCTGTTCGACAATCGCACCACCCTCGGGCTCGTGCGCCTCAAGATCAAGGACACGGTGATCGAACTGACGAAGCTGTTCCACGAGGTGTTCACCCGCGGGAAGGCCGCGGCGTCACAGCCCGGCCTCCTCGCCGGCGCGGACGACGAGATCGACAACCTGTTCAGGTAAGGGGAACAGCCATGTCGATGATCAACTACGCCTCGCGCGAGATCAACTGCAAGATCGTCTATTACGGCCCCGGCCTCGGCGGCAAGACGACGAACCTCGAGCATGTGTACGGCAAGGTGAAGCCGGACACCCGCGGCAAGCTCATCTCGCTCGCGACCGAGACGGAGCGCACGCTCTTCTTCGACTTCCTGCCGGTCGACCTCGGGACGATCCGCGGGTTCAAGACGCGATTCCACCTCTACACCGTGCCAGGCCAGGTGTACTACAACGCCTCGCGCAAGCTGATCCTCAAGGGCGTCGACGGCATCGTGTTCGTGGCCGACTCGCAGGTGGAGCGCATGGAGGCGAATCTCGAGGCCATGCAGAACCTGTACGACAACATGGCCGAGTACGGCTATGACCTCACGAAGATGCCGTTCGTGATCCAGTACAACAAACGCGACCTGCCCAACGCCGCGCCGCTCGAGGAACTGCAGTCGTCGCTGAACCCGGGATGGGAAGTCACCGAGCCGTCGCGCATGAGGGTGACGCCCGACCAGTTCCACGCCGGCGAGAGCATCATCGAGCAGGTGGAGACGGGCGAGTGGATCGAGCGCGCGACCTACTTCGAGGCCGTGGCCGTGACGGGCGACGGCGTGTTCGACACGCTCAAGGCCGTGAGCAAGCTCGTCCTCAAGACGCTCGCCTGATGCGGATGTGAATCTCCCGAACTGGATCTCCACGGCACGCATCGTCGCCTCGCCCCTGATCGCGATGCTGCCGTTCATCCCGTCGGTGCCGTGGCGGGTCTTCGCGTTCGTGCTCTATCTCGCGACCGCCATCAGCGACCACATCGACGGCGTGATCGCCCGCAACCGCGGGCTCATCACGGACCTGGGCAAGATGCTCGACCCGCTCGCCGACAAGCTGCTGCTGGTCGCCACCTTCGTGCCGATGTTCCTGCTGCAGGGCGCGCCGGACGATCCCCTGTTGCGGCTGCTGCCCGCGGTCGGCGAGCGCTCGGCCTACGCGTTCGTGACCTGGGGCGCCGAAGCGGTCTGGTTCCCATGGTGGGTGCTCGTGCTGATCGTCGGGCGCGAGGCGTTCATGACCTGGTTCCGCGGGTTCGCCAACAAGCGCGGCGAGGTCATCGCCGCACAGCGGCTCGGCAAGTGGAAGGCGGGGTTCCAGTACACCTGGATCGGCGCCTCCTACTGCTGGTTCTGGTCCAAGCTGTTGATGGCGGAGCAGGGATGGGACGGGCCCATCGCGACATTCCTCGCGCAACTGCTCGGCGGCATCGGTGCCATCACGATGGTCGTGGCGTTCCTCCTCACCGGCATCTCGCTGGTCGATTACCTCCGGCGTCACGGGCATCTGTTCATGCGGCGAGGGAACGCGGCAGGGCGATGAACGTCGAACTGGTCAGCATCGGCGACGAGCTGCTGCTCGGCTACACCATCGACACCAATGCGACGTTCTTCGCGCGCGCGGCGGCGGAGCTCGGGATCCGCGTCGTGCGGCGCAGCACCGTCGGTGACACCGCGGGGGAGATCGCCGACGCGGTGCGCGAGGCGCTCGACCGCACCGGCGGCGTCATCACCAGCGGCGGGCTCGGCCCCACCGCGGACGACCTCACGAAGGCATCGATCGCCGAGCTGTTCGACCGTGGCCTCGCGCTCGACGAAGGCATCTGGGAGGCGCTGCAGGCGCGCTGGAAGGCACGCAAGTGGCCCGGCGAGATCCCGCTCGCGAATCGCACGCAGGCGCTCGTGCCCGTGGGCGCGACGGTGCTGACGAACCGCCATGGCAGCGCGCCGGGCATCTGGCTCGAGGACCCGGAGGGCCGCTGGGTGGCGATGCTCCCCGGCGTGCCGCGTGAGTTCCGGGGCATGACCACGGATGAACTGCTGCCGCGCCTCACGGCACGAATGGCGGCGACGGGTGCATCCGGACTCGTCGTGCGGTCGCGCACGCTGCGCACCACCGGCATCGCCGAGTCGGCCATCGCCGATGCGCTCGGCAAGCTCTCGAAGGATCCGATGGGAGTCGCGCTGGCCTTCCTGCCGGGGTGGGAAGGCGTCGACCTCCGCCTCACGGTGACCGACTTGCCGGCCGAGGTCGCCGACGCCCAGCTCGAGATCGCGGCCAATGCGCTGCGCGCGCGCGTTGGACCTTGGATCTATGGCGAGGACGAGACGGACCTCGCGGGCCTCGTGCTCGACGCGCTGCGCGCCATGCACCGTCGCGCGGCGGTGGCCGAGAGCTGCACGGGCGGCATGCTCGGCATGCGGCTCAGCGCGATCCCCGGGTCGAGCGACGTGTTCGCCGGCGGCATCATCTCGTACGACAACGAGGTGAAGGTGCGGCACCTCGGCGTGCGCGAGTCGACGCTGCGCGCGCACGGCGCCGTCAGCGAGGAGACCGCGCGCGAGATGGCCACCGGAGCGCGCACGCGACTCGGCGTCGATGTCGGCATCGGCGTGACCGGCATCGCCGGGCCAAGTGGCGGCACGCCGGAGAAGCCGGTCGGCACGGTCTGGGTGGCGGTCGACGTGCTCGGGAACGTGCAGGCGTCGCGCATCTCGTCCGTGGGTGACCGCGCCGAGGTCAGGCAGCGTGGCACGCAGGCGGCGCTGGCGCTCCTGCTGCGGGCGCTCGAGACGCGATAACACGCGTTCCGCGGGGTACCAGCGTGTTCGAAACGTGACCAGCAAGACTGCGTAGGGTGCCCGGGGGCTCGCGAAGCCGACCCGACTCACCACGCGACCACCACGGTTGCCCCGGCACGGGGCAAACGGCGACCTTTCCCACTATGAGTGACCAGCGAAGCAGTATCCCTGACATGCCGGATGCCGGGCCCTGGGCCC
>Ga0247822_10000722_pt1 | contig 18663 bp, 14 predicted proteins | sample 13C_Cellulose_Da_FD_192423 | JGI IMG/M metagenome (GOLD analysis project Ga0247822, IMG submission 192423) | Soil microbial communities from agricultural site in Penn Yan, New York, United States - 13C_Cellulose_Day30 | ecosystem: Environmental > Terrestrial > Soil > Agricultural land | place...
GACGAATCCCCTGCTCTTGGCAGAGCGCGAGATACTCATCCGTTCCAAAATCATAATCTGCACGTTCCTTGAAAACCGGATCCGGCAGCGATGGTCGCAGATGCACCGGCCCCGTCCCCAGCCGCCAATGGTAGTTCGTCGACATGCATCCGCCGGGAAACCGTAGCGTGGGCATTTGTAAGGCACGCACATGCGCCATCGTCTCCTTACTCAGAAGCGGCTCGTCGACCGGGCGCAAATGGATCTGGTCAAACAACACCACGCCCGGCGTCATGAGCATCACCATGAAAGCCGCCTCGGCATCCTCACAGGTCGAGCGGAGACGCACCTTGTAGCACTTCCAGTACGAGGCATCGATCACGACGCTTGCCTTACTATACTCAGTCGCACGACTCGGCAGCGGCCGCAGGGAGATCTCCACGGTCACCGGCTCATGCCGCACCTTGGCCCAGATCTCCACTTCGAACTCCTCATCTTCGCCGAGGTAGCGTCCGGTTTGCATCAGGCCGCCACCCGGCTCTGCGTAACTATGCACGAGCTGCGACTCATCGCCCGAGAGAAACATCCCCCGGACGAGTTCATTACGCACGATGCCCATGTTATTGCCGATGGGCTGCCACCCGGGAGCGAGCCCGGTCTGCATATTCACCGGTCCGCAAAACTTAGCATTCGTCAGCCGATCTGACAGCAGCCCCTCGCTGACCATGCTGGCCATCTCAAGATTGATCCCGAGTAAGTCAGCCGGCGCGACCTGCCCGGTGCCACTCCCGATCACCAACCTTGCCACCCTCCCCTCAGACTCAAGCAACTCATCGATCATTAATACGTGATCCATCTGCCCATTTGGCAGACTTTCCCCGACAGCAGTATTGGAGCCCATATAGACGAAACGGTCTCTGAGTGAAGATGCTGGCTACGAACGATGCGCTAGGCTGAAACCGATTTCCGCAGCTTACGGCGAATCCCTAATGCAGCCACACCACCGAGCAGCAGCAGTCCGATCGTCGAAGGCTCCGGGATCGCATCATAAGTGACCTCCAACTGAGGCAGCATCGCAGCACCCTTTCCCGAGTTCATGCTCCAGAAGTAAAGAAAGCGACTTGCCGCAGCAGGGTTCTCGTCATTGGTCATGTGGAAAACGAGACCAGCATTGGCAAGAACGCTATCCGTCAACCAGCTATTGACCGTGGCAGCATCGAGGCTGAAGGAGTAGGTCACAATTTCGTCAACGCCAGTCAGAGTCTGCTGTCCGATCTGATTTCCCAAGTCACCCGGAATGACATTAAAGATCCCACCGCTCGCCCAGGCCGCGCCAGCACTATCGCCGGGGGCGACATACGAGGTTTGATTGATATAGGCCGCCGTGGTGCCGGTCATCCCGGAGTTTTGCGTCCAAGCCGCATTCGCGGGATTCATTTGCCAAAAGCGTAGAGTCTCGCCATTGCTGTAGGAGTAAGTGAAAGCCGCCGTCATCTTCAGCGTAGCCGATGTAATAACCGCTCCCTCTGGCAGTACGCTCGACAAGTCAAAACGCAAAAACGAGTACTCTCCCAGACCGCTGCCTGCATAGATGCCGCCACCGAGATAGATCGAACTTCCATAGCTCTCGTACGTTTCTGCCCTGTCGGCTCCATAGTTGATAATCATGGTATCGGCTATGGGATTCACCGAGACTACGGCTGCATCTGCCTGGGGGGCGCATGAAAGGGATACTAATACACCCGCAACGCACACCCCGAGAGCCCTCGAACGCTGTATTAACTGAAGATAGTTATTCATGACAGACGGATACATACACCGTCTGAGAAATTCGGAAATGTCACCAGTTGCTCTCGTCCGCCAAATCTTGCTCAAGGCCGCAAGAAATTGCCCCTACTTTTGCACGAGATGAACCTCGCGCCACATGGTCGGACAAAACCGCGTATGCTTCTTGAAGAAGCGACTGAAATAAGAGGCTGAGACCATACCCACCTGCTCGCTCACCGCATTTACAGACTGGCCAGTCTCCAGCAACTCCTTTGCTCTTTCGAGACGGGCCTCGACGATATATCGGTGAAGCGGTTTTTTGGCGTATCTTAGAAACAGGCGATGAAAGAAATAAGGACTATATCCAGCCAGTTGCGCCAGAAACTCGAGAGTGAGTTCTTTGTCGAGATTTTTGTGAATGTAATCGCAGATCGAGTCGACCACCAACTGGTGGGAATGAGTCGTTACGGGATTACTCCAGTCGCTAAGGGCTTCAAAGAAAGATGCGGCGATCAGTGATTTCAAGAACGCCCAGTGGACGGGCGAAAACGAGTCCTTGCTTCCATATTGATCCCAAAGCTCGATCATGAGCTGCGGATTATGGCCCGTCATGATCTTGAGTGGAGTATCGGTTCGCACGCCAGCGGCATCCACTTCGTTGAGATTGGAGTCGACTGCGTGACGGTTGGAGAGATGCAGCCAGAGATGGCGAAAGCTGCGACTCTGTGGGAATAGCTCCTTATCATGCCGCTCTCGGCTGTTGAACATCATGACCACGCCCGGCGATATTTTATAGACCTTATCCTGAAGAACGAAGGTCGTGTGGCCCGACAAAGTCAGGAACAGTTCTCGCTGCGCGGGAGCGTGACAGTTCGCCTTCGCCCACTCCAAATGCTGGGCATTCCGCACCGGCCGGATATCCGGAGTGGTCATTGATGAGACCCAGCGCCAAGCCTCTGGGCGCTCGAGCAGGCGCTGCTCCGTCTTGGAGAGGAGTTTGGAAAAGTTAAAGCGCTCCGACATATCTCTCCCTATGCGCCTTCGCTCCCTGGATACTCGGCTCCTGATTGCATGCCTATCATCAAAACTCATTCGGGGGCCGCTTTCAAGGCCGATCCACTGGCACGCCTCCCCGTACCATTCTTAACAAACGATCAGGGTAGTTTATAAGTAATCACCAACCGGGGCGGGTGGAGTTGCTCCTTACTCATAAAGATGGCAAATCGGGAGGCGGCGACTTGCCCCTCATCCGAGATCATCCAGAGGGCCAGGCCGGCTTTGGCCAGATCAGGGCTCTGCATCCAGTCCTGAATCGCTTCCGGCCTTAGATTGATCGACACCGCTTGAGCCTCCGTGAGCCCGGCATCTCGCAACGCGAAGGAGCCTAGCTCGTCTCCCGAGAAATCCATCGGGCCGATGAAGGGGCCGCTCAGCCAGCGCACGCCGTCGTTATTTTCATCATCCGTGTAGGAAGTCATGTTAACATACCCACCCGTGGCTCCCGGCACGGTGACGAGATCCGTTTCGGGGTTCCGCAGGGAATCCCCCGTTCCTTCGACCCAAGCCGCATTTTCCGCCGCGAGCTGATAGACGACCAACCGCTCGTTTCCCGTATAAACATCGGGCCGATAAGTAAAGACGGGAGTCAGTTCCAATTCCGCTTTTTCGATCACCGCATCTTTCGGGATCTGGGAGAGGTCGAAGCGCAGGAGCGAACATTGCCCCCGCTTGGGCGCTCCTCCGTGCAACGCCGCGCCAATCCCTGTTGCACCGCCATTTAGGAAGTTCTGCCGGAGAAGACCGGTTTGCGTGTAGAGCAGCGTAACATCCTCAGCAGCACCCAACTCGACCGTTTCCGCCCAGCTCACTCCGACGAAGAGGGAAGATGCCGCGATGGTCGCCACCACGCCCATTTTTGTTAGAAAGTTTGAATTCATAGAAATCGTTCGTCGCTTAAATAAAGGCTTCGCACGGATGTTAGTAGATGCCCTACCGAATCGAAAGCCCCCTACTTGCCTCCATTTGACATTTTTAGCCCCCTCACCTAAAAATGACAAAGCGCCACAGATCGCGATAAAGTGTGCATTATGGGAAAAAGGGCAAGAAAAGTCAGAACAGAGCGACCGAGGGCATTCCCTGGTCGGAGGAGAAGTGCTTCAGTAAATGGATAGCACTTTCCAGCACTCTTATGACACTATCTGATCAAAGCTGCCGCGCCAAGCGCCCTCGCTCACCGAGAGTTTCCGGATTTACCCTTATCGAGCTTCTCGCCGTGATCGCTATTCTAGGAGTGCTCGCGGCTTTGATCACCGGCAGCCTCTCCAAGGTGCGCGCAAAAGCTAGTCAGGCCAACTGCGCCGCCAACCTTCGCCAGATCGGCACCGCAATGGCCACTTACACCGCGGAGAACAATGGATTCTTCCCTCCGCATTGGGGATCTGACAACAGAGCGGATTGGGCGTGGTACGGCTTTGTCGCTCCTTACATCACGGAATGGAATGGCGACCTGACTGCCCCCATGTCAAAGGTCTTCCATTGTCCCGCCAACCCGCGCCCGTACAACCCCACGCAAAACTATCAGTCGCTCGCCAGCAACGTGGATCAAAGCTACGGATTTAACCTAAATCTCAGTAGCAACTTCCAGATGTACAGCCCCTATCGCAAACAGACTCTGGCCAAGCAGTCTAAACTGGTGGTCGTTACGGACATCCCGGCTTTGGGCACCACGACTGACCAAGTGACCTCCCCAAGCGCGCAATTCTATCCCGTCGATGGCCGGGTGAGTAAGCGCCATGCGGGATCCGCAAACTTTCTCTTCGTCGATGGCCATGTGGAAAGCCGCAACACCAAGGACTTCCTGGGAGCAGACTTCGACATCGAGAATTGGGTGCCCACCACGGAGTAAGGCCTCCATCGCACGCACAGCCCAATCGAGGCCCGAGGGCAACTGATTCCCGCCCGAACTCCCTCCCTCGCCCGCACCGCAGCATCACTCGCGTACACCGCACCGCTTCGCGGAAGGACCACGCATCCGGCACCATTCAGAGTCGGCACGTACCGGGAGAGGCCCCTCTACACAGAAAGAGGCGCCGCTTTTTACAGCGACGCCTCTTCGATTTTCGACAACGTTGCGTGAAACGCTTCTCTATGCAGGATGGCGATACCGCACATCGCGAACATCCAGCCGTTTCAAATGATGGCGGAGTCTTTCGGAAAATTCCTCGAAGTTTTTGCTCCCCGCGCCACACCAGCCCGTCTCGGCAATGGCGGTCATGCGAGGAAAGGCCATGTACTCCACATTCTCGGGCGTCTTCATGTACTCGGCCCAAAGCTGCCCCTGTAGTCCGAGGATGCGGCCCTCATCATCGGGCGGAAGATCCTTGGGGATAGGGTTGAATTCATAAGTCCTCTCCAGCGTCAATACACCACCGATGGCGAGTGGCTCAGCGTCGATATGAGCCGTCTGGTAGTAATCAAAGTAGGTATCCTCCATCGAGCAGACGACGACATCGTGACCGCCCGCCGTGGCCGTGGAGACGCGCCCCATCCCGCGCCAGACCGTGATAGTCGCGCCGGCCTCGAGTTCGCCCTCCAGAATCTCGTCCCAGCCCGCCAGCTTGCGGCCCAGATCGGCCAGGATACGACGGACCCGCTTGATGAAATAGGCCTGCAGTTCCTTGCCCGTCTCGATGCCGAGTTCGGCCATGATCTTCAGGGCATTAGGATCATTCTCCCAACATTCGTGAATTGCCTCGTCCCCGCCGACATGGATGATCTCGCTAGGGAAAAGCTCGGCGACTTCCGCGAACACATCCCGCAGGAATGCGAAGGTCTCCTCGGATGGGAAGAAAATCGCATTCCGGTCGATCAGCCATTGCGTATTCACCTGATGGGTCGCGTGCGCGGGACCATACTCGGGATAAGAAGCCAGCGCCGCCTGGCAGTGACCCGGCACCTCGATCTCGGGAATGATCGTGATATGCCTCGCCGCCGCATAGGCGACGATCTCCCGGATCTCCTCCTGCGTGTAAAAGCCACCATGAGGAATCCCGTCCCGCGTGGAGTACGCATCGTGATGTCCCAGAAGCGTCTCGGCCCGATGGCCCCCCACCTCAGTCAGGCGCGGATACTTCTTGATCTCGATCCGCCAGCCCTGGTCCTCCGTCAGATGCCAGTGAAAGACATTCATCTTATGCATCGCGAGGACGTCGATGAATTTCTTAACAAAGTCCGCCGGCATGAAGTGGCGGCAGCAGTCCAGCATCGCGCCGCGCCAGCCAAAGTGCGGCCCATCCTTGATGTGCACGTGCGGGACGGTCCAGGCGACATTCACGCGCGGTCCGCGTCCATACACCGCCGGAGGGAGCAGTTGCAGCAGCGTCTGGATACCGTGGAAGACCCCGTGCGCATCGCCACCCTGGATCTTGATTTCGTTCTGCGTGACGGTCAGGTGATAACCTTCCGGCTCGATCCCCGCAGCCACCTCCAGCTCGATCAGCGAACTCCCCAGCGCAGGCCGCTCGGTGATGAGCTCAAAAGCAAATCCCGTCACCGGACGCAGGATATCCGCGAGCAGCCGCGCATCTCCCTCCACGCCGACCTGATAAAGAATCCTAGTCGTGGGATAGAGGACGAGGTCTCCGTCCAGGAGTTGCAGTTCACGCGGCTTGGGGACGAGAGAGATCGGTCGCAGGGCCATGATGGATAGAAGGATATTAGGATTTCGATAAGAGAGAACTAAGGAGCTTACTCCAGCCCGGACACCCGCGAGCCATCCGGCTTCGTGATGCGGAAGAACAGGCCCCAGGGAAATGTATAGCTATCAGCCGTATGGGTACATTTGACGACGATCGTATTCTCGCCTGCCTCCAGAGTCACCGGCACCTTATTCCTATCGGGCAGATCATTCTCCCACCCCGGGCGATAAAAGACCTCCGCACCATTCAGGAAGACGCGGAACGAGTTAAAGCTATCCATGCGCAACTCCACGGCTTGCTTTTCTGGCGACTTCACTTTTATGCCGACATAGACATAGGTGGCCGTCCACTTTGGATCGAGAGGCCCGATGAGTTTCTTGAAGTCGATAAAGCCGGACGGGCTATTTAGATCCTTCCAGGCCATCATCTGGCCCGAGGCGAGACGGACGGGTTTATCGATCGACTTTAGCGGTTCGAAGGAGTCTTTCCTAAACTCCGCATCACGCGCGGAGTTATCAAATGGTCCCAACATCTTCCAGCGCGTAACCATGCCGAACTTCTCAGGGAAGTAGTCGCTGAGCACCATCATGCGCAGTCCCTTGATGCGCTGCGCCGTGTCCGTGACGCCGAACACATTGTCCTTGTCATTGGCCAGCAGCCCAGCCTCGCCCAGTTTGGGCACGAGCTTATCCATCCGGTCAAAGGCCTCGACACTGCCGCGATAGTCCCCGGCCTGCGCTCTCCATACGCCTTCGAGATAGGCCACGAGATAGCTTTGGTTCAGCGCGGCGAGTTCCACTCGGCGATGGTACACGCTGCCAGCGGGCGCTTCCTTCAGCGCCGCATCGAGACTCTGGCGCGCGCGCTCGATCATGTCGGGGTTGAATAACTTATAATAGTAACGAAACCCTCCACCGAAGATCCCGCCGTCCTCTAGCTTATAGTTCGTCGTCTCGGCCATCGTCTGATAGTAAGCGAGCATTGCTACAGACGCTGGTCCGTAGAAGGCATCGCACATCGCCGCCAGTTCCTTCGCCGGATCGAGGGAGGCATCCACGCTGAAGCGAAAGAGCATGTAATAGATCAGGAAATTCGTTGCATTATCATAGTAGATCATGCCGTCGGGGTACGATCCGATGGAGCCGATCTCCTTCAGGTCCTTGATCGTCTGGGCAAAATCCAGATAGTTCGGGCTCATGAGATTCGCATTCCAGTACGTCGGGTTGTACTCATACACGAAGATATTCGGCACGAGCTTCTTCCAGTCCTTCACGAGTTGGTAAAACTGCGAGGCCGAATCGCCCTCTTCGCGCGGGATGAGGCGATGGTGGTCGTAGTTGAACCGACAGACGCCCACCACGAGATCGGGATCAGGCTTTACATTCACCGGAGGCAGGGTGTGATTGATATAAGCAAAGATGCCCACCTTTTTGCCCGGATGTTTCTCGCGCACGAGCTTCGCGACCTCGTTGGCAAAGGTCACCACGCGGTCCGTCAACAAGGGCAACCCATCAAAGGTACGGCCGGGAGGGTCCAGGGCGACGCACTTCTCGCACTGGCAGAAGTCCACATTATCATTAGGCTCCAGCGGGAATGTATCAGCGAACGGAGCGTGCTCGAAGAACTTATCCGCAGCCTTCGCCGCGAGCGCGATCACTTCGGGATTCGTCGTGCAGATCTGGCTCGGCGTGCGCTTCCCGCCGATCAGAGCGTAGTACTCGGGGTGGTACGTATCGGGCTTCGCGGGATCATTATAGATCGCCGTCGGCACCACCGCCCCGGGGCCGTGCCCCGTCCAGTTGTGATCCGTCGGCAGGTAGCGGCCGAATTTATTACGATTGCGCAGGACCCAGGCCTTGCCCGCCTCGCCGCCATGATAGGTCTTCACCCGCATGTCGGAGCTCATCGTGCCGTCGATGGTGCCGAGCGGCAGACTCAGCGACGTTACTTTAGGCACGACTTCACCGATCTCGCCCGGCATGACCCAGCGGCAGCCCCACTTATCCAGCAGGCCGTACAGGCCATTTGTGATGCCCATGTAGGAGACTGACTCGATCACGATCTGCGTCGGCTCCACCACGATCTTATAATCATGCACCGCCGCGGCCTGCTCGGCATTGACATTTCCGTCCTCCGGCCCGGTCAGGCGAAACCCGATGGGCACAGTCCCCTTCTGCGGCGTGGTGGGCAGTTCCACGCCGGTCATGAGTTGAAAACACCGGCGGAAGTCCTCGATGGCGAACTTCAGCAGCGGACCATAAAACTCCCCGCCCCGGGCGCTCTCGGCGAAGGACACCCGCGCCTGCCCGTCCGCGAAAACTGGCAACTCCTCCTCTGCCCGCGCTCCCGCCAGACACAGCACCATCGTGACGATGAACACAGGCAGGCGAAGCATCGGAAAAGTCATCAAGCGTCTTGGGGCAGAACTACGCGGCGTCATGGAGACGGATTCAAGCAGGCTGCTCGCTTTTCGGGAATGCCCCGAATTGCCCTCCCTGTTCAAATCTTGCTCCCCCGGCAAGATTTGACTCCCCCCAACCGTTGAACAAGGCACCACCGACCGTTCATCCTAAAACTATTTCACTTCCGACGGTTTTGCGCGATAGGTAGGGAAGTAACCCGAAAGCATCTGATGAATATCACACGCGCAGACTTCTTCTCCAAGGTGGCCGAGACTCCCGAACTTCAGCAAAAGGTGGACGCCATTATGCAGCCCTCTGTCGAGGCCGCCGCCGAGGCCCTCGCCGCCATCGCCCGCGAGGCCGGGTATCCCCTCACCGCCGCTGACTTCCTGCCGCAATCGGGCGAACTCGCCGAAGAAGATCTGGCAAGTATCGCCGGGGGCGCCGTGGGCGACATCACTCTCCATAATGAAGGTGGACGGGACTGGCAGTGGATGCACACCGAGGTGGCTCCTGGTAAATGGACGCTGACGAAAACCGAGCGCGCGCGCCACTAACTCCAGCTCTACTCCATTTTATCGAAACCCCGTTCCCATTCACTCTATGAGCAACTCCGCTAACTCCTTCTTCGAAAACGCCGCGCAGCAGCCCGAGTTCGACCAGAAAATCGCTGCCATCCTCACCGACTCCGCTCTCAGCCCAGCCGACCAGGCTGAGGAACTCGCCAAACTCGCCCGCGCCCATGGCAGCGAACTCACCGCCGCCGACTTCCGCGCCGCGCAGTCCGAGATCTCGGAAGACGAGCTCGCCGATGTCGCTGGAGGACGCAATGGTGGATTCAGCGATAAATACTGGGAGAAGCGAGAGGAACCAGACGGCAGTTTCACCTGGTCCGCAAGCCTCGCAATTACTAGACATCAGTTTTTTCAACACCGATCTACAGCCAGCCAGTCTTTCAAGGGAATGCCCGGAGAGGCTGGCTTTTTTTTCGGCAGGATAGACCCAGATTTGCCGAGAAACCGCGCACGATCACGCCAGAGCTTTTCCAGCAAATACTTACGAACCCCGCGCGTGCCGAAAGAGAAACAGCGACGCCCTAAAGTGGTGGCTATGGATTTACCTCAACCTATTTAATCCCCAACGATTGTCTGAAACCCGCCATAAGCCATGCGCCGGCAATCAAAAGGCATCGAGTCCGGCTCGCCACACTTCATCCGCGGATCAGCCATCACCTTGGCATTCACCTCGTCGCGATGAGCCCGCGATTCATAGACGATATAGGCAAAGATCACCGTCTCGCCCTCCTTGGCTCCGGCGACTACGGGGAAGGAGGCCAGCCCTTCCATCGGCTCCAGAGCCTCGCCCACGCATTCCCGATAGTCGAGCGCTCCATGCTCGCGCCAGACGGCGGCCGCTTGGGAAGAGATGGCACGGTAGTTTTCTATTTGATCCTTGGCGATGGGGAGGAGGAATCCGTCGATGTAGTGAGGCATAATCGTTAAGGGGCTCCCTCAAAACTCGACTCAACCCACCAGTCAGGCAACTTATTTTCCGAAAAACCTCCGCCACACAGCCCGGGTTGAGGTGGTCGTCAGCCTCCACCCACCACGCGTCGGAGCACGACCAAAGTCTCCGTCACATTGCGCTCGATCGTGTATCGACTGGCCAATTTCCGACACACCGCATCCGTGTCCTCCCGCGGCTCACGCCAGAACTCCAGCGCACCCGCCAGCGCGGCGACATCACCCGGCTCCACGACATGCCCATGGATGCCCGGCGTGATGATCTCGGAGAAGCCATTCGCCGTCGTCGTCACCACCGGCAGCCCCGCCGCGAGTGCCTCCAGGCACGCATTGGAAAACGGATCGTAGATCGTCGGGAGGGTGAACACATCCGCCGCCGAGAAGAGCGCGGAGAGATCCGAGATCGGCCCGAGGAATCGCGCCTGGGCCGAGGCATAGCGCGCCTGCGGTCCGCGACCAGCCACGACGAGGAGGGCATCCTTGCCGAGCCGCTCCACAGCCTCGATGGCAAACTTCAGCCCCTTGCGCTCCCAGCCCGTCCCGACGAAGAGCACGCAAAACGCCTCTGCGGGCAACCCGAGCTTCTGCCGCGCCAGCGCACGATCCTGTCGGGGCAACGCCGGTCCGATGCCATTCGGCACGATGTGGATTTGCTCCGCCGGATAACCGTGCCAGTGCCGGATCTCGGTGGCGACCATTCGCGAATTCGCGATGACGGCCTTGGCCGAGCGGAAAAGCTGCCGCTCCAGGTGCATAAGCGCGAAGTGCTTCGGGTTATATTGATGAAACCACCGCTTCCAGGGCGATTCGAAGGCTCCGCGTCGCTGCAACCACGCCGCATGCACGCCGTCTCCCGCCCGGAACACATCGCAACCCGGCACACGCTCTAGGCTGAAGGTCAGATCCACGCCGAAGTTCGTCTCGGCAAAGGCCTTGGCAAATTGCGACGGCGTCTTGCCCGGCAGTCGCACGATGCGCCCCCCCGGCCAGCGATCCGACGGCCACTCCGCCGAGGTAATGAGAGTCGGCTCGTGGCCCGCCTTCACCAGCCCATGCGCGAGGCGCAGCAGGTAAGCCTCCGCCCCCCCTGTTCCGGAAAATCCCCTGCGTACGAGACCAATCTTCATTGCGTTGTCATCAATCCTTGTCAAAAATTTCCGAACGCCCGCTCCCGGGCCTCCGATGCCCACCATTACATCCATACCTGCCGGTAAATTGCAAACCAGCGAGCAACCAGATTCCGCGCCGCCGCGGAATACCCGGCGCATGAAGATCCTCGTCCTCCAGCTGAAGCGCATCGGGGACCTCATCCTGACCTCCCCCGTCCTGCATGCCCTGCGGGAAAACTTCCCCCAAGCCGAACTCGCCCTCGTCAGCGACGCCGCGGCCCGCACTCTGGCTGAGACCATCCCGGCCGACCGCCATTGGTCGGTCCAGCGAGGAGCCGTGGCTCAAGGACTACTCGGTCTGGGGCCGAACGCCTGGATCGGACGGGAGCTCATCGGCTACCGCGCCGACTACTGCCTCGACTTCACCGGCACCGACCGCTCCGCCCTGCTCGCCCGCCTTTCCCTCAGCCGCCGTCGGGTGACTTATGCGCGCTTTCGGAAGAAATTCCTCCGCCCCTGGCTCTACACGGACTTCGTGGAGTCCTCAGTGCGCGACCGCCACACCGTGGACCACCACACGGCCCTGCTGCGTCCGCTGGGCGTGGAGGTGGAAAACGTGCCGCTCGATCTGCAAGTCGCCGAACCCACCGCTATCCGGATGCGAACTCTGCTGGCCGACCAAGGCGTGCGCCAACCTTTCGCCCTCATCCACGCCGGCACCGCCCGCATCGAGAAATACTGGGAGCCCGACCGCTGGGCCCGTATCGCCGAGTTACTATCGGCCACGCACGGCCTCACCCCCGTCCTCAGCGGATCACAGGACCCCGCCGAGCAAGCTCATCTCGCCGCCATCAAAGCCGCCTCGCGCGTGGATCTCGTCGACATTTCCGGTCGCACGGATCTACCGGAACTCGCCGCCGTCATCCAGCAGGCGAAGATCTTTTGCGGTGTGGACACGGCTGCCATGCACCTGGCCGATGCCATGCGCACCCCAACCGTCGCCCTCTTTGGCCCGACCAATCCCTTTCACTGGCGCCCGCGCCATACCCACCATGTCGTCATCCGCTCACGCACGACTGAGCCGTTCCAGCCCGGGCAGAAAGGCGGCCCCATGAGCGAGATCGGCCTCGACGCCGTGGCGGCGGCGGTGGCTTCTCTACTGAGGTAGTTCCTGCAGCGTCACCGACTGCACCGGACGCGCCGTCGGCGAGGGTGCCGGAGCCACCGTCGCTGGAGCAGCCGGGGACGATGTACGACCCTCGCGATAGTCCGCCATCGTGCGAGGCACTCGCTTGAGCTCTGCCAGCTTCTGATACTCGATGATGCCGGTCGCGATGGCTTTGGCGTATTTGTTCCGCCAGTCCGTGGAGGACACGCGCTTGGCGTCTTCGGCGTTCGTGAGGAACCCACCTTCGACCAAGACCGCCGGCATCTTCGTCAACCGCAGCACGGCAAACCGCGCCCGCTTCACTCCCCGGTCGAACATATTCAGCTTCGCCCCCTGGAGCGAATGATAGATCACGCTGGCCAGGGTAAAGCTCTGCGTCTCGTTTTTATTCCCCTGCTCGTTCACCATGTCGCGCACCAGAAGTTCATCGTACTCCGTCGAGGGTGATCCGCGTGGGGTGATCGCGAAGATCTCCAGCCCGTTGGCTGAACGGTTCCAGTCGGCGGCGTTGAAGTGGATGCTGACAAAGATGGCGTTCTGCTGCGCATTGGCCAGCGCCGCTCGGGTCTGGAGTTCGATGAAGGTATCGTTGTTCCGGATCATGATGACCCGCATGCCAGCATTTTGCAGCTCATTGCGCACCCGGCGGGCCACATCGAGGGCGAAGTTTTTCTCAAACTCATTCGGCGCAGCCGCCCCCTTGTCATGCCCGCCATGGCCCGCATCGAGAATCACCGTGGTGAAGGGCTTGATGCCCTGCACCAACTCGGGCCGAAACGCCGGCTCGACGGTCTTCCCCAGGTCCATGCGGGATAGCCAATACGTGCCATCCCGATCCAGCACGGGGAAAGACAGGACGTACTTGACGCCGTTGATCCACACATCGCGACTGTCGCGCATGAGGATCAGGCTCCGCGCTCCGCGGCTCATCACGATCTTGTTATCCGCCGGAGCGACATCGCGCGGGAGGTTGTAGAATTGGGCAAGCTGCGGCAGCCCCACATAATCACGCCCCTCGATCCGCTTCGTCTCCCAGGCAAAGTCCTGGGCCTGGCTGATCGTGCAGCACATCGTCAGCACGAAAGCCAGTAACGCTTGTTTCATGCCCCCTAATCTTCCACACCCGTCAGCCTCGGGCAAGCCAGAGTCAACGCACAACCCTGCGCCAACTCCCTGAGAGACCTATGGGTGACTGCGCTTCTAGAAAGCGACGGCCTCCATTCCATAAAAAAGCGGGCGGATCTCAGAAAGACCCGCCCGCTCGTTGGAAGATTAGTGCTTAGAACGTCACGCCCATCTGGGCACCGAGCACGAGGGCGTTCGGGATATTGCCCGTGCCGCCGGGGTTGATCACCCACTGGACGTTCGGTTGGAAGAAAGCAAATTTGTTCAGTTGGATCTTATAGCCGGTTTCGAAAACCAGTTCGTAGTTCTGCTGGCCTTGCGCGGTTTCCGAATACTCGCTGAACTTACCGAAGACCACGCCAACGGTCGTCATGTCATCATCGCGCAGGGGAATGAGACCCTTGTAAACCAAGCCGCCGTTCACCTGGAATGGAAGCTTTGCAATGCCCTGCTGAGGCGAGAGCGTCAGGGCCGTCCACGCGGTCAGACCCTCGTCACTGCCGGGAGCTTCCTGGAAGACCATTTGGTCGGCATGCCAGTAGAAGCCGAAGGAATTCCGCTCCGTCTGCTTCGTCGTGCTGCCGATCTCGTTGAACTGCCAGGGCGACCAGTAGGCGCCGAACCAGTAATGGCCGGGTAGCCCCTTCATCTCGGTCGGGGTGACTGGGTTCTTCGCCGTCTTGCCGTCGGAGACGGACTTACCGCTATTCGTCGTCGTGGTCGGGACCTCCCGCTTGAAGAGCTCAGGCGAGTATCCGACCTGGCTGATGAGCAGGATGCCGTCATTTGGACGGATGCTCCAGTCGAGGCCATGGTAGTTGCGGACGAAGACACGCTCGGACACCTGATAGGCACCCGTCATCACACTCCACTCCTTGGTCGGCTGCACCTTTACGCGAGCAGCCCAGACCGCCCACGGATACGCGGAGAACTGTGTATTGACCGGCAGCGACTGCGGATTGCCGTCGATACCATTGTTCATGTAGAGCCAGTAAATCGGCGAGGAGGCAAAGTCGTCGCCCGTCGCGAAACGTCCCACTTTGATCGACACCTTGTCGTCGATGAGCTTCTGCTCCAGGATCAGTCCGTAGAACATCACCGCCGAACCGCCATAGACCTGCTGCACGGTGAACTGGTTGCCGATGTTGCGCTGCGAGAGGTTGTTACCATCACGGTTCAGACCGCTGACCGTGATCGTAGCTCCCTGCCAGTTGACGAGCTTCTCCATGTCGAGCGCGACACCGAAGCTGAAGTTATCCGCATAGGCAAAGCCCTGGCTCAGACCACCGACTACGTTACCCGCGATGTTGTTCGTGTAGGTCGCAGAGATTTCGATGCCGGCATCGTCGAGATAGTTGCGCACGCCCCACCAGTCACCGAGCAGGGCATCGCCCTCCCACCACTCCTTCGAGCCGATGTAGTTGGAGGGATGAGGGTCATAGTAACTCCAGAATCGAGAGTATTCCGCATGAACCTTGGAGGCAGCAGCTAAAATCAGCGCGGCCCCGAAAAGAGAGGAGAGGCGTTTCATAAAGGGGTGGAACTTGTGAGGTTAAATCACAAAACCCCTGCGTTGGCAATGAAAGCAGTGTCAGGGATATTGCCCCCACGCCACACTGCCATCGAACCTCGCCAGAGCCCGGGCATTGCCATGCACCGGGAGGGCTGGAGTGTTAGCTTTCCAGGCAGCGGAGGCCACGGCGGGATGCTGCTGGTCCGTCTCGGCGATCATCCAGTCATCCTCCGCGGGGAGCCCCTGGACCTGCGGGAGCTTCACCGGAGGTAGCACGGCGGGACCCGTCAAGACACCGAAAGGCTCGAGCTTGCCGCCGCCTTCGAGATCGATGGCGGAGTTCACCACATAGATCCGCGCGTCGTCCATCTTTGTCCCGCGCATGGCGCGTCGATAGGCGTGCGGGATGAGTTGCGCCGCAAGGTAGGGCGTATCCTTACGCTCCACCTGGAGATAGTCCGCAATGTCCCTGACTAAGCGGCCCTCGCGCAGCGGGTCATAGAGCATCACCTGACCGGGCCAGAGAGGGCCGGGAAGTGTCTGCTGATGGTCAGTGGCATAGAGCAGGATCGCCTGGCTCATCGCACGCAGTCGCGCCGAGGAGTCCGCCCGCTCAGCCGCCCGCTGGGAGCGCAGCGCCGTCGGGATCACTAATGCCGCCAACACGGCAACGATCCCAAGCACGACCAACACCTCGACCAGCGAAAAGCCGGATGGGCGTCGGGGTATTAGGGATCGGTGCATGCCGCTCGGAGTGGGCTTCACCATCCGAGCTGGCAAGGCACTTGGCAAATGCTATCGCGCGACGATGTTGACGAGTTTGTGCTTCACGACGATGACCTTCATCACATTCAGGCCGGCCGTCGCTTCCTTCACCTTCTCCGTCGCGAGCGCGAGTTCCTGCACTTCGGCCTCGGTGGCGTTCTTGCTCGCCACCACGCGGTCGCGGAGCTTGCCATTCACCTGCACGACGTATTCGACTTCATCGACGACGAGATATTTCTCCTCGTGCTGAGGCCACTCCTGCGTGGAGGCGCGGCCTTCGAATCCGGCGAACTTCACGCTGAGCTTCTCCCAGACTTCGTCGGCGAAGTGCGGGGCGAAAGGCGATAGCAGCTTCAGCAGCACCCGCACGGCCTCGACCGGACGCGGCGTCGCGTTCACGAACTCGTTCGTGCATACCATCATTTGCGAGATCGCGGTATTGAAGGCAAAGTCATCGACATCGGCCGTCACTTTCTTGATCGTCGCATGGACAACGCGGAGTTGCGCGGGCGTGAGTTCGGCTTCGACGAGGTCCTTGTTGATGACCCAATCGCCTTCCTGCGTCTCCTCGAAAGCTAGACGCCACACGCGGCCGAGGAAGCGGTAAACGCCCTCCACGCCCTTCGTGCTCCAGGGTTTCATCTGTTCCAGCGGCCCCATGAACATCTCATACAGGCGCAGCGAATCCGCCCCGTATTCGGAGATGACGCTGTCGGGCGTGACGACATTGCCGCGGCTCTTCGACATCTTCTGGCTGTCGGGGCCGAGGATCATTCCTTGGTTCACCAAACGCTGGAATGGCTCGGGCGTGCTGACGTAGCCGAGGTCGAAGAGGACCTTGTGCCAGAAGCGCGCGTAGAGCAGGTGCAGGACCGCGTGCTCGGTGCCGCCGACATAAAGATCGACGCCGCCGTGCTGCGCGGGATTCATCCAATACTGCTCGGCCTCGGAGCCAACGAAGGCCTCGGCGTTCTCCGGATCGCAGAAACGCAGATAGTACCAGCACGATCCCGCCCACTGCGGCATGGTGTTGGTCTCGCGGGTGGCTGCTTCGGAGTATTGGACCCACTCGGTAGCCTTGGAAAGAGGGCCTTCGGTCGAGCCGGTCGGCTTGAAGTCCTCCATCTCGGGCTGGATCAGCGGCAACTCGGCATCCGGCAACGCACGGTGACGTCCACCCTCCCACAGGATCGGGAAGGGCTCACCCCAGTAGCGCTGGCGGGAGAAGAGCCAGTCGCGGAGCTTGTAGTTGATCGTGCCGTGGCCGATGCCCTTTTCCTGCAGCCAGGCGATAATCTTGGTCTTGGCCTCAGGCGTGCGCAGGCCGTTGATCGGCTCGGAATTAATCGCCACGCCTTCTCCACCGAAGGCCTCGTCCGGAGAATGTCCCTCGGGAGCCTCCACGACCTGAACGATGGGCAGATCAAATTTCTTGGCGAACTCCCAGTCACGCTCATCGTGCGCAGGCACCGCCATGATCGCGCCCGTGCCGTAGCCGGTGAGGACGTAGTCGGCGATCCAGACGGGAATCTTCGCCCCGCTCACGGGGTTGATCGCATAGGCACCGGTGAAGACGCCGGTCTTCTCCTTGGCCAGTTCCGTGCGTTCCAAGTCGGACTTCGAGGCCACCTGGCGCTGATAAGTTTCCACCGCCTCGCGCTGGGCGTCGGTGGTGATTTCGGGCACCAAAGCGTGCTCGGGCGCAAGGACCATGTAAGTCGCGCCGAAAAGTGTGTCGGGTCGGGTCGTGAAGACTTCGATAGGCTGCCCGGACTCCAGGGTGAACGTGACCGATGCGCCCTCGGAGCGGCCGATCCAGTTTTTTTGGAGCAACTTGATGCCCTCCGGCCAGTTCAGGCCGTCGAGTTCGTCGATCAGGCGTTCTGCAAAGGCGGTAATGCGCAGGATCCACTGGCGCAGCGGACGGCGCTCGACGGGATGGCCGCCGACCTCGCTCTTGCCGTCGATGACTTCTTCATTGGCCAGCACCGTGCCCAAGGCCGGACACCAGTTCACCGGCATTTCGGAAACATAGGCCAGGCGGACATCATCGGGGTTCTTACCCGTGTAGGTCTCGATCGGCTCGGCCTTCTTGCTCTCAGGGTTGTACCAGGTGTTGTAGAGCTTCAGGAAGATCCACTGCGTCCAGCGGAAGTACTTCGGATCCGTCGTGCTGACCTCGCGGTCCCAGTCGTAGCTGAAGCCCAGCCCCTGGAGTTGCGCGCGGAAGCGATTCACATTGCGCTCAGTCGTGATGCGCGGGTGCTGACCCGTGCGGATGGCATACTGCTCAGCCGGCAAGCCAAACGCATCCCAACCCATCGGGTGGAGAACATTGAAACCGCGCATGCGCTTGAACCGCGCAATGATGTCCGTCGCCGTATAGCCCTCCACGTGACCGACATGGAGTCCGTCGCCACTCGGGTACGGGAACATATCGAGCACGTAGTACTTGGGTTTCGCGGCGTCAAAGCCAGGCTGGCCGGGGTTCGGAGCACGAAAGGCCCCCTCTTCGAGCCAGCGGGTTTGCCACTTGGGTTCGAATTCAGAAAACGGAAATTGCTTGCGTTGGACGGCCATAATGAAAAGGGGTGGGACTATGGCAGAGTCCAGCC
>Ga0247822_10000724_pt1 | contig 18658 bp, 16 predicted proteins | sample 13C_Cellulose_Da_FD_192423 | JGI IMG/M metagenome (GOLD analysis project Ga0247822, IMG submission 192423) | Soil microbial communities from agricultural site in Penn Yan, New York, United States - 13C_Cellulose_Day30 | ecosystem: Environmental > Terrestrial > Soil > Agricultural land | place...
GAGTAATGTGGTGACCGGCGAAATTTGCATCAGACATGGTTTCAAGGGAGAGAATGCGTTTTTCGTCACGCCGGCATTTGAGCCGGCAACGATAGCATCCTATGTTGAGGGCGTCATGATGAAGGACAGCACGACGAGTTGCATCGCCGGGTGGATAGATGTGCTGGGCGAGCAACACGATGTTTTCTTATATTTGGCGGAGAAATCGAAGGGTGGAGATGCGTTGTGGCGTCACGACGCTCAAACAGTGGAAAAACTTTATTTGAGTTGATATGGAACAGTTGATAGCCGATTTGAAGAAGCAGATCATCGAGTCGCTTAATCTTAAGCACTTGAAACCAGAAGATATTGGCGATGATCAGCCATTGTTTGTGGAAGGGTTGGGGCTGGACTCAATTGATGCACTGGAGCTGATCGTCTTATTGCAGCAGCATTATAACATCAAACTTGAGAATCCCCAGGATGGTCCTCAAATATTCAAATCCGTCAGAAGTATAGCGAACTTCATAACAGCGCACAAAACAGCAAAACCAGTTTGAAAGGTCGTGTCTACGTAGCGGGCCTGGGCGTTATTTCAGCGATCGGCGATTCAGTTGCCGCATCGCTTGAATCGTTCAAATCGCATCGTACAGGGATCGGGAAGCTCACGTTGTTCAATTCCGTGTATGCGGATTCGCTTCCCGTAGGACAAATCAATATCACCAATCAGGAGCTGGCTGATCAGCTTAACGTTTCAAAAGACCTATCGCGCACTGCCCTCCTGGGATTGCACGCTGCACGCCAGGCGGTGAAGGATTCGGGACTCACTTTGAAAGAATGGAGAGCCGGGGTCATATCGGCAACGACAGTTGGCGGGATGGACAAGACAGAAACATTCTTCCCGGCGTTTGCCGCTAACCATCAATCAGGACGACTGCGCGACGTAATCGACCATGAATGTGGAATGAGTACTGAACGCATTGCTGACGATCTGCAAAGCAAACATTATATCTCTACCATCAACACTGCCTGCTCGTCGTCTGTTAATGCTATTGCATTGGGCTCCCGTTTGATTCAGCATGGTGTACTCGATGTCGTGGTAGCAGGAGGCACTGACGCGTTATCGAAATTTACCATTAACGGATTCAACAGTCTCATGATCCTCGATCAGCGACCGAGTCGTCCTTTTGATGCGAGTCGCAGCGGTCTCAACCTTGGCGAGGGTGCCGGTTACGTTGTGCTGGTATCTGAAGAAGTTGCCAGGCGTCAGTCTGTTGATCGCAAATACATTGTGTCCGGCTACGCCAACACAAATGACGCTTACCATCAAACGGCTTCATCACCGGAAGGAAGAGGGTCTTTTGCTGCCATGACCGGCGCTTTGGCCATGGCGGGGATAACGGGGAATGAAATTGGTTACATTAACCTTCACGGCACCGGCACTGTGAACAACGACCTGTCTGAGGGGACAGCAATCAAACGGCTTTATGGAGATAGCTATCCCCCGCTAAGTTCGACGAAGGCTTTTACCGGTCACACCCTTGGGGCTAGTGGTGGCATAGAAGCTGTATTTTCGCTCATGGCTCTACGTCAAGGTTGTATTTTACCCAACCTGCGGTTTGAAACGGCAATTCCCGAGATTGGCATTGCGCCTCAACGCAATTATGTGGACGGTGTTGAATTGAAACACGTACTCAGCAACTCATTTGGCTTTGGGGGCAATTGTTCATCCATCGTGTTTAGTAAATTCATTGGGGAGGCATAGTTATGCCGTCGTGCTACATTAACGGAATTGGAGCAGTGTCGCCGCAAAAGCAACTCACGAGCGAAAGCCTTAGTGAAGCAATCGGCTATGCGGGCGAACGACTCTCTTGCATAGAGCCAGACTATGCGAGCTACTTTGATGTTCGCCAGCTTCGACGTATGAGCCGGATCATCAGGATGGGAATGGCTGCCGGGATTGATGCATTGCGCGAGGGTGGATTGAAAGTGCCTGATGGAATAATTACCGGTACCGGATATGGCTGCCTGGATGACACAGGTATCTTCTTATCGAAGATGATCGAGAACAACGAACACGCGCTGAATCCCACGCCATTTATACAGTCAACGCACAATACCATTGGTTCCCAGCTCGCCCTGCTGCTGCAATGCCAGGGATATAATCAGACCTATACGCAACGAGGTTTGTCTTTTGAGAATGCGCTCACCGATGCGATGATGATGATAGCGGAGGACCCCACGCAACGGCTACTGGCCGGTTCCGCTGATGAGATTACGGATATAAGCCATGACATCCTCAGGAGGTTTGCGTTGTACAGAAACAACAATACCAATAGCCTGGATTTATTCAATACGCCGGGCCCTGGTACGCTGAACGGAGAAGGGGCTGCGTACTTTTTGCTAAGCGGCAACAGAACGCCGGGCTCCGTGGAGCTGAAAGGCGTTCAGTCGTTTTACAAACCATCGGCGAGTGAATTGGAAGCGGGCATTTCCGGGTTTGTCAGCAAGTATACGAACGCAGGCGACATCGACGTAGTGTTCACAGGGAAATGCGGCGATGCTGCATTCGATCAGGGCATCGACGCGTTGGTTGCGAAACTTTTTGCATCTTCATCACACGCGGCTTTCAAGCATCTGACGGGTGAATTTCCGGGAGCGCAGGCCCTTGCCATGGCAATAGCGTGCAGGTCCATACAAGCGGGAACACTACCGTCAGTTGTGATTCAACGAGATGTGCGACGCCAGCCGCGGTTGATTCTCATTTATAACCGGTATCTTGATACCTATCATTCCCTCATCCTGCTTTCTGCAACGTAATGTCGAAGATTGTGAACTGGATATTCCTGGTTGGTGTACTGTCACTCGTTGTGGCGGGACAATGGATATCTGTATCAGGATGGATCTACGGGGCACTTATTCTATTGTACATCGCAATACAGGTATATGGAAGCGCTGTGCTTTCGGTTCAGTATTATCTTCCCGTGTATTGGCGCGGTTCTGAGTCATCGCGTGCGATAGCACTCACTTTTGACGACGGACCAGTTGCCGGCCGTACCGACAAGATCCTTGAAATATTACAACAGCACAACGCACCGGCCGCATTCTTTTGTATTGGCAAGCGGGTGCAGGCTCATCCGCAGCTTGTGAACAGGATGCATGCAGAAGGACACCTTGTTGCAAATCACAGTTATTTTCATGGCGCTACCTTCGACCTGCAGTTGCCCAGGGCAATAACAAAAGAGTTATCGGATACAGATATTGCCATCGAGCACGCTATTGGTGCAAAGCCCATTTACTTCCGGCCGCCTTATGGAGTAACAAATCCAATGGTGGCTACTGCCGTGAGGAAAGGCAAGTATGTCACGATAGGTTGGAGTATCCGTTCATTTGATACTGTGATCGAAGACCGCAGCCGCCTTCTTAACCGCATCACACGATCGTTGAAAGGTGGAGACATCATACTGTTGCATGACCATGGACGTTGTACGGCAGATATACTCCCTGATCTCATCAGTAAGATCACAGCACTTGGATTGAAAATTGTAAGAGTTGATCAACTGCTAAATGAAAAGGTTTATGCTGAAGCGTGAGGGTGACATGATATTGCTGAGGCTGTTGCTGATTGCAGGACTCGCTGTTTCAAATGGAGTGTTTGCGCAACCCAAGGGATATACAGCCGTAAAGGATATTGCTGCTTTCCGGCAATCGTTCACGAGTGAATCCGGCAAGATTCAATCTATCGAGAGCTCCTTTCGGCAGGAAAAGGTACTGAGCGCACTCACCGAGACTATTCAATCGCGTGGAAAATTCTGGTTTAAGCGGGCCAATAAAGTAAGGATTGAATACCAGTCTCCTTTTTTATATACGATGGTGTTGAACGGAGACAAAATGGTTGTTCGCGATGGCGAGAAGCAGACTCAGGTGAACATGAGATCCAACAAGCTGTTTCAGCAGGTGAACAGGATCATGATCGATTGTGTACAGGGAACAATTCTTGACAGCAAGGATTTTACCCATCGTGTTTTCGAGAACGGTGAAAACTATCTGCTTGAGCTAACCCCCACGTCGAAAGGACTGCGGGAGTTCTTTCAACTCATCTATCTTACCATTCGAAAGGCTGATTACGTTGCCTCAGCCATTGAGATGAATGAGCCAGGCGGAGATACGACGACGATTTATTTTATTGACCGCAAACTTAACACTCCGGTAGCGGATGCGGTATTTAATTTATAGCGTATTGGCGCTTCTCTTATTTCAGTGCAAATCTGATTACAGTGCACTGGTGCCGCGCGATGCGGTATGTCAGCCAACGGCACCCAGACTGGCATCTTCTTCTCTGTATCAGGCAAGTATCGATGTAACCGGTCATCATCTCAGCGGATTGCTGGTGATAAAGGAGATGCCCGACAGCACGTGGCGAGCTGTTTTCACCAATGAAGCCGGCGTCAAGTTTATCGATTTAGGTTTTCAATCGGATGGTTCTGTAAAGGTTCATCACGCAATAAAACAGCTGAATCGTAAACCGGTGCTTGTTACGCTGGGGAAGGACTTCGCCTTGATCATCGGGCTTCCATTCCATCATCAACATTTGTCATCCTCGATAGCTGGCGAAGAGGTGTATTTTCGGGTCAGGCAAAAAAAAGAAAGCTACTATTTCATAACGAGCAAAGATTGTGCTTCTTTACGCAGGATGGAAAGAGGGTCTGACAGAAGGCGGGTGGTATCCGTTGATGTTCCTGGCACCAGCTATCCGATGCCATCGCAGCTGGTGTTGCAGCATCATACGTTCGACATGCAGATTAAACTGAACCGTATCGAAAAGGAATGATCTTGTTGAATGATTTTTATAAAATGGCTGAATTCGAACCTGCGCCGGGTGCCATCAAGGCGAAGATCTCGATCAATAAGGATCATAGTATCCTTGAGGGGCATTTTCCAGGTCTGCCAATAGTGCCAGGCGTATGCATGATGCAGATCATCCGCGAGATCATGGAAGTGATGTCAGGTAAGGACCTTAAGCTTACAGCGGCCGACTCTATGAAGTTTCTATCGGTCATCAATCCCGAGCAAAATAGTGAAGTCGACGTGGATATCAGTTATGCCGAGCACCCAGATCATTATACCGTTAACGCAACCCTTTTTGCTGCCGCCGTTACTTTTTTTAAGTTGAAGGCAACGATGACTTTCAGCTAATGGAGCACAGTGAAATACAATCTTTGTTTCGGCTTCACAAGATTTGTGTTCTCATTCCCACGTACAATAATGCGCAAACCTTACAGCGGGTCGTAAACGATGTACTGGCAATCACTGATCAGTTGATTGTCGTGAACGATGGCTCCACAGATTCCACTGACCGTATTCTCGATCAATTTCCGAACGTGCGGAAGGTGACTTATCAAAAGAATCGAGGCAAAGGATATGCCTTGCGAACAGGCTTTTCTTTTGCCGTATCGCAGGGTTTTGAGTATGCCATTACAATGGATTCAGACGGACAGCACTATGCCGCCGACTTGATTTCCATTCTAAACGCGTTCAGGGAAAATCCGGGAGTGATTATCGTAGGTGCAAGGAATATGGAGCAATCCACGGTTCCTGGAAAAAGCAGCTTCGGCAATAAGTTCTCGAACTTTTGGTTTTGGGTTACAACCGGGATCACGATGCAGGATACTCAGAGCGGGTATCGTCTATATCCTATCCAGCGTATGCGTAATCTCAACTTTTTCACGCGCAAGTTTGAATTTGAGATCGAGGTACTTGTGCGTTCTTCCTGGGATGGAATTCCCGTCGTTAACGTGCCGGTTAAGGTATTCTATCCTGAAAAAGGAAAGCGCATCACTCACTTCAGGCCATTTAAGGATTTTACACGGATATCCATCTTAAATACCGTGCTGGTAACCATAGCGTTGCTCTACATCAAGCCACGTGACCTTTGGCGGTCGCTAAAAAAAAAAACATCAGACAGCTCTTTCGGGAGCAGCTTCTTAATCCGGACGAGTCGAATGCGTTGAAGTCCTTCTCAGTGGGCTTTGGAATCTTCATAGGCATATTTCCCGTGTGGGGATTCCAAATGCTTATCGCCATTGCCGTCTCATTCATATTCCGGTTAAACAAGATGCTGGTGATCATCGCTGCGAACATCAGTATACCTCCGATGATTCCGGTAATCATTTGGTTGAGTCACCTCTGCGGAGCGTTTTGGATGGGGGAGCGCGGTCAGCGTATAACCTTTGATCAGGAGTTAACTGTTGACAGCGTGATGAACAACCTTGTTCAGTATATCGTTGGCGCTGTAACGCTTTCTTTAGTTGCTGGAGCATTAGGCGGCTTGATTACGTATATCAGTTTGAAAATATTCAGAAGACAGTCATCGGGCAGGTAGTTTATGGTTTTCGTGAGACTATATGATTTTTTCCGCTCGCGGCGTTCACTGTTCTGGTCGATGATCACGGTGCTGGTCGCGTTGATGGCTCTTGGTGCTTCGCGGGTCAACATTGAAGAAGATATCAGCAGGATCTTTCCTGACGACCCGCGGGTCAAAGATCTTCGCGACGTGTTTCAGCGGTCGCGGTTCGTTGAGCGACTTGTATTAATGGTTGCACAGTCGGATACAACAGCAGCCCCTGTTCCCGATAGCCTGGTCGTTGTAGCAGGTGAGCTGGAGGTACAGATAAGGGAGAAATTGAAACCTTATGTGAGGGAGGTGTCGGCGCGTGTGGGTGAAGATCAGCTGTTGGTTCTTTACAATATCATCCACGATCATCTTCCTGTATTTCTCGATGACAGCGATTTTGAACTACTTGATTCAATCAACCGCACTGATAAGATACCGGCGGTATTGGAGGAAAATTATCGTCGACTTGTCTCTCCTTCAGGTCTCGCGCTAAAGCGCGTCATTATAAACGACCCATTGGGTTATTCATTTCTGGTTTTGCGCAAGCTGCAGCAACTGCAATTTGATCCCAACTACGATTTGTTCGACGATTATATCATTACCAAAGATCGCCGCACACTTATGATGTTCATTGAACCGGAGTTCGATCCGCAGGACACTCAGCATAATACCGTTTTTCTGCGTGAGATGGATGAACTGATCAATGACATATCGAACCAACACCCGGACGTTAAAGTGACCTACTTCGGAGGCACGTCAGTGGCTGTCGGTAATGCTAATCAATTGAGAAAGGATAGCTTTCTCACGATTAGCATCATGATCGTGTTGATCGCCGTCTTGTTATTCGGCTATTTCAGACGAAAGCGGGCACCCTTTCTGATCCTTGTGCCGGTGATTTTCGGTGGTTTGTTTGCACTCTGTTGTATATCACTGCTAAAAGGTTCGGTATCGGTGCTCGCGTTGGCAGCGGGCTCTGTCATACTTGGTATTGCTGTGAATTATGCGCTGCACTTCCTTGTACACATGTCGCACGTTCGGGATGTTCGGGTAGTGATCAGTGAGCTAGCCTGGCCGCTCACCATCGGCGGCGCGACAACCGTGTTGGCATTTTTCTGCCTCCAGTTTGTGAACGCCTCAGTACTTCGGGATATCGGACTATTCGCAGCATTCAGCCTGATCGGTGCTGCGTTTTGTACGCTGGTAGTGCTGCCGCATGTGGTTCAGCCCGACATGTTTCGCGATCATGCGCATCGTCCGCTATTTGGCCATGCAATTGTTGTCTCGCCATGGGTAAAACGTGTTGCCCTGGTTACAATAGTTCTCATCACCATTGTTTTTTTCTGGTTTGCCGGCGACGTGCGCTTCAATACAGATATGAGTCGGTTGAATTTCATGAATGCCCCGACACGGGCGGCTCAACAACAGCTGGAGCGCGTAAATAGAGGCTCACTCGGTGCTGTGTATGTTGTCTCGCGAGGCACAACTTTTGAGCAGGCGCTGCGAAAGGCAGAGATGGCTCGTCCGGTGTTGGAATCGCTTACCCAAAAAGGCGTCGTTACGAGATTTACAACTCCTGCGCTATTGCTTGTGTCGGACTCTCTGCAGAATGTTCGCATTAACCGATGGGAAACTTACTGGAATGAGGAACAGCGTAGTCGTGTAAGCAGTGTCGTCAGGCGGGAAGGCGTGAAGTTGAAGTTCTCACCCAGGGTGATGCAGAATTTTGATTCACTCATCAGCAAGACTTATAAGAGGGCAGATTTCTCTACTCTTCAACCCATTCGTGAAGCGCTGTTCGAAAACTTTATTATTGCCGGCGGTCAGGGAGATGTAATCATTTCACTGGCACAAGCCGTACCGGCAAGCAAAGCGCAGGTGATCGAAGCTTTTCATGGAACCTCCAGTGGCGCAGTAGACCGACAGATGCTGGCCAACATGTTTGTCGAGTACGTGCACGCAGATTTTGAGTTCATTGTGATGATAACGGCAATACTTGTATTCGCTGCGTTGTTTCTTTCATTTGGCCGGATTGAGCTTACGCTTATCACCTTCGTGCCCATGTTCATTACCTGGATATGGATCCTCGGAATAATGGCAATACTCGACATTGAATTTAACATCGTGAATGTAATGGTGTCGACATTCATCTTTGGCCTCGGGGATGACTACGCCATCTTTGTCATGGATGGCATGTTGCAGGAGTATCGTACCGGCAAACAGAACATGACGTCTATCCGCGATTCGATTGTCATTTCGTCACTTGCTACGATAGCCGGGCTGGGAGTATTGATTTTTGCGCAGCATCCTGCGTTGAAATCAATAGCGGCCATATCAATCATTGGTATTGTGTGCGTGCTCATTATGTCGCAGCTCATTGAACCTTATCTGTTCAGATGGCTTATTAGCAATCGCGTTGCCAAAGGTCATTCTCCGATGACCTGGTTGAGTATCATACGCACAACTTTAACGTATACATTTTTCATCATCGGTTCACTGCTGATCACGATAGTCGGTATTTTGTTGAGTATCATACCTGGTGGGCGGCGAGTTGCCCGTCGCTTTGTACACATCGCCATTTGCGTCAGCAACCGTCTGCTCATTTATGCTACGCTAAGTCTGAAAAAACGAATTTATGGACGAGACCGGGACACCTTCTCCAGGCCAAGCGTGATCATTGCCAATCATTCGTCGTTGCTTGATATTTTGTTGATTACCATGCAACACCCGAAACTTCTTTTGATCACCAATAAATGGGTTTGGGAGTCGCCGGTGTTTGGAGGAGTAGTTCGGTTAGCAGATTATTATCCCGTTACGGAAGGGGCGCAAGACAGCGTTTCCGAGTTTGCCGCCCGCGTATCCGAAGGGTATAGCATCGTGGTGTTTCCAGAGGGAAAACGATCGGAGGATGGAGAAGTCCACCGCTTCCACAAAGGTGCCTTCTATCTGGCTGAACGATTGAATCTACCCATACGGCCACTGTTGATTCATGGTGCCGCGGACGGCGTTCCAAAAGGTACGTTCAACACAAACAGGTCCACGCTTTCAATGAAGTTTCTGCCTCTGATCGAGCCAGACGATTTGAATTTTGGCGAAGGCTATGCGGCCCGCACGAAGGCAATCAGCCGGTACTTTAAAGGTGCTTATGCAAGTTTTGCAGAAGCAGGGCGAACCCCTGAGTACTATCGTCAGAAGTTACTTTCCAACTATCTGTACAAAGGACCTGTGCTCGAATGGTACACGAGGATCAAAACACAGTTGGAGGGGAACTATGCACTCTTCGATCGCCTGCTTCCTAAATCCGGGCGCATCATCGACCTCGGCTGCGGTTACGGGTATCTTTGCTATATGCTCCAATATTTGGGCATCGAACGTTCCATAACGGGCGTTGACTATGATGAAGATAAAATTGAGACTGCACAGCATGGCTACACCAGAACAGAGCGGCTTCATTTCGTTCATGGTGATGTTACCACGTATCCCCTGGAGTCCGGCGCATATGGGGGCATAGTGATCAGCGATGTCCTTCACTATCTTCCGCATGACGCACAGGATATGCTGATCAGGCGTTGCATTGATGCACTGGCTGAGGACGGTGTGTTGATTATCCGCGATGGAAACGTCGACCTGGGTGACCGTCACAAGGGAACCCGCATGACTGAATTCTTTTCCGTCAACCTCTTAGGGTTTAATAAGGCGGTGAACAAGCTGCACTTTGTTTCGGGCGCGCACATTCGCGCAGTTGCATCAGACATGACGATAGAAGTAATAGATCAGGCAAAGTATACATCGAATGTTATTTTTGTGCTGCGAAAGAATAATACTGCATCGAACAGGCTATGAGCAATTCAAATCAGGAAACCGTCATTATTGGCAGTGGCCTTGGCGGTCTCGTCTGCGGAGTTATTCTGGCTAAAGAAGGACACCGTGTTACAGTGCTTGAAAAAAATAAGCAGATCGGCGGGATGTTGCAGATCTTTGTGCGCGATCGCGTAATATTTGATACCGGTATCCATTATGTTGGCGGGCTTGACAAGGGTCAGAACCTTAACATTTTGTTCAGTTACCTGGGGATCATGGATAAGATCCGGATCCGGCGGATGGCGATGGATTGTTTTGATGCTATTATGCTGGATGGAGACCCAATTGTGTATAAGTTTGCCCAGGGTTATGAGAACTTTGTACAACAGTTGCTGCAGCATTTTCCGGATGAGGAGGCTTCTTTGCGGGCATTCTGCCAGGGCATCAGAGATGTTTGCAATAGCTTTCCGTTGTATGGTGTGAATGCTGGCAGCTACGCCGATATGGAGGGCGCTCACGCGATCAGTCTTGTTGACTTTCTTAAATCGGTGACCAGCAATCAAAAGCTTGTCAACGTACTCGCCGGTAGCAGCCTCCTCTATGCTGGCGAGCCAGAGAAGACCCCACTGGCACCCTATGCGCTCATCATCAATCATTATTTGGAGAGCTCCTGGAAGTTTGTAGATGGCGGCAGTCAGATCGCCCGTTACCTGGCACGGGAAATAACACAGCGCGGCGGTCGAATTATTAGGCATGCAAACGTGACCAGGCTAAAGGAAGAAGAAGGGAAAATCGTTTATGCTGAGTGTGAAGACGGGCGTAGGTTTAGTGGCGACGTTTTCATTTCGAATGTACATCCAGCACAAACCTTGCAGATGACTGAAACCGACAAGTTTCGTGGGGCCTATAAGAATCGGTTAGCGGGACTGGAGAATACTGTTTCGTTTTTCTATGCAAACGTTGTGATGCGTGAACAGGCGCTTCCATATATGAATACGAATCTGTATGTACTGGAGCAGGATGATGCCTGGTGCGGCATGAATTATACAGATGAAAACTGGCCGCAGAGTTATGCAATCTTCTATTCTGCTACGTCTCGGCAAGCGGAATATGCAGAAGGCATCACGGTTATGGCATACATGCGGTTTGATGAGGTTAAGGATTGGGCAGCGACGTTTAACACAGTCGACTTTGAAGCCACGAGAGGTGAGTCTTACAAGGCGTTCAAGGAAAGAAAGGCCCAACAGTTATTCAATGCGGTGGAGAGGAAAATACCTGGGTTTAAGCAGGCTATCAAGTCTTACACGACGGCTACACCGTTAACGGCGCGTGACTATATCGGTACCGAAGACGGATCTATTTATGGTGTGGCGCGCGACTATCGACAACCATTGAGGTCAAAAATCTCACCGCGCACCAAAATTCCGAATCTGTTGTTAACGGGACAGAACGTGAATATGCACGGTGTACTCGGTGTCACATTGAGTGCAGTCGTGACCTGTGGGCAGTTGCTTGGGCTGGACACGCTGGTGGAAAAGATACGAAAAGGATAGAGAATGCGGGACCGGATGCTTCGAACGATATTGTGGATGCTTGGCGTGTTGACAGTCGTCATCGTGCTGGTGATGATCTATGCGCGAGCTGTTTCCAATGTGTCGCCCCCTGAAGGCATCAACCTCGCTGATACGGCCGCCGTGGTTAAGGAAGCAGTGCCAGGATTGCGTCGACTTGGAAATAACTGGTTCAGGCACAGTGAAAGCGGACTCTATGAATTGTATGTGGAGGGAGAGCCTTTTGAACGCGGCCTTGCCAACGGGAAGCTTACGCGTTCGCTCGTTCAGTATCAGGAGGAAGCATTTACGTCGCAGATCGGGCGACTAGTTCCCAACGGATTCTATCGGGGGATGCTCAAGTATTTTATCGGATGGTTCAATCGTGATCTCCCCAACTATGTGATCGACGAATACAAGGATGAAATTTATGGCGTATCACAATCTGCCTCTCATGCATTTGATGATATAGGCACACCCTATGAACGAATACTTAATTACCATGCTGCTCATGACATAGGTCATGCGTTACAAAATATGTCTCTTGTCGGATGTACGTCGTTCGCCACCTGGAACGAGCGCTCCCGGGACAGCACGTTGATCATTGGCCGGAACTTCGATTTTTATGTGGGCGATGATTTTGCACGTGATAAAATTATCGCGTTTTACAAGCCTGCGGATGGGTTTGGGTTTATGATGGTGACATTCGGGGGCATGACAGGTGTGGTTTCAGGGATGAACGATCAGGGACTTACAGTGACCATCAATGCCGCGAAATCTGACATACCTTCCGCAAGTGCAACGCCCGTATCGTTGGTTGCAAGAGAAATATTGCAATACGCCTCTACCATCAAAGAGGCCTACGCCATCGCCGAAAAAAGACAAATGTTTGTAGCCGAGTCATTCCTGATCGGATCTGCGAAAGACAAGAAGGCGGCGATTATTGAAAAAAGTATTGATGGAATTGACCTGGTAGAGTCGACGTTCGGACAGATCATATCAACCAATCACTTTCGGGGCACAAAGCTCGGAGGAACTGAATTAAACCAGGAACACATTCGTACCAGTGCGTCACCCTACCGCTATGCGCGCGTTGCAGAACTGCTGGCAGGTGTCGATAAGAATTCGGTCGAGCAAACTGCGGCGATACTTCGCGATCAGAAGGGACTGGAAGGCGCCGACATCGGCCTTGGAAATGAGAAGCTGATTAATCAGATGGTGGCTCATCATGCCGTTATCTTTGAGCCTGAAAAACGACTTGTTTGGGTATCGACGAGTCCCTGGCAGTTGGGCAAGTTCGTGTGTTATGATCTTACAAAAGTGTTAGCGCTCCAGCCAACTACTAATGACGAGATTTATGAATCGGAGCGAACTATTGCTGCTGATCCATTCTTGCGGGCACCCGAATATCGCAGTTATCTGAAGTTTCATGCCTACCGTTTTCCCTTTGCGCCCCGGACTGATCTTAATCCCGACAGCATTGTCGCCTGGAATCCCCGCTCATACCATAGTTATATGCTCGCGGGCGATTATTATCTTGGTACTAAAGAATGGGCCAGGGCCGCGGAAGTATTTTCGAAGGGGCTCGAGCAGGAAGTGGCTACCATTCAGGAACGCGAATACATGGAGCGGCAAATAGCCGTATGCAAAGAGCAAATGCAATGATCGTTGGAATAGGCATTGACATGATCGAAGTCGACCGCGTGCAGGCAAAGATCGATCGGAATGATGCATTTAGGAATTCAGTTTTCTCGAAGGAGGAGATAGATTGGTGCGAGAAGCAGGCGAATAAGGGAGAAAACTATGCGGCCCGTTTTGCTGCAAAGGAAGCCTTTTTGAAGGCGACCGGACGGGGACTTTTATTAGGCATCGAGTTATCCAATATTGAGATCGTGAACGACGCTGCGGGTAAACCATCGCTTAGATTAAACGGTGTTTTTCGGGAGGAGGCACAAAAATGTAATTGGAACCGCATTCACGTCACGCTATCCCATCTTAAAGCAACGGCATGTGCCGTGGTAATCATTGAACAATGACAATCGTACCCGAAATAGAAAGGCAATCGGTCGCCGAGATCCAACGGTTCCAGCAACAGAAAATAAAAGAAGTACTGACGCATGTAGCAGAGCATTCACCTTATTATCAAAAGGTATTTGCAGCAACAGGCGTGGATGTGAGAGCGTTCAAAGCGTTGGAAGACCTAATACTTTTTCCGACGACGAGCAAAGACGAATTTCATAATCACAATTGGGAGTTTCTGGCCGTACCGCCTGGCCGTATCGTTGAATATACGAGTACGTCAGGAACATTGGGAAATCCGGTTACGGTGGCACTTACAGAGAACGATCTTCAACGTCTTGCCTACAACGAGTGTATTTCGTTTACATGTGCGGACGGCACCGGCGACGATCTGTACCAGCTTATGCTTACCCTCGACAGGCAATTCATGGCGGGAATGGCATATTACGAGGGCATTCGCAAGCTTGGGGCGGGGTTAATTCGCGTCGGGCCCGGGCTGCCTTCCATGCAATGGGATATCATTCAACGACTCAGACCAACAGCGCTGGTCGCAGTCCCATCGTTCCTGATCAAACTAATTGAATATGCTCACGCGCAGGGAATCGACCTTGCTGCAAGTAGCGTGAAGAAAGTAATCTGTATTGGAGAAGCTCTTCGCACGGCAGATCTGCACTTGAACATTCTTGGAAGCCGGATCAAGGATGCGTGGGACGTTGCTTTGTACGGCACGTATGCGTCGACAGAAATGCAGACTGCGTTCACGGAATGCGGTCATGGCAGGGGGGGACATCACCATCCGGAGCTGATCTACGTGGAGATACTTAATGATGCAGGCGAGCCTGTTCCGATGGGAACACCCGGAGAGATTACCATTACGACCCTGGGTGTTGAAGGTATGCCACTGTTGCGTTATAAGACCGGCGATATCGCGGCTGCATTCCAGGATATGTGTCCTTGTGGACGAAACACGTTGAGGTTAGGCCCGGTGCTGGGCAGGAAGCAACAAATGATCAAGCTGAAAGGAACAACCGTTTATCCCCCCGGTATTTTCGATGCTCTCAATGAAGTGGGCGATGTCGCAGACTACGTTGTTGAAGTTGTGAATGGCCGGCTTGGTACCGATGATTTAAGGCTGCACTTGTTGGTTAAAGAAAGTGTTCAGGAAGCCGCAACAGCGCGATTGCGGGAAGTTTTCAAGTCGCGGTTGCGAGTCGCACCAACGATCATGTTCGTGACGCAGACAGAGTTGGACAAGCTACAGCTTATCGGAAAAAGCCGTAAGCCCAAACGTTTTATCGATAGCCGTTCATAGTGGTTTGTTCCGGGCCCTGTGGTGTGTCCCGTCCGATTCGCAAACTTTCGCGGCTGTCCTAAGCGGGACACGGACATTCTTTCGGGCATCAATGCCAGCAAGAATCCGTTGGTTAATAAAGCAGTAGTCGAAAAACATCGCGATATTAACTTAAAAAACACTCCACTCATGAAGCCGTCAACTTTACGTTACCTGCCGTTGTTGTGTTTCTTCATGACATCAACGGCATGGGCACAATGGCCCAAAGATATAACCGCGCCAGGTGGGACGGTGATCGCTATATATCAGCCGCAGCCCGAGTCATTGCAGGGTGATAAAGTGAAAGGTCGTGCCGCATTCTCAGCCCAGGATAAGGCATCGGATGATCCGATGTTTGGAGTTATATGGTTCACTGCATCCATCCTCACCGATCGCGATGATCGCACTTTTGTTCTTGAATCCGTCCAGATCACGGATGTGAAGTTGCCAGGCATTCAGGATACATCACGCATTGGAAAATTGCGTACGCTTCTTGAGACGGAAATTCCTAAATGGGAGTTATCGGGCTCCATTGCTGATCTCACTTCTACGATCGAGCAGGAGCAAATCAGTTCAGGTGATGATTTGAAGCATGATCCACCTGCAATCATATATGAAGCGACAGAAACCCTGTTGATTCTCATCGATGGTGAGCCCAAACTCCAGGACGACAAAAATCTGAAGATGAAACGTGTGATAAACACAGCGTTCCTGATTGTTCAGGATCCTACAGACAAGAAGTACTACCTCAGCGGTGGCAAGTATTGGTATGTTTCGTCGACAGCAACCGAGGGTTATGCGCCGATAGCAACTCTACCCAAGGCCATTGCGGCAATTGATAAACAGTTAAAGGAAAAGTCGAAAGACAAGCCGGCAAAAGAAAGCGATGCATCGGCAGATTCAGGGCCGCCGGCCATCCGTGTAAGTACCAAGCCGGCAGAACTGATCCAAAGCAAAGGGCCGGCATCATTTTCCAACATCGATGGTACGAACTTACTGTATGTAAAAAATTCCGATGACAACATCTTTAAGAACGTGGATGATCAGTTGTATTACGTTCTTTTGTCGGGTCGTTGGTATTCGGCCCAAAGACTTGAAGGGCCATGGAAGTATGTTGCGTCCGACAAACTGCCGGCAGACTTTGCCAAAATACCGGAGGGATCAGATAAGGACAATGTTTTGTCAAGTGTGGCGGGAACTCCGGCGAGCACGGATGCAATTCATGATGCGCAGGTACCCCAGACAGCCAAGGTAGACCGCAAGAAGGCTACGTGTACCGTGACGTACGACGGCGAACCGAAGTTTGAAGCAATCGACGGAACGTCGCTGGAGTTGGCGATGAATACGAGCAGCACGGTGCTGAAGCAGGGCAAGAAGTATTATTGCGTTGACAATGGAGTTTGGTTTGAAGCAACGGCAGCAAAAGGTCCATGGAAGGTGAGCGACGAACGACCAAAAGACGTTGATAAAATACCGGCCAGTTCTTCTGCTTATAATGTGAAGTACGTTTATATATATGAATCGACACCCGAGGTTGTATATGTTGGTTATACACCGGGGTACATGGGATGCTACGTGTATGGCCCAACCGTTGTGTATGGCACAGGATATTATTATACACCCTGGTATGGTCCGTACTACTACCCACGCCCGGTAACATTTGGTTTCAGTATGCACTACAATCCCTGGACTGGCTGGGGCATGGGTTTTCATTACAGTGCGGGCTGGTTTAGCATGAGCTTCTATGGTGGTGGTGGATACTGGGGACCTCCTATGTATCGCCCGCCATATTATCCGCCTTATCGCGGAGGAATGTATGGAGGTCGGCCTGTCCAGATAAATCATTACGGTGATATTAATATTGACCGATCCAATAACATCTACAATAATCGTAACGATGTAAGCACACGTGATGTAAAGCGCGGTGACCGAAATCCATCGGCTTCTACACGCGACGTGCAGCGTGGTCAGAAAAATCCGTCCGTTTCGACACGCGATGCGCAGCGTGGACAAAATCCAGGTGTATCCACTCGTGATGCTCAACGCAGTCCCGGAAATAACGGGGCAGGTGCGTCGCAGCTTCCAAATAAGGCAGAGCGACCCCGTGATAACAATGTTTATTCCGACAGGAATGGCAATGTTTATCAGAGAAATGACAATGGAACATGGAATCAGCGCGATGGCAATCAATGGAAACAAACACAGCAATCACAACAAATGAATCGTGATTATCAGAATCGCCAGCGCAGTACCCAGCATAATGACAGTTTCAACCAAATGAACCGCGGCGGAAACATGGGAGGTTCATATCGTGGAGGAGGGGGTGGTGCCCGAATGGGCGGCGGCGGTGGCCGACGGAGATAACACGCGACGTTTCGGGACAACAGTTTGTTAACAACTCCCTGACTCTTGCTTTTGATAGAGAGTGAGACTGGTGGCAGAACGCGAAAAGGAGAGTCTATTAGTGTTCACCGATGCGCAGCCCGCGTTGATCGAAAAAAATTCATAGTACGGTTTCATTGCACCAACTTTCGTTAAATCAACCAGAAAGACAATGAAACGCACACTGGTATTACTCCTCATGACGTCACTGGCATTGCTGCAGGGATGTATCGTAAAGTCACTTCATCCGTTCTTTACGGCAAGCGATATCGTATTCAAAAAGGAGTTGATCAATCATTGGACTGACCAGGACGGCGATCACTGGGAGATCGCCCCGGTCAAGGAGAGCAAAGTCACATACGAACTCAGGCATTATAAGACTGGCGAGCAACCCGAGGAAATTTTTGTGGCCCATCTATTTAGATTAGATCGGCATCTTTATCTGGATCTTTTTCCAATTGCAAACGATAGCCAGGCAAATGATTTCATTTTTAACATGCATTTAATTCCAGCGCATTCCATAGCTCGCGTTGTAAAACTCTCCGAAACAGAAGTGCAGATCCGATGGATGAATGAAAAGTGGCTGCGATCGCTGTTTACGCAGAACAAAATCAAAATCTCGCACGAGGTGGTGCGAGACGTGAACGTCGAGGACGACAGTGACTTCAATTACGTTCTCACTGCATCCACGGAAGAACTTCAGAAGTTCATCGTAAAATACGGTGATGATGACGACGCATTCATAGACGATAACACAGTATGGTTGAAGTTGAAACGCTAGACACTTCGGGATCGAACAAGGGGCATCGATATAAGATATCGTTGCCCGTTTCTCTCTTTAAGTCGGCTTATGTCCAGCTTGCATTCTGGATCGCGACTTACTTTGTGTTCCTGACAATTTTCTCTACATCGAGCACCTGGCACAGCATCGACTACATCTATACGGGAATTTTCATGTTCACGATGATGATTGCCGTGTGGATCAATGCCTATTTATTGATTCCCCGGCTGTTGCAGGAGAGACGTTACCAATTTTATCTGGTGTCGGTATGTACTGTGATCTTAGCATCGTCTTACTTCAACCACCTCTTGTTTGATAAACTTATAGACTACATTCTTCCGGGCTACTACTTTATTGCCTACTACGGTATGCCGGATCTGTTGATATTTTTTGGAGCATTGGTAGCCCTCGCCACACTCATCCAG
>Ga0247822_10000726_pt1 | contig 18632 bp, 11 predicted proteins | sample 13C_Cellulose_Da_FD_192423 | JGI IMG/M metagenome (GOLD analysis project Ga0247822, IMG submission 192423) | Soil microbial communities from agricultural site in Penn Yan, New York, United States - 13C_Cellulose_Day30 | ecosystem: Environmental > Terrestrial > Soil > Agricultural land | place...
TCCCGCCCTCCTTTTCGATATTCTTAATGAGCCGCATAGCATCACCTGGGACGTCTGGCGCAATGGCGGCTTCGTCGAGGAGCGCAAGAAAAAGGCGGACGAAGACGCCTTCCTCGCTGGCGATGAGTCCGCGCGAGCCAAGGAGGGATTTGAATCCCCCGGCATGCAGGCCGCGGTCGAGGCGATCCGCTCGACCGGCGCGGAGAATGTCATCGTCGCCGGTGGCCTCGCTTATTCGCTCGACCTCTCCGGCATCCTGAAGGGTTACGCGCTGGAGGATAAGACTGGTCGTGGCATTATGTATGCGACGCATGTTTATAACTGGCACACCGACTGGCAGAAAAACTTCCTCGATGTCGCCGCCGTCCATCCCATCCTCGTGGGAGAGCTCGGCGCGGATTATAAGAAGATGGAATTCATCCCCGCCGAGACGCAGGAGGATCCCGCCACTTGGGTTCCCGACATGCTCGGCGTGATCCAAAAGTATCGCCTAAACTGGACCGGCTGGTGCTTCCATCCTAATGCCGGCCCACGCATGCTCGCCGACTGGAAGTTCACCCCGACCCCAGGCTGGGGCGAACTCGCCAAACGAGCCCTCGCTGGCGAAAAGTTCGAGACCAAAAAGCACCGGTAGTCTCATCCCTTGAGCCCTAACCAAAAAGGCGGCGGAGTTAATCTTCGCCGCCTTTTCTATTTATGGCATTCCGGAATGAGCCACCCCACGCGCGATACCTAAGCGACACGGCATCTCATGCGACCTATTGCGGAATTTTCTCGCCAAGCCTTAGGGCCGCCTGTAGGGCGGGGGCTGTGTTTGGGACCGATATTACATCTCGAGTTGCGTGGCGTCGCTGGACCCTGCGCGGGAGTCTCCCGCTATGCGGTCTGCTGCTGGCCGGGTGCATGGTCGGACCGAACTACTCCACCCCCGAGGCCAAGATCCAGGGCGGATGGAAAAAGCATCACGGCGTCTCCGACCGCCCCTCGACCTTCGTCGATGCCGCCTGGTGGCGTCAGTTCAACGACCCTGTCCTCAATCAATTGATCGACACCGCCTATCGCAATAACCCGTCGCTCCAGTCTGCCGGTGTGCGCATTCTCCAAGCCCGCGCGCAGTTGAACGAAAGCATCGGCAACCTCTTCCCGCAGCGCCAAAACCTCATCCTCTCAGCGCGGAGCAATGTCGTTTCCAACCCCACCGACTTCTGGACGCCTCTCGAGTCCGGGCAGAATTTCCTCGCCAGCCAGGCCCTGCTCTCCGTCTCGTGGGAGATCGATTTCTGGGGCAAATACCGCCGCCAGATTCAGTCGGACCGCTCGCAGTACCTCGCCACCCTCGCTGCCTACGATTCCGTGCTGGTCACCCTGATCGCCGACGTCGCCAGCACCTATGTCAATATCCGCACCCTCCAGGAGCGGATGCGCGTGACCAAGGCCAATGTCCTCCAGCAAGACAAAGGGCTTAAACTCGCCCAGGCGCGCGCCACGGCGGGTCAGGTCGGACAGCTCGATGTCGAGCAGGCGCGGTCGCAACTCGCTCAGACGCAGGCACAGTTGCCCGCCTTACAAGACGCCATTCAGCGTTCGATCAATGGCCTCGGCGTCTTGCTCGGAGACACCCCCGCCCAGGCGGAAAGAAGGGTCGCCGGCGGTGGTCGCATCCCGACCGCCCCGAGCCAGATAGCGGTGGGCTTGCCCATTGACCTCCTGCGGCAGCGGCCGGACGTTCGCCAAGCCGGGCTGGAAGCCGCCTCGCAGTCCGCTAAAATCGGCGTGGAGTTCGCTAAACTCCTGCCCTCGTTCTCGCTGAACGGCACTTTCGGCTACTCGACCGGCAGCGAGAGCTTCTCCCTGTCGCATATCTTTAACTGGCAGCAAACCCTGCTTAACTCCGCCGGCTCCCTCGTCGTGCCGATCTTTAACTACAGCCGCCTCATCAATCAGGTGCGGGTACAGGACGCTTCGTTCCAGCGCGCGATCCTCCATTATCAAGAGGTCGTGTTGAATGCCCAGCGTGAGGTCGAGGACGGCCTGTCCGCCTTCACTCAGGGCAAAAACCGAGTCGCCCACCTCCAGACCGCCGTGGCTGCGGCGAATAACGCCTGCAAGCTCGCCGACGCCCAGTACCAGGCTGGCACGACGGACTACACCACCATCATCACGGCGGAGAAGCAGCGGCTCGCCGTGGAGGACGCTCTGGCCGATACCCAGGGTCAAGTCGCCATCGGCCTCATCACGATCTACCGCTCCCTGGGCGGCGGCTGGCAACTCCGCGCCGGAGGCGACGTCGTCTCCGAGGCGACGAAGCAACAAATGTCCTCCCGCACGAACTGGGGCCGCCTGTTGGAGACCTCCCGGCACATCCCCGCCGAAGATCCGGCTGCGGCTGCGCCGACGCGCTAAATTCTATCCTTGGAATTTCCCGGCGGCTGCCGTAATTGTTGTGCAACCTGATGCGTGTTTTTACGCGTTTTGCATATGAGCCTCGTCCGTCGTTCTCCTCGATTTTCCCACCAGCAAGAGCCCGCTCCATCGGAGACCCCGGCTGTTTCGCCGGATGTGATCGGAGAGCTCTTTCGGAGTCATAAGGTTAAGTTTTCCGACTACGCCGCCGTCATCGCCGATCTGCGCAAGGCTGGCGAGAAGCCCAATCTGCAGACCATCCACAGCGGTCTTCAGGAGCTGAGTTCACCCTCCGGCCGGGAGCAGCGCCAGCAGCGGAACTCCGTCAACGAGAGCAAAATCGTTCGCCTGCCGACCGCTCAAGTGGATCCGCAGGCCGATGCCCTCGCGCTCCGGGTGCAGACCTACGAGTCGCAACTCGAGGAAGCCCAGCGCGAGATCGCTCAGTCCCGCCATCTCCGCTCCGATCTCGAAAATCTCCAGCGCCAGCTCGAGCGCGCTCGTAAGAGGGAGGAGTCGCTCAACGAGAAGCTCCGCCAGATCGAAGCCACCGCCCAGGAAGGCACCGCCCTGCGCGAGGAGATCCATCGCCAAAAGACGCAGATTTATCAGGCCCAGCAGAAGGAAGAGGCCCTCCGCGCCGAGCTCAAGTGCTTGCAGGAGTCGGCCTCCACTCCGGACGCCGATCGCGCGAAGACCCCGTCGAACGTCGTCTCCCTGGATGTGCGCCCTGTCATCAGCGAGCGAGAACTTCTCCTGACGAATGAATTGGAGGCCGCCCTGGCCGCCGTGGAGCGCGCCGAGATGGACACCCGCGAGGTCGCCGACCTGCGTCGGATTTTGGAGGAGGAGCAAAGCCTCCGCCAGGCCATCGAGACCCGCTGGATGAGCTCACAGGAGCGCGTCGAGCGCGTCCGCGTACTGGAGCTCGAGCTCTCCGATCTTAAGGTCAATTTCAACGAACTCCTCCAGCGCGAGCGCACCCTGCAGTCCCAGTACGAGGCCGTCTCCGACCGTGCCACCTATCTCGACGATGTGGCCGGCGAAGCGGAACGCCTCGAAGGGCAACTCGCGGAAGCCCGGCAGTGTGAGGAAAAGCTTTCCCGCCAGCTCGAGGAGGCCAGCCGCCGCGCCGCCCTCGCTACGGAGCTTGAGGATCAGGTGACGAATCTCCAGTCCATCCTGTCCGACTTCCGGCAGCGCGAGCGACAGTGGAGCAGTCAGGTGGATCATCTCCAGCAGACGGAAACCGCCGCCGTATCTCTCCGCACTCAGCTGTCCGACGCCTCGCGTGCGCTCTCGGCTAGCCAGTCCCGCGAGCGCGGAGCCATCGCCCAGATGGACGACCTGCGTCGCCAGCTTTCCCAAGGTGTCTCTGCCTACCGCGTGCGCGAGTTGGAGTCCCAGCTTCAGCTCCAGACCGAGTCGCTGAATCTCGCGAAGAGCGAGCTTCAGTCCCAGACCGTTTTGGTTGGTGAAATACAGGTGCAACTCGCTCAGGCCGAGGCCTTGGTCGCCGACCTCCAGACGCGCGAGGTGCCTTCGTCTCCCGAGATTCAGGGTGAAAGCGACCTCGCCCTCCGCTTGGAGGAGGCCTGCCAGCGTGCTGCGATGGCCGAGCAGGAGCTGGCCCAAAACACCGAACTCATGGAGTGGGGCCGCAGCCGCACCGAGCAGATCCAGCAGCAGCTTTTGGATGCGCGATCCGCTCTTGCCCGCCTCTACCCTGACGCCGTTTCTCAGGATGACCCGGCCTCTCCCGAGATGGATGAGGACTCTTCTTTCGCCGCTTCCTTCCATGTGTTGGAAGCTCTGCTCGGGCAGCTTCATCGCGAGTTGGAGCAGGCCCAGCAGTATAAGCAGTTCCTCCAGGGGGAGCTCGACAAAGCTCAGCCCGTCGCCACCGAACGCTCTTCGACTTCCGGCGTCACGATCGAGTCCGTCGAGTTGCGCAAGTGTCTCGCCGAGACCATCGAGATCGAGCTCAGCCGCCAAAACCACGCCTTGAGCGAACTGACCCGCCGCGAGGAGTTGCTCCGCAGCCAGTTGGAGAAGATCAAGCCGCAGAGCGTGCAGGCCCAGTCCATACAGGGACAGCTGACCAGCCAGGGCGCCTATCGCGAGGATCTCCTGCGCCGTGAGACCGCCCTCACGCAGCTTCTGCGCGAGACGCTTACCAGCCTGCGGGCCGGCGCCGTTAAGTAGCGGCTATAGATTTACTTAAACCGCTCTAGCCGACGACGAGCACGCCCACGAGAAGGGCGAAGATCAGCAGCCAGAGAATCGTCTGCGCCGTGCCAAACCACCCGCTGATATTTTTGGCGTCACCTCGCGCCGCGCCCCATTTCTGACGCCGGAGATCACTAAGAGTCTGGATCTTGATGAAGGAGCCGACCCACTGCTGGTAAAGAAGCAATGGCAGATCCCACACGCTAATCTGATGCCCTTCGACGGCCAGCGCGCTGAGATAAATCAGCCGCGTTGCGAGCACCCAGGTCGTGAAATACAGCAGCACCATTGGCGACTCGCTGAAGATCAGCATGAGCACTGCCGTCGGCAGCACGAGACTCGTCCACATGGAGATGCGCTGGTCGAGCAGCGAGAGCCACGTGAAGGCTCCGATACGCTGCGGCCCGAGTGCCAGCGCGCGCCCGTTGTTCCTTAGCATGTTGCCAAACCAGCGCCGCATCTTGCCCACACTTTCCCGGAACGGCTTCTCGCCCGCATTCTCCAGGCAGTAAATATAAGTGTCCGGCAGGTAGAGCATGTCCCAGCCATTGCGCAGCAGCGTGTACCAGGTGCTCTTGTCGTCGCCGGTTTTGAACTCGATCTTTCCATACATCCAGTCGTCGACGGAGTCCGTCTCCACTCGCTCGATGAACTCATCCGACAGCGCGATGTCACCCCGGATGAAGGAGAATCTCCCGGTCAGCGTGAGCACCTTGTGCGACAGGCTCGTGGAGCACATGTAGCGATTGCGCAGGGCGAAGCGCAGCGCGTACCAGCGGCGATACCAGTTCGGCCCCGTCGTGATGGCGATGTTATTAGTCGTCAGCCCGCCGACCTTGGGGAGCAGGGAAAAGAAGGGCAGCGACTTTCGCAGGATGCCGGGGCCGAGCAGGGTGTCGCCATCCATGAGTACCACCACGCTATTAGGCTCGCCGCCATTCATCCGTGCGGCAGCCCGCAGAGCGAATGCCATGCCATTGCGCTTCCCGGATTGGCGCATCATGTGCACGGTGAGGAGCGGGTTGGCGTGGCACTCCGCGAGCCCTTCCCGCACGACGGCATCTTCCTCGGGGCCGCCTGTCGTGATGTATAGATGCACCGGGCAGGGGAGCGAGGCGGCCTCCCGGGTCACCGAGGTTAGCATCTTACGAGTGACCCACGGCTTTTCCTGATAGGTCGGAATGATGAAGTGCAGCCGCTCGGGAAAAGGAAATTCCATCGCGTCCGCCGCCTTCCGCAGGCGCGGGTAGGTGTAGAATCGGTAGAAGTACGAGCGCACGAGATTCACCAGCAGCCACCCGTACCGGCAGATGCCGAGCGTGCCGATCGCGAGCAGCCCGCTGGCCGACCGTTCCTTGTCGTAGAGCTCCTGGGCGAAGAGCCAGATCGCCAGGATGAGGCCGAGGTAGATGAGGCTCGTCAGGACGAGACTATACAGATGCCCGCGGGGCGCGATGGGGTCCGGCAGAGCCGCCGTTTGCGCTTCCATGCCGCGGTGTCTTAGCGCAGCAGATTGCCGCTCTCGGTCCCATCGACGGAGCGCGTGGGCTGGGAGTCAAATCTCTGGAGGAGCTTCGTTTCGTAGATGAAGTTCCCCGCCTTTACGGCTTCCACGTTGTCGTTGAGCAGCGTGAGCATGTTGGTGAGCCGTTCTTCTTCGAGGCGGAGGAGCTCCGCGTCACGTCGCATCAGTTCGAGTTGGTTCAGGGGAAATCCCGCTGCCGCTCCGGCATCGTCCACGCGTTTGACGATGCGTTCCAGGGACTCGCGTTTGACCCGTGCCGAGTTCAGCGAGATTTCGGCCTGCTTCACACGGGATTCCGCGATCAGGAGATACTTGTCGATTTCGATCTGCCCGCGAGGTTCGAGGCCGTTGTTGGCGGAGAGATCGCGCAGGATGGCGGTGACATAGGGTGCCGGGTCCGCCCGGGAGTCCACCGTGTCGCGCAGGAAAGGATTGACGAAGAAAAAGCGGCTCCGCTCCGTGTTCTCGATGTTTTCCCGCAAGGCTTGGAGATGCTCGGCCAGCACGCCTTTTTCGGTTTCCAGTTGGCGCAGGCCCAGTTCGAGGATACGGGCCTGCTCGGCGTTCACCGAGCTTTTGGACTTCTGGCCGTTTCCTAATAGTCCACGCACGATCTCGATCTTGGCCCCGATGTCGGACAGGGCGAGCTCGCCATTTTGCAGCCGGGTTTTGGCTGCTTGCAGATATTCGAGCTTGGCGTTCTTTTTCTGCATCAGGTTCGCCGCGAAGTGCGGCACCACGGTGCTGCCCACGATCGCGATGACCACGAGGAGCGCGCCGATCAGGATCACCCGCTTGAGCGGTGGCCGCTGTAGCCGTTTCTGATCGCCTTCCAGCGAGGCGGGCAGGGGAGCATGGGTCAGCTCCGGTGACTTTCCGCTGTCTTCCAGTTGCTGAATGCTTAGCGTCATTCCGCGCGCGATCGCGTCGGCATAGTAGTGAAAAATCGCCCGTTCCCGCGGAGGCATGTCCACGAACCGGCATCCCCAGCCGTCGCCAGAAATGTGGAGCGGTAGGACCTGCACGCGCATGAGGAATACCCCGTCCGCGCAGGGGATCAGCAGTTCGCCATCCTCGATCCGGCCTTTTTCCAATATCCCGGACTCCACCGGCACCAGCATGCCGCCCGGTGACCAGTTCGCGACGGAATACACCTTGTGTCCGATGGACACATTCATCGGAGAGGTCAGGCGCCGGTACTTGCGCGCGCAGTGGGATTCAGCCTGGATTTTCATGGATTCCGTCGTTTCGGGAGCGACCCGCTACGACTCTCTGGTTTAGTCAACTGGTAGCGTAGAAATAAGAGACTCCCCCGTCAATCCTTGCGTGTATCAGGGTCGCGCGGCCTTTGTTCGGCGGGCCAGCTGGTCGGTATAAAGCGAGGCCGGCTGTAGTAAGGCACCTTTTCCGACTCCCTCGACGTGATCCAGCGGATGCGCGTCTTTTCCATAGAGGGGCTGTAGGCGCACGTCCGGCCGATTTCCCTGCGTGCCAATGACATAACCCTGCCCCCACTGCTCGGAGGCCACCGCATAGCTGCCGAGATTGAAGGCCTTTAACCCCACCTGCCAGTCTTTCTGTCCGATCCCCCGCGTGTTCCAGAAGACGCTCTGCACCGCCGTCAGTCCATGGCACGGCTTCCCGCCGAAGGGTCGGTACACCGCGACGAACATGCTGGAGTCCGCCGTGCAGTTGTCGATCAGGTTGGAGTGGCTGTACCACATGTGATGGTCGCTGCCATACCCGCTCGTCCGGATCGCCTCGCCGAACCCGGTCGCCCGCCCGGTGTCTTTGTCGATGCTTTCGTGAATCACGTTGCCGGAACTCGCGAGCCCGCTGAACACATAGCCGTGCCGGCTGAACTCCGCCCGGCACCGTTGCACGAGGTTGTCGCTCGAGTTGTTGATCCGGTACATGTAGCCATTGCCCCCGCCTCCGCCGTATTGGGGCCGCTGGAAATCACAGTCCTGCACCGTGATCGAGCGGCTATGGAGCAGCTCGATGCCATTGCTCAGGAGGTGCGCGGTGGAGGTATTCTGCTCCGGCTGGAAGGTCGCCACCTGCCGGATCCAGCCGTCGACCACCCCCGTCATGGAAATCACCGTCGCTCGATGCGAGGTGTACCCCGCCGTGCCGGGCTTTTGGTAATCGTCCTCGCCCCATCCCGTATTGGCCGGATTTTGCCGGTTGGCGATGGAAAATCCCTCCAGCCCCACGCCATCCAGCGGAGCGGCGACACGCCCGATACGCGCCTTGTCCCGGAGTTTGAGCGCGTAGCGGGTGGGGAGGTCGACAGTGATCGTGCCGGTCGCAGCATCGATGGCGGTGATTTTTCGGAGGTAGGCGATCCCGCCGAGCTTCTGCCCGTGTCCTTCCCAGTCGGTCACGCCCTGTTCAGCGATCCAGTCATCGGTGATGTTATTGCGGACGCAGATCCAATCCCCGACCGAAAAGCGCTCCGGCTTATCCACTCTTAGGCTGCGCGTGGGGCCGAGTTCATCTTGGGTAAAGTTCGCCGCTCCCTGCCAGCCCGCCCGCCAATTTGGCTCCGCCGAACCCTGGACGCGAATGATGCTGCGCTCGCGCATGTCGAAGGACGTGTTCAGGAGGAACGTCTTCCCCACGCCCGCGCCGCGCAGGATCACCGCGGAGTGGCTGATCAGGAGACACTGTCGCGCATCGTTCGCTGGACTTAGTTGATAGGTGCCGGCGGGTAGATACACCACGCCGCCGCCACGGGCTGCCGCCGCGTCGATGGCGCTCTGGATCGCGGCCGTGCTATCGTGCGTGCCGCTGGCATCTGCTTGATAGGGGGCTGCTGTGACGTCGATCACGCCGCTCGTCGGGGAAGGAATAGCCACCGTTCCATAGCGATATCCCGCCTGCGAAAAATCCTGCACGAACGCGTCCCGCCCGAATTCCTGCTTCGCGCCCGGCGGCTTCCAGTTCTCCGGGTAGAGCGCGCTGCGCCAGGGTTGCTCTTCCGCCGACATCCTCAGGGGCAGCGAAAGAATGAGTCCGAGCAGAAGGGAGCAAACGGGGGAGTTGGGAAACATGGCGCCGCGAGATGGCCTCACTATAAAGGCCGTTCTCGCGGAATGAAAAGGAGAACGGCTGCCACGCTTTGTGCGCCCTCGACGAGCTTATACTAAGGTGTCGCCAGATCCGAAGTCGGGATCTGCGTCGTCTTTCCATCCGTCGTGCGGATCACGACGACATCCGGATCTTTGATCACGATGTTTCCCACGATGGTCTTTCCATTCTTCAGTCGGATCGTCTGCGGTGGAGGCGGCGGGGGAAGGGAGTTGTTGACCGTTTGCGGCGCTGTTCTCGTGGGATTCGCGCTCTGCGGAGAGTTGGTTTTTGTCTCGGCCCGCATGTTAGGCACTTCTTTGTTTCCCCGGCAGGTGGGGCAGGTGATGGAGGCCGTACCTTTGCAGGTGGTGCAGGGCATGAGGGTCGTACCTGCGCAGATCGAGCAGGGGCCGATATTGACGGCTTTGCCGTCCTGCATTTCCACGACCTCGCCGACATGTGCCTTGCTGTAGTATTGGGTGCCTCCTTTTTGGGGGAAGGCTTGCCAGAGTTCGTCCGGACCCTTGCCCAACGAGGCATTTTTCACCCAGATACCTTTGGAAAGTCGCATGCAGGGTCCCGTGCATTCCAGCTTTCCCTGTTTGCAACGCGTGTGACTGCATTTCACGAGGCCCGTCCCCTGGCAGGGCGCGCACGCGATCAGCGGCTTGCCCGTGGCCGGGTCGGTCTTCTCCGGTGTCGGCAGGATCTTGGCGATGTCGTTGATGGAGGCACTGTCGGTAAAGTACAGGTAGCCGCCCACGCCTAGCGCGACCAATATGAGCAGCTTGATCAGGGTCTTCATGTCTGGATTTGCCCTATGGAATTCCCGCTTCCGAGACCAGCGAATCTTTCGCTCCCCGCCCGAAAAGGCCCACATTTCTTAGTGCCCGTGGGGTGTTCACCTCATGAATCGCCATTGACATTGAAAAGTGACGAATTACGTTATTCGTCACCATGGCTGCCCTTTCTCGATCCCCACGCGCTACTCGCGAAGAGACCCATGCCCGGATCATGGCGAAGGCCGACGAGCTCTTCCGTCGCTATGGATATGGCAAGACGACCGTGGCGGACATCGCGGAGGAACTCGGCATGTCCCCGGCGAATATCTACAAATTCTTCCCCTCGAAGTCGGCCATCGTGGAGTCCACCGCCGACCGCAATGTCGCTCACATGATGGAGATCGTGCAGAAGATCGTTCGCTCCCGGAAGAATTCTCTGCACCGCTTGGAGGAGATGGTCGTGGCTATCTACCACTTTCATCAGGAGCTTTTCCGCAATGAACGGCAGATCTATAAGCTGATCCTGGCGGCCATGGAGGAGGAGTGGTCCTGCATCGACCGCTATAATGAATTCCTCCTTCAGACCGTTCGCGATCTCGTAAAGGATGGCGTGGCCAGCGGGGAGTTCCGCTCGGCGCATCCCGACGATACCGCTCAGACTCTGCTGGACTGCCTCTCTGTCGCCCTGCATCCGCACCTGCGTCACAAGTGGAACTACGACGAAACGGACGAGCGCGTCCGTCAGCAGGTCCGCTTTCTTGGAAAAGCTCTCAAGTGAGTTTTTCGTGCTTAAAAAGTGACGTTTATTGAAATTCAACACTCCTCAACAATCACCTTGTCCAAAGTTTCCCATGAAAAAATTAATCGCCCTTAACGGATGTCTGGCTGCCCTGTTGCTGCTTGCTGGTTGTGGAAAGAAGCCGGCCGCGCCTGCCGGGATGCCGGGCGGCCTGCCGCCGCAGGAGGTGGGCGTGGTGACGCTGGCGGCCGAGCGCGTGGACATCGTGACCGAGCTTCCCGGCCGCACTGCCGCCTTTCGGGTCGCTGAGGTTCGTCCGCAGGTGAGCGGCATTATTTTGAAGCGTCTCTTCACGGAGGGCAGCGAGGTGAAGGAAGGTCAGCAGCTTTATCAGATCGACCCCGCCACCTATCAGGCTGCGCTGGAAAGCGCCCAAGCCGCTCTGGCCCGTGCGGAGGCGACTCAGCAGGTGGCTAAGCTGCTCGCCGACCGCCGGCAGAAGCTCGTGAATTCCCGTGTGATCAGCAGCCAGGATTACGACGACGCCCACGCGGGCTATCAGCAGGCCGTGGCCGATGTATCCGCCGCCAAGGCCGCGCTGAAAACCGCGGAGATCAATCTCGTCTATACGAAGGTGCTCTCGCCCATCTCTGGTCGCATCGGCCGTTCCATGATGACAGAGGGTGCCCTCGTCACTTCGGAGCAGGCGTCGCCGCTCGCGACCGTGCAGCAGATCGATCCCATCTACGTGGACGTCACGCAGTCGAGCGCGCAACTCCTGCGTCTCCAGCGCGAACTCGCCGCTGGACAGTTGAAGAACGCCGATGAGCAGGAGGCCACCGCGCGTTTGATCCTGGAGGACGGCACTCCTTTTGCGGAACCCGGCAAACTCCAGTTCTCCGAGGTCAGCGTGGATCAGGGCACCGGATCAGTCACCTTGCGCGCCGTATTTCCTAATCCTAACCGCATCCTTCTCCCCGGCATGTTCGTCCGGGCGATGATCACGGGCGGCATCAGTGAACAGGCCATCCTGATCCCGCAGAAGGGCGTGACTCGCAATCCTCGCGGCGAGCCGGTCGCGATGGTCGTGGGCGAGGGGAATCGCATCGAGGTGCGCACGCTCAAGACAGACCGCGTGATCAATGACAAGTGGCTCGTCGTCGAGGGAGTTAAAGCCGGCGACCGTGTCGTGCTGGAAGGCCTGCAAAAGATCGGCCCCGGTGCCGAGGTGCGTCCGGTGGAGATCACGGAAGGAAAATAAGTCATGGCGAAATTTTTCATTAACCGGCCCATCTTCGCATGGGTTATCGCCATCGCCATTAGCTTGGCGGGCCTGCTCGCGCTTCAGTCGCTGCCCATCTCGCAGTATCCTAATATCGCGCCGCCCTCCATCGCGATCACGGTGAACTATCCCGGCGCCTCGGCCGAGACCGTGCAGAGTTCGGTCGTCCAGGTGATCGAGCAGCAGATGAACGGCATCGACAACCTCATCTACTTCTCTTCGGAAAGCACGAAGGACGGTAGCCTCGGCATCACGCTGACGTTTAAGCAAGGCACCGATCCCGACGTGGCCCAGGTGCAGGTGCAGAATAAGCTGCAACTAGCCGTCCCCCTTCTGCCTCAGGAGGTCCAGCAGCAGGGCATCCGCGTGGCGAAGGCGACGAAGAACTTCCTGCTCGTGATCGGCTTTGTCTCGACGGATGGCAGTCTCACCGGCTCCGACATCGCGGACTTCGTCGTCTCTTCCGTGCAGGATCCGATCAGCCGCACGCCCGGCGTCGGTGACTTTCAGGTCTTCGGCGCGCAGTACGCCATGCGCATCTGGCTCGATCCGGCGAAGCTGAATAACTACGGCCTCACTCCGACCGACGTGCGCAATGCCATCGCCGCTCAGAACGTTCAGGTCGCTTCCGGTGAACTCGGCGGCCTCCCGTCTCTGGAGAAGCAGCAGCTTAATGCCACGGTCATCGGCCCTTCGCGGTTGCAGACTCCCGAGGAGTTCGGAAACATCTTCCTTAAAGTAAGCTCCACCGGCGGGCAGGTGCGCCTTCACGACGTCGCCCGTGTCGAGCTGGCCGCCGAGAATTACTCGACGGATGCTAAGTATAATGGCCAACCCGCTTCCGGCATGGCGGTGAAGCTCGCCAGCGGTGCGAACGCCCTGGAAACCGCCCGCGCTGTCCGCGCCACCATTGATCGCCTGAAGCCGCTCTTCCCGCACGGCCTCGAGGCCGTCTATCCCTACGACACGACTCCTTTCGTGGAGATTTCCATCCACGAGGTGGTGAAGACTCTCATCGAGGCGATCATTCTCGTCTTCATTGTGATGTACGTGTTCCTGCAGAACTTCCGCGCGACGCTCATCCCGACCATCGCCGTTCCCGTCGTCTTGTTGGGGACATTTGCCGTTCTCTCCGCTGCCGGATTCTCCATCAATACGCTGACCATGTTCGCCATGGTACTGGCGATTGGTTTGCTAGTGGACGATGCCATCGTAGTGGTGGAAAACGTCGAGCGTGTCATGGCGGATGAGGGGCTTTCTCCGAAAGAGGCCACGCTCAAGTCGATGAGCCAGATCACTGGCGCGCTGATCGGTATCGGTCTCGTGCTCTCCGCCGTATTCATCCCGATGGCCTTCTTTGCAGGTTCCACGGGCGTGATCTATCGGCAGTTCTCCATCACGATAGTCTCCGCGATGACGCTCTCGGTGATCGTGGCGATCATCTTCACCCCGGCGCTCTGCGCGACCTTCCTTAAACCCATCCCTAAAGGCCATCACGAGAAAACGAAAGGCTTCTTCGGCTGGTTTAACCGAAATTTCAATCGCGGAACGAACGCCTACGAGCGTTCGGTGAAGGGCATCCTTCGCCGTCCCGCGCGATTCGCCCTGATCTATTTGGTGATCGTCGGCGTCATGGCGTTCCTCTTCCTCCGCCTGCCGAGTTCCTTCCTGCCAGATGAAGATCAGGGCGTCATGTTCGCCCAGGTCACGACACCTCCTGGCACGACCGTGGCTAATACCGACGCCGTCCTCGCCAAGGTCCGCGACTACTTCCTTCAGCAGGAGGGCAAAAACGTGGACTCAGTCTTTACCGTGGCCGGATTCAGTTTCGGTGGTCGCGGTCAGAACTCCGGCATCGCGTTCGTGAAGCTCAAGGATTGGGCCGAGCGCCCCGGTGCGGTCAATCGCGTTCAGGCCATCGCCGGCCGCGCCATGGGCCAGTTCATGGGTTACCGCGAGGCCATGGCCTTCGCCTTCGCGCCTCCTGCCGTGATGGAGTTGGGTAACGCCACCGGCTTTGATTTCCAACTCATCGACCAGGGCGGCATCGGCCACGAGCAGCTCATGGCCGCGCGCAACCAGCTCTTAGGCATGGCCGCGCAGGATAAGACGCTCGCCGGCGTCCGCCCGAACGGCCTCAACGACGAGCCGCAATACCGCATCAAGATCGATCGCGAAAAAGCCAGCGCCCTCGGCCTCACCATCACGGATATCAATGACACGCTCTCCACCGCGTGGGGTTCTTCCTATGTGAATGACTTCGTCGACCGCGGTCGCGTGAAGCGCGTTTTCGTGCAGGGCAACGAAAGCTCCCGCATGCAGCCCGACGATTTCGGCGACTGGTATGTGCGCAATGCCACCGGCCAGATGGTGCCCTTCTCCGCCTTCGCCAGCGGCGAGTGGACTTATGGTTCGCCGCGTCTCGAGCGTTACAATGGCCGCCCCTCCATGCAGATCATGGGCCAGGCTGCCCCCGGCCAGAGCAGCGGCACCGCGATGAGTGTCATGGAAGGCCTCGCCGCGAAACTCCCTCCCGGCGTCGGCTTCGAGTGGAGCGGTCTGTCTTATGAAGAACGCGAAGCCGGCTCGCAGGCCGGTTCGCTCTACATCATCTCGCTCGCCGTCGTGTTCCTGTGCCTGGCCGCGCTTTATGAAAGCTGGTCCATCCCCGCCGCCGTCATGCTGGCCGTGCCGCTCGGCATCCTGGGCGCGGTCGTGGCTACGCTCGCCCGCGGTTTGTCGAATGACGTCTTCCTTCAGGTCGGCCTGCTCACCATCGTCGGCCTCTCTGCGAAAAACGCCATCCTCATCGTCGAGTTCGCTAAGGAGAATTTCGAGAAAGGCATGAGCCTCATCGACGCCGCCCTGCTCGCCTCCCGGCAGCGCCTGCGCCCCATCCTGATGACGTCCTTCGCCTTCATGCTCGGTGTATTGCCTCTCGCCATTTCCACCGGCGCCGGCTCTGGCGGTCAGAATGCCCTCGGCACCGGCGTCATCGGCGGCACACTCACCGCGACCTTCCTTGGCATCCTCTTCATCCCGCTCTTCTTCGTCGTCGTTCTGAAATTATTCAAGACAAAGCCCTCCGGCCTCACTAAGGAATAACCCCATGCCCGCTGACTTTCCCTATCGCACCCGCCGCACCGTGAAGCCGCCTCAGATGGACGGCGCTCGTGAGGTTCCTTCGGACCTCCTGCGCGAGATGCTGGAGGATGCGCACTGGGCACCCACTCACGGCCTCACGCAGCCCTGGCGCTTCCATGTCTTCACCGGCGACTCCCGCGCCCGCCTCGCCGACACGCTTCAGGCTCTCTACGATAAAATCACTCCGCTCGCCGAAGCGAAACCCGACAAGCGCGCCAAGCTCCGTGACAACCCACTCGCCGCCCCCGTCGTCATCGCCGTCGCTGCTCATGTGGAACCCGGCGGCAAAATCTCCGAGCTCGACGAACTCTGCGCCACTGCCTGCGCCGTGCAAAATCTCACGCTCTCCGCGCACCAGCACGGCCTCGTGTCCTTCTGGGCCACTCCGCCCGTCGCCTGCTCACCCGAGTTCCTGGCATCGCTGGGCATGGACGCAGCTCATCGCTCCCTCGGCTTAGTCTTCCTCGGCTATCCCAAGGACGGCGCCATTCCTAAGTCCACCCGCCTGCCTCTCGACCAGCGGGTCACCTTCCATTCCTAATTCCGCGCGTATTCCGCGAATGCTTCCAGCGAGCGTTGCGGAATCGTCGCGCGCACCGCGATCTCGTCGTCTTCGTACGCCACTTCGCTGACCGTGCCCTCGCGGTGGATCCGCGCCAGCAGATCCGCGCGCGCCGCCGGGAGCCGGAGATTCACTTCCGTCGTTCCCTTGCTCACGAAGTCCGCGATCCGCTCTACCAGCGTGTCCAAGCCTTCACCCGTATGCACGGAGATGAAGACGCCCTTCGGAAAATTATGCCGCAGCACCGCCCGTGTTGATGGATCCGTCACCTTGTCCATCTTGTTAAACACCACCAGCGTCTGCTTCGTGTCCGCGCCGAGCTCTCCCAGCACCTTCATCGTCGTGTCGTAAAACTCCATCACTCGCGGCTGCGATGCATCCAGCACATGCACGGTGAAATCCGACAGCGCCGCCTCTTCCAGCGTCGCATTAAACGACTCCACCAACTGATGCGGCAGCTTGCGCACAAACCCCACCGTATCCGTCAGCAGCAGCGGTTGCTTATTAGGCAGCGCGATCTTACGCGTCGTCGTATCCAGCGTGGCAAACAGCTTATCCTCGACTAACACATCCGCACCCGTCAGCCGCCGCAGCAGCGAAGACTTCCCCGCATTCGTGTAGCCCACGATCGCCGCATTAGGCACCGGCGCGCGCTTGCGGTCCTTGCGCTGCGTCGCTCGCGCCCGCCGCACATCCTGCAGTTCCTTCTTCAGCCGGTCGATCTGCCCGCGGATCTTGCGTTTATCCTGCTCCAGCTGGCTTTCGCCTTCACCCTTCGCACCGATACCGCCGCCCTGCTGGCCGAGGTGACTCCACGCCCGCGTTAGTCGCGGCAGGGAATACGCCATCCGCGCCAGATCCACCTGGATCCGCGCTTCACGCGTCCGCGCCCGTGCGCCGAAAATATCCAGGATGATCTCCTGTCGGTCCGCCACCGTGACTTTCGTGAGTTCCTCCCAGTTGCGCTGCTGCGCCGGAGTCAGCTCATTGTCAAAGATGATGACATCGCACTTCTTCTCCTTCAGCAGGTCTGCGATCTCCTCCGCCTTGCCCGTCCCGATCAGATACCGCGCATGCGCCTCCCGGTGATGAATCAACTGCCGGTCCACCACGGGGATCCCCAGCGTGTTCACGAGCTCTTCCAGCTCCTCCAGCAAATCCTGCGCCTCGATCTTCTCGGCATGGTCGATATAAGCGCCGACCAACATCGCGCGCTCCACCATCTTTTCCCGGGCTTTTATCTCAAACATCTCTACGTCCTTCTAAAAAAAGCAAAACCCGCCCTCGTTTCCGAAAGCGGGTTTCTAGGTTGGCACCTATCAGCACCATACCTCCCTTTCCCCGGAGGGCAAGGGATAACTTTACTCCGATGTCAGCGCACCGCGCGCATCGTCCAGCGCGCTCGTCTTCTCCAGGAAGTAATCATACCCCCCCGGATACGCCGTCACCGTCCCCGCATTCACGTGCAACACCTTCGTCGCCAGCTTTTTAATGAAGTGCACATCGTGCGAGATGAACACCAGCGTTCCCTCGTACGCCTCCAACGCCAGGATCAGCGACTCCACCGTGTGAATGTCCAAATGCGTCGTCGGCTCATCCATCAGCAGCAGATTCGGCGGATCCACGAGGAACTTGATAATGTTCAGTCGCGTCTTTTCGCCACCGCTCAGCACGCCCGTCTTCTTGAAAATCTCATCCTTGCGGAACAAAAACGACCCCAGGATCCCCCGCGCGTCATTCTCCGACAGCTCACCATTGCTCGCCCGCACCTCATCCAGCACCGTCTTGTCCGGATCCAGCGTCGCCGCCCGGTGTTGGCTGAAGTACCCGATCTTCGCGTTATGCCCCAGATTCCGGTTCCCTTTTTGGAACTCCAGCACCCCGGCCAGGATCTTCAGCAGCGTCGACTTGCCCGCGCCGTTCGGCCCCACCAGCACCGTCCGCTCACCACGCTCGATCGACAGATCCAGCCCCTTGTAAACCACGTTATCCCCATACGCCATGTGGATACCTTCCAGCGAAATCGCCCGCTGTCCGCCTCGGGGAGGCTGGGGGATCTGAATCCGAAACGGCTTCTTCGGCGGCGTCGGCTTCTCGATCTTCTCCATCCGCTCGATCTGCTTCAGCTTGCTCATCGCCTGCGAAGCCTTCGACGCCACTTGGCGGAACCTGTCGTAAAACTCCTGCAGCCGCTCGATTTCCTTCTGCTGGTTCTTATACGCCGCCTGCTGCTGCTCGTACCGTGCATCCCGCTGCTCCAAGTACGCCGTATAGTTCCCCGAGTACGAGTTCAGCTTCTGATCCCCGATCTCATATACCGTCTCCACGATCTCATCCATGAACTCGCGATCGTGCGAGATCAGCAACACCGCACCCGGATAGCTCTTCAGGTAATTCTGCAGCCACAGCAGCGACAGCAGGTCCAAATGGTTCGTCGGCTCATCCAGCAGCAGCAAATCCGGCTCCTGCACCAGCAGCCTCGCCAGATGCGCACGCATCACCCAGCCACCACTCAGATCCCGCGCCTTCTTTGTAAATTCCGTCAGCTTATACCCCAGCCCTCCCAGGATCCGCTTCGCCCGCGCCTCCACCTTCGGGTCATGCAGCGTCTCCAGTTTATGCGTCGCCTCCTGGTACTCCTCGCTATTCACATCCCCCGACGTCTCGATCTCGCGCAGCCGCGCCTCTAGCACCGGCACCACCCCCGCACGCCCCGTCGCCACATCCAGCACCGTCTCATCCCCATGCGCCTCGCCCTCCTGCGCGAGGTGGCCCATCGTGTTCCATTCATCGAACTCGACCGCCCCCGCATCCGGCTCATCCTTCTTCAGGATCAGCCCAAACAACGTCGACTTTCCCGCCCCGTTCGGCCCCACCAGAGCCACCCGTTC
>Ga0247822_10000728_pt1 | contig 18620 bp, 18 predicted proteins | sample 13C_Cellulose_Da_FD_192423 | JGI IMG/M metagenome (GOLD analysis project Ga0247822, IMG submission 192423) | Soil microbial communities from agricultural site in Penn Yan, New York, United States - 13C_Cellulose_Day30 | ecosystem: Environmental > Terrestrial > Soil > Agricultural land | place...
GGGATGAGCCGTGGCCTCGCACCCGGTCGCCGTCGGGCCGCCGCGGGGGTGCCGCTGCGACCTGCTGCTGGAACCGGAACCGCTGGCCGTCGCCGACCAGCGTGATCTTCCCCTCCACCGTGCCGCCGAGGAGTCGGCCGTCCACAATGTCCGCCTCGCCACGGCCCCACGGCTCGACCTTGCCGTCCTTCACGACCAGCTTCAGGTCGGCGTCCCCCTCCAGCTTGCCCGCGTCCAGCGGAGGCAGGCCCCAGGTCTTGGGCAACTGCGGGATGTTCAGACCGTTCGCCTTCACGTCGAACGTCAGAACGGACGGGGTGGCCGCGAAATCGAGTCGTGAATCGACGTGGAGCGCCCCGCCGGCGGTCTTCCCCTTCACGTCGGTCAGCGTGACCACGCCGTTCTCGACGACTACCCGGCCGGAGGTGTCGGTGGTGGTCAGGTCGATCGGCGGCACCGTCAAGCGGGCCTGCCTCGGGTCCAGTTCGACCCGGTATCCCACCGACTTGTCCGGCCGTCGGGTAGTGTGGACCGCGCAGGTCGTGTCCCCGGTCAGGACCGCCCACTCCCAGGTCTCGGCCGGGACGAACGGGACGGCCCGGAGCATCTCCGGGTTGACCGCCACCCGGTCCTCGGTCCGCAGCACGATCGATCCGCTGCCGCCAGACTTGGACCATTCACCAGACAGGGTCCATTCCTTCCAGGTCGGGTCGGACGCGCGGCCGGTGATCTTCAGCACCTGTCCGTCGTCGGATACCGCAACGTCGATCCCGCTGGCACGGAAGTCGGGTCGCCCCTCCTGCACGAGGTGGATGGACGCCCCCTTGATGCTGATTGCCGGCAACTTCTCCCCGCCGCCCGTGCCGTGCGGTTCGGGCAGCTTTGTAATCAGGTTCCCGTCCCGGTCGAACCGGAGCGTGACCTGGGCGTTTTCCAGTGTCACGGCGGTCGGGTTGCTGCCGGCCGCGAGCCCGATCGGCGACACGTCGGCTTTCACAGTGCCCGTGACAATCGGTTGAGGAGCAGTCGTCCCGTCGGTCGAAGGGGCCATGACCTCGACCTGCACGGCCGTGGACCCCATCCCGGCGTCGAGTTCGGTGACACGGACGTTGCCACCTAGCAGAGAGGATAGTTGCTCGGATGCCATACGCCGGGCGTGGCCGGAATCGAGGTACAGCCCCAGACCCAGGCGGGAGAGGATGGCGAGTACCAGGAGGCAGCCGACGATCATACCCAGCACACGCAGGAGTTTACGCACGGCACACCCCACTCGGCAGGTCGCTGAATTACGAGAGTATCACCCCGACGCAACCGGAGTGCCAACCCGTATCTGGCCTGGGCGTCCTGGTTAGACGGGGCGGGGTAGTGGGTGGAGCGCGGACGAGGATTGCCCACGTGGCCGTACAGATTACTTGCGGCAGTGAGGCACCCGGTCGTGCGCAAACTTGTGCCGGCCGTCCAAAGAAAAAGCAAATTGAACCATCACTTGAGATTCATTCGGTGTCGCCATCCGGGAACCCGCGTGGGCGGCATCGATCTTGCAGCCGGTGCCCAATGTATCAGGAACCAACTTCACAATAGCCTGCTACAGCCGTCATCCAGGAGCTAGCCCATGCCGGCTACGTTGTCGTCTCCGACCGCTCGGCCCCACCCGTTCGCCGGCCTTTGCGGCCACGTCTCGCACGAATCCTTTGACGACCCCGATGCTGCGACCAAGTACGATCCCCGGCCGCTCCTGAGCGCTTCGGACGTGTACCCCCTGGGGTACATGCCCGACGAGGTCACACGGGACTGCGGCCGGCGGATGCACTACGCGGCCTACCGCTCCCGGCGGGCAGTCCGGCCGACAGAGCGGCGGTACTGGCGCAATACCTACTTCGCGCTGCGAGACCGGATCGTGCTCGGGAACCAGAAGCTCGTCTACAAGGCAGTCCGCTACCGCAAGGCGTGGCAACTTCGCTCCGACGACCTGGTCGGCGAGGGGCACGTCGTGCTCATCAACGCGGTCGAGCGGTTCAACCCCTGGCTCGGCGTCCGGTTCAGCACCTATGCGTTCACCTGCCTGGTCCGGGCGCTGGTCCGGCTGACCCGCAAACGGATCGGCTTCGAGAAGCGCATCCAGACTCAGGGGTCGCTCACCAGCGAATCGCTACCGCCGACCGCGATGAAGATGGAAAAGGAGTCGAACTTGCCAGTGGACCTGGACCATTTCTTCCAGGCCGGCCACCCATTATTGTCGGACCGCGAGAAGACTGTCCTGCGGCTGCGTTTCGGGCTGGGCGACCAGGCCGAGTCGATGAAACTGGAGTTGATCGGCGCGCGGTTAGGGCTCTCGAAGGAACGCATCCGCCAGGTCCAGGTGTCGGCGCTCGCCAAGCTCCGCGAGGCCGTGACCGTCACCCGCCCGATGGTGCAGGCGAACTGACCGAAACTGTTCTCCCCTGGCCGGCCCGGACATCTGTCCGGGCCGGCTCGTTTTCATGCAGTCCTGGTCGATCCGTCCGCCCGGGGATCAGATCGCCAGTGCAGCCCCCATCGCTCGATCCGGTCTAATGATTCACCGTGCTGGTATTTCCGACGCTCGCTGAGCGTATTCTGACCGCGTTTATTTGTTGCCATCTGGTTGGATGCCGGCTTGACGAGGCGGGGATGCCATGGGTTCGGGAACGCGGGGTGGTCAAAGATGGGTTTTGCCGGAACGGCAACGGCCCGGGGAATCGTCCCGGGCCGTTTCGACCGATCGTGGTCTGGTCCCGACTCGGAGAGTCGGGCTCCGTCGGTGCCCGACTCTCCGAGTCGGGACGCCACACCAACCCGAATCCCGCTTAGCTCTGCTGTCGGGTCATGTCGTACGTTTCGCGGTAGCCGCGGTCGCGGCTGGTGAGCAGCCACAGGCCGATGCCGGCAGCGATCGCGGCGGGGATCAGGGCGAACCAGTAGCCGCCGTGGGTTCCCCCGGACGCCGTGCCCACCTGCTCCACCGTGTTGTTGAAGTCGATCAGGTTGTACACCACGGTGAACAGGGCGAGCACTACTCCAATCACGATCAGCGCCCATCCGGTCAGTTTCATCGGAGCGTCTCCGTGAGGGAAGGAGAGACGAACACGGCACCGGGGAGAACATCCCCGGTGCCGTGTGGTGTCCGCGGGACCGGGGTCACGCCCGAGTGACGCGGCCAAGCAGCAGCCCCAGCCCGAACCCGATCAGCAGGGCCGGCACCGGGTGGCGGCGAATCATGACCGTGACCTCGCGGCCGAATTCGCCGAACTTGTCGCCGGCCACGTCGTAGGCGTCCTCGGCCCAGTGCTGGACCTGGTCGGCCGCGCGGCTGGCACCCTGTCCGGCCCCGCCGGCCCAATCGCGCACCTTGTCCCGGGCCTGACCAGCATACTCGCCAACCGTATCCGCTGCCGACTGGGCGCCCTGCCGGACCGAGTCGATCATCCCGCCGGACTGGTTGCCGGCATTCCCCGCAGCATCCGCGGCCCGGTCGGTCATCCCCCGGGCCCGGTCCGCCGCGGCGTCAATCCCGCTCTTGGCCTTGTCCGCGGCGGTATCGATCGCGCCCTTCGCCTTGTCTCGCATTTCGGCCATGGCCGTCTCCTCGAAATGCCGGTGTGTTACGTGAACTCAGCCCGGATTCGGGCAACCCGTTGTCACGCGGGAATGGATTACGCAGACGTCGTGCCAACCGGCCGCTTCCCGCCGGATTGCGTCGCCGGGTCGCCTGTGGTCTGTTTCTGTTGGGCCTTCAGCGCCGACCGCCAGCCCCTCAGGTGTTGGCTCATGTCCGCCAGTGAGGTGGCAACGTGCGCGGCCCCGACTTCCGTGAGTTGAGCCCGGTTCGCGTCCGCTTGTTCGGACACTCCCCAACGGCCGACCGTAACCCGTGCCTCGGGGAACTGCTGGGTGATCCGCTTGCACAGGTAGCGGGTGTGCGCAAGTCCGCCCGGCGGGAGCGAACTGATGACGATCGCAGCCGGGCGCGACTCGCCAGCCGCTGCTACCACTTCGGAAGTCAATCGCTCAATCGGCGATACTTCGACTTCCCACTTGGCCGGGTCGAGTAGGCCCTTGAGCATCTCCAGGGCGACCTCGTCCGCCTCGTCCCGGGCGGGTACGCACAGCACCCGGACCTTCAGCGCCCCGAGTTCGTCGTCGCCCGACCCGCCCTCGGGGATCAGGCGGTGTTCGATCACATCGTCGGTGATCTCCCGCATCGACTCCAGGATGGAGTGCAGGTCTTCCCGGTTCAGGTCGCCCTGGTCGTGGTCCCGCTTGGCGTAGGACAGGGCGGGGACCAGTACGGTGTCGAACACCTCCTCGGCCGAGCTGTGCTTCAGCTCTTCGCGGGCGACCTCGGTGGCCTCGTCCTGGTCCCGCGCGGTGAGCCGCTGGTACAGCCGCACGTCCGACGAGAGGGCCGGCTCGTCGCCGAGCAGCACCTCGAAGAACTCGAACCGCGGGACATACTTACCCAGGACCAGGAAGCACACCGTCAGCGGGCCGGACAGGATCAGCCCGATCGGACCCCAGAGGAACGTCCAGAACGCCGCCGCCACGAGCTGCGCCACCTCGGACAGCCCCATGCTGGTGCCGTAGAGCCACGGCTCGAACACGTTATTGCAGATGACTTCGAGCCCGACGTACAGGGCGAGGACAGTGATGGGTTGCCACCACCCCTCCGACAGGGCCAGCGTGAAGACCAGGGGCGGTATCACGCCCATGAAGGTTCCGATGTACGGGACGTACCGCATCAGCGACGCCATGAACCCCCAGAGCACGGCGTAGTCCACCCCAATCGCCAGCAGGACGATGGTGATGATCAGCCCGAACGAGCTGTTGATGAGCAGCTGCATGAACAGGTAGCGGCTGATGCGTTTGGACGCGTCGTCGGTCGCCTTGGTGGTGGTCGTCACCTGTGTGTCGCCGGTCAGCCGGATGATCCGGTTGCGCAGGTCCTCCCGCTTCAGCAGCATGAACACCGACAGCAGGAAGGCGAACCCGATCTGCCCGATGACCTCCAGGACGGGGCTGGCGTACAGGCCGATATTGTCCAACCAGGATGGCGGCTGGTTGTCTCTTGGGGGCAGCGGGCTGGGCTGGGCCGGCCGGGTCGCGGTTGCGATCACCCCACCCGCGGCCGCGGCCCCGCCGAACGCCCCGGCGGTCTTCGTGGACGGCTCCGCGATGTCCGGGGCGAGTAGCCTTGGGGTACCGCCCGAGGGGTCCGCGGTCGGGGACTGGGTGACCACAGCGCTGATCTCGTCAATCATCCGGCCGAAGCGGCTCTCGCCATCGCCGAGTACCCACCCCCGGGCCGTTCCCACTTTCTCCTTGATGTTCTCGGTGTAATTGGGGAGGGAATCGGCCAGTCCGACCATCTGCCAGATGATCAGACCGCCGATCAGCAGGAACAGGACCAACCCCCCCCCGACCGTGGTCAAGACTGCCGGCAGTCGGCCGAACCCCCGCCGCTGGAGCCAGGAGACGACCGGACTCATGACGAAAGTGAAGAAGATGGCCAGGGCGACGGGGATGAAGATCGACCGGGCCCAGTAGAGGGCGGCCACGACCACCACGAACACCGCTATCGCGGCGAGGGTGGTCATCGCCCGCTGCCATTCGAGCTTGGACGTTACGGGACTCATGGGCCGACGCCTCGATCGCCCGGACGGGGAGCGGAAGCCCCGTTCGGGAGCAATGGGACACAATCAGGGTTCGGAATGGGCGGCGGAGCTGCGCGGGCGTCAGGTCGACTTGGCTGGAAGGCGCACGGCGAACTCCGCCCCCTGGCCAAGTCCGCTGCTGGTCGCCTGGACTGTCCCACCGTGCATTTCCACCAGTCGACGGACCAGTGCAAGCCCGATGCCGAGACCGCCCTGGGAGCGGTTGAGCGATCGGTTCACCTGGGTGAACAGCTCGAAGACCCGGGGAAGCATATCCGGCGGAATGCCGATCCCTGTGTCCCGGATTTTGACTTCGGCCCACGAATCGGACTGCCCGGCGGTGAGAAACACCTTTCCCCCCGATTCGGTGTATTTCGCCGCATTGTTGAGCAGGTTGGAGAGCACCTGGGCCAGCCGGACCCGGTCGCCCGCGATCGGTAGTTGTTGCTTGGGGATCGACACGGATAGTTGCAGCCCGGCCTTCTCGATCTGTGGCCGGCTCATCTCGACGGCGGCCTCGATGACCCCCCGGAGATCGATCGTCTCGGTCAACAGTTGCAGCTTGCCGCGGGTGATCCGCGACACGTCGAGCAGGTCGTCGATCAGGCGGACCATCTGGCCGACCTGGCGCTCCATCACCGCGCGGGAGCGGTTGAACGCCGCGGGATCGCCGTCGGCCAGGCGCATGATCTCCAGGGCATTGCGGATCGGTGCGAGCGGGTTGCGTAGCTCGTGGGCCAGGGTCGCCAGGAACTCGTCCTTGCGGCGGTCGGCCTCCACGAGGGCCTCCTCGGCCCGCCGCCGCTCGGCGACCTCCGTCTGGAGGTTGGTGTTGAGTAGCTCGAGTTCGCGGGTCCGCTCGCGGACCTTCCGCTCCAGCTCGGCCTCGGACCGCTTCTGAAGAATTGCGTAGCGGATGGCCCGGTCGAGGATGGTGCCGTCGAGTTGCCCCTTCTCCAGGTAGTCGGCGGCCCCGGCCTGCATGGCCGCCCGATCGATCTCGTACTCCCCCTGGCCGGTGAGCAAGATTACCGGGGCGGAGCAGCCTTCTTCCTGGGCCTGTCGGAGCAACTCCAGCCCGGTCCGCACTCCGAGCCGGTAGTCGAGCAGGTACACGTCGTACTCGCCGGCGCAGACCGCGAGGAGGCCGGCGTCGTAGGTATCGACCCAGTCGAGCCGATACTCCTCGCCGGGCAGATCGGCCAGGAGGTCCTGGGTGAGCAGGAAGTCCTCCTGGTCGTCGTCGATCAGCAGGACGCGAACGGGTTTGTGGTCACCGGCCGGGGTCGTCGCCATTGTCCGGTAGCTCCACGATTTCGAGCCAGTACTTGCCCATGGTGCGGATGACGTCCAGCAGCCCTTCGAAGGTAACTGGCTTGGTGATGTACGAGGCGGCCGACAGGTTGTAGGACCGGACGATGTCTTCCTCGGCCTTGGAGGTGGTCAGGACCACGACCCGGATGGCCCGGAACCGGCTGTCGCCCTTGATCTCCTCCAGGGCCTCACGGCCGTCCTTGCGCGGCATGTTCAGGTCGAGCAGGATCAACCCCGGCCGCGGAGACGTGGCCGGGTCGGTGAACTTCCCACGGCGGTTCAAGTAGTCCATCAACTCCTCGCCGTCCTCGACGAACCGCAGGTCGTTGACGACGTGGCTCTCGTCGAACGCCTCCTTGGTCATTTGCCGGTCGTCCGGGTCGTCGTCGGCCATCAGGATGGTGATCGGCCGGGCGCGGGTAGTGTTGGTGGTCATGGCTGCCCGTCGGGTTGGCGGGTCGACACGGCGACGACGAACGTCGTGCCGGCGCCGGGGGTGCTGCGGGCGGTGATCGTGCCGCCGTGCCGCTCCACTATCTTACGGCAGATGGCCAGCCCGACCCCGGTGCCCTCGTACTCCCCGCGGCCGTGGAGCCGCTGGAACACCTGAAAGATCCGGTCCAGATACTTCACATCGAACCCGATACCGTTGTCCGTCACGGTGATCCGGCAGACCGGGCGGTCCGCGGCGCCGTCGGCGTCCGGGACCACCTCGGCCTGCACGGAGACAGCCGGTGGCACGCCGGGCCGGTGGAACTTCAGCGCGTTGCCCACGAGGTTCTGGAGGAGTTGCCGCATCTGGGTGGCGTCCGCCTCGATGGTCGGCATCGGGCCGACGGTAACGGCCGCGCCGGTCTCCTCGATCCGCTCCTCCAGGTCGGAGAGCACCCCCTCGGCGACGGCGGCCAGGTCCACCGGGGCGAACGGCTGGCCCTTGGTCGTCACGCGGGACAGGGCGAGCAGGTCCTCGATCAGCCGCCGCATCCGGCCGGCCGAGTTCAGCACCCGGTCGAGGTAGTCCCGCCCCTGGTCGCCGAGTCCGTCCCGGTATTTGGCGCGGAGCCGGTCGCCGAACGCCTGGATCTTGCGGAGCGGCTCTTGGAGGTCGTGCGAGGCGACGTAGGCGAACTTCTCCAGTTCCTCGTTGCTGCGTGCCAGTTCGACCGCGGTGGAGCGGGCCTGCTCCTCGGCCTTCCGCCGGTCCTCGACCTGCTGGAGCAACTCGGCGGTCCGCTCGGAGACCATCCGCTCCAGGGTCCGGGCGTGCTCCTTCTGGTCGTGGATGTCGGCCATCGACCCGATCCACTGGTCCACCGTCCTGTCCGGACGACGCAGCGGCACGGCGACCGCCAGGAACCACCGGTACGAGCCGTCGGAGGCTTGCCGGAGGCGGAACTCGTGGGCGAACCGGTCGGCCACGGTTCGCACAGTCTGTTGCCAGGCGTCGGCGACCCGGCCGGCGTCGTCGGGGTGAACGGCAGTGATCCAGCCGCGGTCGCGGGATGTCTCGATGGTTAGCCCGGTGAAGTCGAGCCACCGGGTGTTGACGTACGTCACACGACCGTCCGCGTTCGCGTTCCAGACGACCTGGGGGATCGCCTCGGTCAGGAGGCGGTAGCGCTCCATGCTCTGGGTCAGTTCGAGCTGGAGCCGCTTCTGGTCGTCGATGTCCACCGCGGAGCCGAACCACCGGGCCACGGCGCCGTCCGGACCGCGCATCGGCAGCGCCTGGGCGAGGAACCAGTGGTAAGCGCCGTCCGCCCGTCGCAGCCGGAGCTCGTTCTGATACCGGGTCCCCGTCTCCAGCGCCCGCTGCCAGCGTTCCGCCGTTCGGGGCTGGTCGTCCGGGTGGATGATTCCTTCGGCCGGGTCCTGGCCGGGGTCGCGTGACAACCCGGTGTATTCGTACCACCGGCCGTTGTTGTAATCCGGCGTGCCGTCGGCCCGGCTGCTCCAGACCAGCGCGGGCAGGGTCTCGGCCAGGAACCGGTATCGCTCCTCCCCGGCCTGCAACTGCTCTCGGAGCAGCTTGAACTCGTCGATGTCGGTACAGGTCCCGTACCAGCGCACGATCGCCCCGGACTCGTCCCGGACGGGCAGCGCCCGGCTGAGGAACCACCGATAATCGACGTCCCGGCCACGGATCCGGTACTCGGTCTCGTAGGGCTCGCCGGTGTCGGTCGCCTGCCTCCACTGGTCCTCGGCCCGAGGCCGGTCGTCGGGGTGGAGCGGCAGACTCCAGCCCCGGCCGAGGCTCTCCTCCGGGGTTAGCCCGGTGTACTCGTACCTCTGGCGATTGTGGTACTCGTGACTGCCGTCCGGCTGGGCCACCCAGACGATTTGCGGCATCGCGTCGGCGAGTTGGCGGAACCGGGCCTCGCTGGCCCGCTGGGCCTCGTCGGCACGCTTGCGCTCGACGCACTGGGCGATCGCGTCCGCCAGTGGCGCCAGGTCGGCGAGGACGACCGGCGAGAGCGGGTGGCGGGCGAACACCGCCAACACTCCGACCGTACGGTCCTCGACCAGCAACGGGTAGCCGGCGAATGCGACCATGCCCTCCCGCCTGGCCCAGTCGGGGTTGCTGACGTTCGGGTCGTTCGGCACGTCGTTGGTCAGGTGCGGCCGGCGGTCGCGGGCGATACGGCCGATCTTGTACTCGCCCACTTTGACGCGACTGTGGGCGCCATTCCGGTGGGTATAGAGACCGGCACTGGCTTGCAGTTCCAGCACCTCGTGTGCGTCGTCGAGCGTCCAGACCCGTGCGAAGGCCGCGTCCAGACCGCGCACCAGGGTCTCGGCGCAGCCCTGGAGTACCTCCCGGAGCGGTTCGTTGCCGGCCAGCCGGGCGCTGACGTCTGCCCGGAGGGCGGATAGGCGGCTCCGCTCGGCCAGCGCGTCCTGATCGGCCCGGAGCCGGGCGGCGTGTTGCTCGGACCGCCGCCGTGACCGCCGCTGGGCTTCACCCAGGAGGGCACAACAGAGGCCCGTGAGCAGAAACAACATCAGCGCAAGGCGGTCGCCCAGTTCGGAAACGGCGAGCGTGTACCGCGGTTCGAGGAAGAGGTACACCGTCGCGGCGGCGCTCAGCACAAGGGTGACGAGGGCCGGCCCGAGGCCGTGCCGCCAGGCCACGTAGACGACCCCCAGCAGGGGTAACACAATCCCCTGGGATCCCTCCTCCAGCGGGTCGAGCGCGGCAAGGACGAGCATCGCGGCCAAAACAGTCAGGATTGCCGCTGAATACCGCCGGAAACGACTATCCGCGTCTGTGAGCTGAAGAATCACCCCCATTACAGTTGGTCCCTTACTTCAAAAAAACCATATCGTGCGGTCCGCCGCCCAGAAATGGTATCGTTGTTGCTATGCTTTGCGCAGTCCGGTGCGCCACCCCCTCCGCCGAAGAGACAGTAATCCCACCCGCATACTAGCCAGGTGCTACATGGCTGCCACTGAAACCGATGTCCTGACCGATGCCCAGGAGCCCTCAACCGTCCCGCAACGGGTTCTGGTAGTCGAAGACCTGGAGGACACTCGTGAATCGCTCAAGCAGGTTCTGGAGTTGTCTTTGGGCGTCGAGGTGGACACAGCTGAGGACGGAGCCCGCGGCCTGGCCATGCTCCAGGAGCGGCCGTACAGCGTCGTCCTGACCGACCTGCGCATGCCCAAGGTCAGCGGGATGAAGCTGATCGCGGAGGTTCAGGAGAAGAAGATCCCGGTCACAATCATCGTGACGACCGGCCACGGCAGCATCAAGGACGCGGTCGAGGCGATGCGGATGGGGGCGTACGACTTCCTTACCAAGCCGGCCGACCCGCAGCACCTGAGCATCCTGGTCGAGCGGGCCATGAAGCAGCGGTCGCTTCAGGACGAGGTCGCCGCCCTGCGAGCCGAACTGTACGGCCGTCGGTCGTTCCAGAACGTGCTCAGTAAAAGCCCGAAGATGATCGAGGTGTTCGACCTGATCGGCAACATCGCCCAGACGACCAGCACGGTTCTCATCATCGGCGAGACCGGGACCGGTAAGGAGCAGGTTGCCCGGGCGATCCACCAGGCGTCGGCCGATCTGCGGTCCGGTCAGTTGGTGCCGGTCAACTGCGCGGCGATCCCGGAGACGCTGCTGGAGAGCGAGTTGTTCGGCCACGAGAAGGGGTCGTTCACCGGGGCGATCAGCCAGCGCAAGGGGCGGTTCGAGCAGGCCCACAAGGGGACGCTTTTCCTCGACGAGGTCGGCGACATCCCACTTGCGATGCAGGTCAAGCTGCTGCGGGTGATCCAGGAACGGCGGATCGAGCGCGTCGGCGGTTCCGAACCGATACAGATCGACGTGCGGCTGATCGCCGCCACCCACCAGTCGCTGGAGAAGATGGTCAAGGAAGGGAAGTTCCGGGAGGACCTGTACTACCGGCTCAACGTGATCCGCATTGAGTTGCCGTCGCTGCGAGAGCGGCCCGAGGACGTCCCGCTTCTGGCGACCCACTTCTCGCAGAAGTACGCCCGCGGGACCAAGCCGCCGGAGTTCAGCCCGGAGGCGATGCAGTTGCTGCTGAACTACAACTGGCCGGGGAACATTCGGCAACTGGAGAACGCGGTCGAGCGGGCGTGTGTGACCGTCCGAGACGGGATGATCCTGCCGTCCCACCTGCCGCCGGACATCGCCCGGGCCAGCGGCGGCGGCCGGCCGAGTCCGTTCAACGTGGACCTGGCGCGACCCCTGCCAGAGCAACTCGCCGAGATGACCGCGACGTTCGAGGATCGCTATCTCCGCAAGGCGCTGCGGAAGACCCGCGGCCACGTTGGCAAGTGTGCCAAGATCAGCGGCCTGTCGCGGCGGAGCATCACCGACAAGATCGCCCAGTACAAGATCGACAAGGCCGAGTTCAAGCAGGACTGACTAATGGAGTAGGCACACTCCGTGTGCCGTTCTTCGACCCAGGAAGAACGGCACACGGAGTGTGCCTACTACGCTCAGAAAACCGAACGACCGCTCGGGGCCATATGGACCCCGGCGGTCGCCCGGCTTCGCGTCCCCCTGGTCAGAGGGGCCGCTGGTCCCTCATGCGCTCGGCCTCGTTCGCCGGGTGCGGGTAGTTCGTCGTCGGCGTGCGGCCGTCGATGCCCAGCCCTTCCGGTCCGATCAGCTTCGGTAGGCCCTCCTGCACCGACTGCTTCAGCGAGGCGGACGCCGACGCGATCGCCGCCTCCCCGACTGTCAGCAACTCCTTGCCGATGCGGTCCATCAGTTCGTCCATCCAGGTCGGTCGGCGCGGCGCCGCGGCGGCCACGCCCAGGGGCGGCGTGCTGTAGCCCGGGGCGCCGTGCGGCTGCGGGGACGCCGCGGCCAGTCGCGAGAACGACGGCGAGGACCGGCTGCCGAACGCCAAAAGCCCGGTGACGAAGCCCAGGGCCGCCGCCCCGCCGACCATGGCCCACGGATAATCGCGGGTGTGTTGGCCCAGGTCGAACGCCGTCTTCATCTTCGCGGACATCTCCTCGACCGACTCGGTCAGGGTGTCCTTGACGCTGGTCAGGGTCTCGGGGACCATAGTCTTGACGGAATCTACGATGTCGCTCACCGTGTCGGAGGCGTTCTGGATTGTACCCATGACCTGCTGTTCCAGGGCGGCGACCTTGTCCGTCAGGGAGGCGCGGGTGGCCTCCATCTCCTGCTCGATCACTTCGGGGTTTTCGTGATCCATGACACGTTCTCCTGGAGGGCGTTGAACGACTTGTCCGGGAGCGGGTTGTAGGAGGCCAGAATGCGGCCGCCAATCACCGCCGCGATGATCCCGAGCAGAACGACCGAGCCGCCGATGATTCCCCAACTCGCCGACATGGGCCACTGGGTCTGCTCGTGGAGCAAGTGGGCACCGGCGACGATCAGCATCACCAGCCCGACCGCCAGGAGCAGCGCCCCAACCGCGAACGAGAGTATGACGGTGCGCGTTCGGCGTAGGTCCTCCTTGAACTCGGCCCGCACCATGTCGATCTGCTGCTTGAATAGCCGCTCGGCGTCGGACACGATGCCGGACACCAGGTCCGTGACGGTCGGCTGGCCGGACGCGGTCGCGGGAGGGCTGTCGATTGCGACGTTCGTGCTCATGATCGATCCTCGGTCGCGCGGGTGAGTCGTTGCGGCGACCCACTGCCTTCAGTCAAGTCTTGAGCGGGTACTGGGCAACCGACGTGCCAATCCGAGGATCGGCTAAGCGGAACATGATTGGCGATGAAGACCACAGCCGGGCCGGGACTTCTGTGTTGGTTTGTCGGTTCTTGTTGAGAAGCCCGTTGCGCGGTGGCTGGTGCCCGGATACTTACAGTCGTTCCCGAGACGCTCGCGCCGGGGCTCGGGGATGTTCGCGTGAAACGCGAAAGGGCCGGGGAGTTCCCCCGGCCCTTTCGGGTCGAACCGATTGGACTACGGGTTGACCGTCGTGGTTGTGCGGACCTCTCGCTCGGCCACGACGGCGGCCGGGAAGAGACGGAAGGTCGGCCCCATGCCGGCCAGGGCACCGAGCACCGACGCCCCGATGGACAGCAGGGTGCCCAGCAGGGTGGACCAGGAGACGATCATGGCGGTCCGCCGGGCCGCGTCCACGTTCTCCGGGCGCTGAACCTCGGCGCGAAGCCGCTCGGGGTCGAGCCCCTGCTTCCACCCCTCGATGGTCTGCTGCGAGATGCCGGCCTGCCGGGCCGCGTTCTCCCAGTTGGCGCTGTCGGCGTTCTGGCCGACCAGGGCGGCCCCGAGCAGGGCGTTGTAGCCGCCCTGGAGGCCCTGCGTGACCATGAAGATCGCGACCGCCGTGACCACGCCCCAGGTCAGCACCCCGTGAATCCACGCCTCCTGGCGGGTCTCACCGGCGGTCAACTGCGTCGTGACCCAGCCGCCTACGAACAGGGCGACTACCATGCTAATCACGTTGGCGACGACCGCCACCCAGGTCGCCGTGCCGGCCTGCACGCCCGCCTGGGTCAGGGACAGCCCGACCCCGGCGAAGAAGAGTCCGAGTACCAGGTACGTCGCCAGGGCGAGCAGGCTGCCGCCAGCGATCGCCCCCCAACTGACACGGCTCTTCAAGCCGGCCACATCTTCAATCCGTACGCCGCGATCCATGGAATCACCTCTTGGGTTGTAACACGCCGGGAGGACTCCCGGCGCCGGGCGGTTTCGGTCGAGGGGCCGACGGCGAACGGCGGTCGGCCGCCAGTGGAGGGAAGGCAGGGACTATGCCAACCGTACGGGTTCGTCGGAGCCAGGTCGTTTGACGGCCGACCGGGCGGTCAATTGCTCAAGGGTGCGCACGTGGCCATTCATCATCGGCAGCAGGGTGGACTCGAAGATGATGCAGACCGGTGACGGAAGGACCGGAATGCGGCACGCCGCGGAGTATGTGGCGATACCGTGCCGCTCGGACCCGATGAGTACGGTCAGGACCGCCCAGCAGGCGCAGAGGGCGGTCGAGGCGGTCACGAGGGTCGGCAGCGCGCCCCAGAGGCCCGGCCCATCGGAGGGCGGGTGGTCCAGAATCAGGATTTGGTTGTGGAGCGTTGCGGCCGCTACTTCGTGCGACCGGCGGATTGTAGAAAGGGTATCCCGCTCGGCGATCAGGAAGGTTTCGGCGAGCAGGTAACACCGGGCCGCGGCGAGTTCGTAACGGAACAGGGCGTCCAGGCAGCGGGCGGCGGGAGAAATCGACAACGGCATGACGGTCCTCGAAGGGGCGGGACCGCGTGCTGCAATCGGGGTGCCGCCGACCCCGCCGGGCGCCCGACGGGGTCGGCGAGCAATCAGGATCGCTTGGCGGCGCCGATCACCTCCTGCACCGCGTCGTCGGCCGTTATCGGCGCCTCCTGCGGCTCGTAAACGATACCGCCTTCCCCCTCCAGGCGGCTGATGTCGTCCTGGTTGACCACCTGTTGGGCCGTCGGAAGGTTCTGGAAGTCCCCGCGAAGGGCCTTCAGAGCAACCTTCTCCTGCTCAATCTCGGTCCCGGTCCGCAGCCCCAGGGCGTGGAAGACGTACCCCAGCGGCGACCGCCGGCCGAACAGGTACGGTAAGAGCAACAGCCCGCCGGCTGCGGTCAATACCAGCCACCACGGATTGAACACGGCCGTGAGTGCGAGCCCGGCCACGATCATTATGCCGGCGGTCGCCTTGGAGGCACGGCCGGTCGTCCACTCCCGTTCGAGTTGACACAGACGTTCGGTAATGGCGTCCGGGCCGCCGTCGATCACTTGCTTGAGCCGACACGCCAGGGCGTCAGTTTGTGGGCAGTCGGCGCGCGAGGCAATTTGCTGCGCGTTCATGGCGAACTCCTCTGGCGATATGTGGGATCCCGAGCGTAGGTAATACCACCCAAACCAGGAACCCAACCGCGGTCCGGGAATAGACCGCGACCCCATGCGGATCTGATTCGTGTTTGGGGTATGTACCCCAGTGCAACGGCCATGCCAACGAACCACTAGACCGCGGCACTCCCCACGGCACCGGCCCGACCGTCGTCGGAACCAGGCGCCTGGACCTGCGTTTGCGCGACACGCTGGCGACCAACCTGCGTGCCCCGACGGGTGGAATACACGTGTGTGAACTCAGCTCCGAAGAGGAGGATCAGGGACGAATAGTACAGCCAGGTGAGCAGCACAACAAAAGAGCCGGCCGCCCCGAACGGGTTGCCGACCGCGACCTGCCCGAGGTAGAGCCCGATCGCGTACTTGCCCACGACGAACAGCACCGTGGTGATGCCCGCCCCGACCCACACGTCCGACCACTTCAGATCCACGTCCGGCAGGAACTTGAAGATCATTGCGAACAACAGGAACGTCAGCCCCGCGGACAGCACGACGTCTCCGAGCCAGAGCAGCCCGACCGAGTTCGGAAGCCACTGCCGCAGGGCATCGCTCAGCCCGCTCATCAGCGCGCTGGCAGCCAGTGAGGCGAGCAACAGGAACGCCAGCCCACAGACCATCGAGAACGACAGCAGCCGGGCCTTGATCATTCCCCAGAACCCGCCGGCCGAGGACTTCTTCGGGTCCACGTCCCAGACGGTGTTGAGTGCGTCCTGGAGCTGCGAAAACACCCCGGTCGCCCCGACCAGCACCGTGACAACTCCGATCACCAGGGAGACAACCCCGCCGTTCTCCGGCTGGCTGCGGGCGAGCATCGTCTGGATGGCCTCGGCCCCCTGCTCGCCGACCAGGTCCTTGATCTGGGCGACCACCTCGCCGCGGGCCGCCTGCTCGCCGAAGATCATCCCGGCGATCGAGATCACCACCAGCAGCAGCGGCGCCAGCGCCAGCCCGGTGAAATACGCCAGGGCGGCCGCCAGCCTGAACGCCTTGTCCTCGGAGAACGCGGTCCAGGTCTCCTTGAGCATCTGCCAGGCGGTGTGGAACATGGCGGGGCCCCCGGTCGGTGCAACAAAAACGCCTGCCCGTTGTCGGGCAGGCGTCCGTGCGGAGAGGCGCACGGTCAAGTCAGCTCGCGTGGCGTGCGGGTGCCGCTCAGCAACAGTGACACCACGAAGAGGACCAGGAACACGAAGAACAGGATCCTCGCCGCCGGGTACGCGGCCCCGGCGACCGTCGTGAACCCGACCAGTGCGGCGACGCACGCCACGATCAGAAAGAGTAGCGACCAGCGGAGCATAAGAATCTCCCGGGTCGGGTATCGAGCAACGAGAACCGGGGCGCCTTTTGCATATCTGGCGCGCCCGGCCGTGATGGTATAGTGCAGGGCCTGTGCCAAACCCGTAACGCGGTTCGGTGCGACAGTTGCCACAAATCTCGGCAGTCCCCACCATCCGTGAGAGCGAGTCATGCACCAAAATGATCGCACCGTTCAGAAGCACTACCGGTCCGAGGCCATGCGTGACTGGGACTACCAGTCCGCCCCGCAGGCGGGCGAGCCGTCCGTCGCAGCCCGGGTGCGCGAGCGGGTGATCCGGGAACTGGCTTATGCGAAGTGGGAAGCGGCCGGCAGACCGGCGGGGGACGGGGTGCAGTTCTGGCTGGAGGCGGAGCGGGAACTGATGGGGTAACTGTGGGAGCCCGAAGCGTCAGCGAGGGTCTTCGCTCCAGATCCTCGCTGACGCTTCGGGCTCCGACGTTACCCGATGAACGACCGGATCGAGTCGAGATTGGCGATGTGTTCCTGACACCGCGGCACCAGTCGGGTGAAGATCAACTCCTGACACTCGGCCGGCAAGCCTTCTTTGTCGAGTGCCTCCCGGTACTCCTTGATCCCGTGCTCCTCGCCCTTTCTCAAAGCGGCCAGGGTCGTGTCCGGCCCGAGTAGCTTGGCCGTGCCTGTCACGGCCTGGGCGAATCCGCCCCACGGGCCGGACCCATCCGACGGCTCGCCGCCGTGTTTCGTCACATGCTCGCGCAATCCCTGTGCGGCCTCGCGGTGGTCGTCCCGGATGCGGCGTAGTTCCTGCGCCGCCGCGGGGTACTCCTCGAACTTCGGCAATGACTGGTCGTACGTCTCGACCGCCGACAGTTCCCCCCGCAGCAAGTGGTTGAGTTGATCGACTGTCTGAGTCGTTGTGTCGGCGTTGGTCATGGCTTCCTCCTGATTGGTTGGGTCTTCCGCGGAAAGTGGGGGATCCGCAACGGGCGTGCCCATCCGCGTGTTCCCCCACCCCAGTCCGTCAGCAGTGTGGGGGCCGATTTGACACTACTGAGCGGGGGGCGTCAGCCCCTGAGTTCCCTGTCACTCAGTGGTTCGCCCGTCACTCAGTCGTTCGCCTGGCCCTCAGGGGGCTGACGCCCCCCGCTCAGGATCGTGATGCCATTTCTGGAGTTTTAGGCCGGGAAGGCAGTCGCTCACGGGCGGAACGTTGCGTGCCGGAGCCGCATACCGATCGAAACAAAAAGCCCGGCGGCAGCCGGGCAGGTTGCGGGCAGAGATCGCCCGCTATGCTTCATCGGTCTGCCGCCGGGCGGTCAGGCAACTGGTCTACCGCGGAGGGCGTTGGCGGCGAAGGAGATCACCGCGAGAACCAGGAACACGACGAACAGGATCCAGGCGATGTCCATCGACAGGCCGGCAACGTTGCCGGCGCCGAGGACCATCGCGATCAGGGCGATCACCAGGAATAGCAAAGCAAGGCGAAGCATGGTGAACCTCTGGCGAGGGGGCAGTTCGGCGGGCCCAATGCCCGCGTGACACCGGACACATAAGCAACCCCGATGCCGGACGGTCTGTGTCTTGAAAGTCTTTGCGACTTGACGGCAGATCAGGTCAACAAAGAGAGACCGACCCGAGTCACTACCATCTCTGGTCGGGCGGTTGATTGCTCTTCGTGCGAGCGACGCAGTGCCTGAAACTTGAGTGCGACACTTCCCATCGAGACGGTTTGATCCGGCACATTGATTGCTCATCCTCATCCAGCGGGCCGGCGTGCCTCCGGCCGCACCGACCCCTCAAATTGAGGCTAACCATGTCGATGCTGACCAACCCGGCGTTCGGGCCGAAGGTCGCCCTGATCTACGTCACGACCGGCGCCCTGATCGACGTCTGGACCGCCGTTTACTACTTCGCCTTCGGACGTGGGAAGTTGAGCGACGGGAATCCTGCGGACGATAGCAACACCTGGTTCTGGGTGGCCGGATTCTTCCTGACAGGGCTCGTGCTGATGA
>Ga0247822_10000729_pt1 | contig 18591 bp, 17 predicted proteins | sample 13C_Cellulose_Da_FD_192423 | JGI IMG/M metagenome (GOLD analysis project Ga0247822, IMG submission 192423) | Soil microbial communities from agricultural site in Penn Yan, New York, United States - 13C_Cellulose_Day30 | ecosystem: Environmental > Terrestrial > Soil > Agricultural land | place...
GGCCAGTGTACTGGGTTCGGACTTCATGAAACAAATCAAAAAGCAACATAAGGGATTTCATCCCCTTCAGTTCATGATGAATCTCCTGGGACTCGTCGTATTTCCGTTTGTAATGAAGCCAGTGCTCGAACAAACGAAGCTGCTCACCGAGAAGGAATTCCGGGCGCAGATGGCAGTCCGCAAAAAGATGATCCCGAAGTGGGTAAAGGCCATTTTGGAAACAACATAGTCGGCAGTGCAATATCAATGGAAGCAAAAGCTGTTTTTTTTGTCCACTATTTAAACAAATGATTAAATCATGCGTTTAACACAATCATATCACAAACAGATGGTATTATGAAGGCACTATTAGTTCCGGCGATCACCGTTGCACTATTGGTTTCGGTGACGGCCCATGCCCAACTTTCTCTGGAACGCTGTTATCAGCTGGCTGCGGAAAACTATCCGCTGATCAAACAGCGGCAGCTGATCGGTCAATCACGCGATTTTAACCTGCAAAGTGCGACGACAGGATATCTCCCCTCAGTCGTTGTGAGTGCCCAGCAAAGTTATCAGTCCGACGTGACCGGGGTGCCTTCGGTAGCTGGCGTAGATCCGCTTATTCCACCTGTGAGTAAAAATCAATACAAGGCGTATGGCGACGTCGTATTACCGCTCTACGACGGCGGCGTGATCCACGGTCAGAAGCAGTCGATTGTGGCAAGTGCAAAAATTGAAGAGCAATCATTGGATGTGGAATTGTATAAGTTGCACGAACGGGTCAATCAATTATACTTTGGCACCCTCCTGCTCGACGGGCAACTTGAACAGCAGGTGCTGATCCGTCAGGATCTGGAGAATGGATTAAAACTGGCAGAAGCATCCATCGCCAATGGTGCGGCGCTGAAAAGCAGTGCAGACCTGCTGCGCGCTGAACTGCTCAGAAATCGTCAGGTCGACATCGAGCTGATCAGCATGCGCAAGGCATACCTCGAAATGTTAGGCCTTCTCATCGGCCAGGACGTTACACCGGGTACCCTGGTCAAGCCTGCCTACACCGGGCCTGCCAGCGAAGTTAGCCGACCTGAAATGCAGTTGTATGAATATCAACGTGGCTTGCTGGACGTCGAGAACAAACGCCTGAACACAAACATAACGCCCAGGCTATCTACATTCGTACAGGGCGGATATGGAAGACCAGCGCTGAACATGCTGGAAAATAATCCGGACACCTACTACATCATCGGATTTAAACTGAACTGGAATCTCACTGGCTTCTACAATCGCAGACGTGACAAGGAATTGATCAACGTTCGTCGCAGAGGCGTCGACGTTCAGCAGGAAACATTTCTCTTCAATGTCGGCTATCAGAGCCGCCAGCAGGAAACAGAGATCGAACGCTTCGCGCAGTTGTCGGCCAGCGACGATGAGATTATCGGTCTGAGGGCAAAGATCAAAGAAACCGCTTATGTGCAACTTGAAAACGGAGTGATCGATTCGAGAGAGTATCTCCGGGAAGTGCAGGCTGAAAACCTGGCTCGACAGGCGAAGGTGTTGCATGACATCCGTATGCTGGCTGCGCAGTATGAGCTAAGGACAACAATGGGAATTGAGAATTGAGTTCATTGTCGTCTTTCACTGTCGATAACACGAAGAATAATATAAACCAGGCATGAAAAAAATAATAAGGCAATTAGGGTTAAGGATGGGCGTGGCCGGTGTCGCACTTCTAGCAGCTTGTTGCGCGCCGAAGGAAAACAGCCATGATGCATCCGGAACATTTGAAGCCGTCGAGACCATTGTTTCGTCGGAAGCCACCGGAACACTTAAGGCATTCAATGTTGAAGAAGGCCAGGTGCTTGCTCAGGGGCAACAGATTGGCTATGTCGACAGCCTCCAGCTTTATCTGAAGAAGAAACAACTTCAGGCACAAATACGCGCTGTACTGGCACGCACACCGAACGTATCCAAACAGTTGTCGGCGCTGTATGCCCAACTGGAACACGCCAGGAATGAACAGCAACGTGTGGGCCGATTGCTCAAAGCCGACGCAGCAACTCCCAAACAATACGATGACGCTACCGCGCAGGTATCGGTGATCGAGCGACAGATCGAAGGTCAGCAGTCAAGTCTTGCCGTTACCACCAAAGGAATAGGCGAAGATGTATTGCCGCTGCAGGTGCAGATCGAACAACTCAACGATCAGCTGTACCGTTGCAGGGTCATCAATCCGGTTTCAGGCACAGTACTGGTCAAATATGCAGAGGCATTTGAAATGACCAGTCCCGGTAAACCACTTTACAAAGTAGCCGACCTATCGACGCTTGTCCTGCGCACCTACGTTACCGGTGAGCAACTTCCTTCACTCCATATTGCGCAGTCTGTCAAGGTTTTTACCGACGGACAAACAGACACGAGCGAAGGAAAAGTTGAATGGATTAGTGACAAGGCAGAGTTCACGCCGAAAACAATTCAAACGAAAGACGAGCGCGCCAACCTGGTTTACGCCGTCAAGATCCGCGTACCAAACGACGGCCGGTTGAAGATCGGAATGTATGGTGAAGTCAAATTCTGATTCCTATGATCGAATTAAAAGAACTGACTAAGACCTACGGGAAAGAAAAGAAGGTTGCCGTTGATCGGGTAAGCTTCTCTGTGGAGACGGGTGAGCTGTTTGGACTCATCGGTCCCGATGGTGCCGGCAAAACCAGTATCTTCCGGATGCTTACAACGCTGCTCCTACCCGACGGTGGAAGCGCCACCGTCGACAGGAACGATATCGTAAAAGACTATCGCGCCATCAGAAACTCGGTGGGATATATGCCCGGAAAGTTCTCGCTTTATCAGGATCTGACCGTGAGCGAAAACCTAAACTTCTTTGCCACTGTTTTTGGAACAACCATTGACGAAAACTACGAGCTGATAAAAGACATCTACGTGCAGATCGAAAAATTCTCCGATCGCAGAGCCGGAAAGTTATCAGGGGGCATGAAACAGAAGCTGGCATTGTGCTGCGCGCTCATTCATAAGCCAAAGGTGTTGTTTCTCGATGAGCCCACAACAGGTGTCGATCCGGTGTCACGGCGTGAATTCTGGGACATGCTGGCGCGGCTAAAGCAACAGTCGATTACGATTCTTGTATCCACGCCCTACATGGATGAGGCAAACCGCTGTGACAGGATCGCTCTTATCCAGGAAGGACAAATTCTGGCGATCGACACTCCCGGTAAACTCACATCTTCTTATGGCGACGCGTTGCTCGCCGTCAAAACAAAGAACATGTACGCACTGCTGAAGGCTTTGCCTTCGTATCCGTCAACCATTAACAGCTATGCATTCGGAGAATATGCGCACGTAGCTGTTAGGGACAACAGACCGGAAGCCCTGCAACAGTGGCTGACGGGTGAAGGCTTTGAAGGCACCGAGGTAATTGCGGCAAACGTCACTGTAGAAGATGTTTTCATCAAACTGCTGGGGAAGAATAAAACACATCGGGCGGAAAAGTAATGAAACAGGCGGACAGGCATATCGACAGTTCCACGACCGTGATCGAAGCAAGAGGACTGACCAAAAAGTTTGGTGACTTTATTGCCACCAATGCCATCACCCTGGATGTATACCGCGGAGAGATATTTGGATTTCTTGGGGCCAACGGTGCAGGCAAGACGACGGCGATGCGCATGCTGTGCGGACTTTCTGTTCCGACGTCCGGTACTGCGACCATTGCCGGCTTCGATGTATATCGTCAGCGCGAGGAGATCAAGAAGAACATCGGATATATGAGTCAGAAGTTCTCTCTCTACGACGACCTTACGGTGCTGGAGAATATTCAATTCTTCGGAGGCATCTATGGCCTGACCAACGAACAAATCAAAAACAAAGGCAAGGATCTGGTCACGCGGCTGGGACTGGCAAATGAAGCCAATAGACTCGTAGCAACGCTACCCCTGGGGTGGAAACAGAAGCTTGCATTTTCGGTGGCCATTCTTCACGATCCGCAGATCGTGTTTCTCGACGAGCCTACGGGTGGAGTCGATCCTGTGACCAGACGTCAGTTCTGGGAGCTGATCTACAGCGCCGCCGACAGCGGAGTTACCGTCTTTGTGACGACACATTACATGGACGAAGCCGAGTATTGTAATCGTATATCGATTATGGTGGATGGCAGCATCGAAGCACTCGATGAGCCCTCGCGATTGAAGCACCAATTTAATGCAAGCTCCATGGAGGAAGTCTTTTATGTTTTGGCGCGCGGCGCCAGGAGAAGTGAATAAACAACGGGAAGATGAAACGATTTGTAACTTTCCTGCGCAAAGAGTTTGCCCACGTGCTTCGGGACCGGAAGACGTTGTTGATCCTTTTCGGGATGCCCGTCGTGCAGATCCTCATCTTTGGATTCGCGCTTACGAACGAGGTCAGCAATGCCCGAATCGCCGTGGTGGACCAGTCCAACGATAACACTACACGAAGATTGATTGGTCGTCTCGACGCCAGTCGTTACTTCGAAGTCGCGCAGACTATTTCCGATCCTCAGCAGATGGTCAAACCTTTTCGCAGTGGTGACGCCAAACTGGTGATCGTTTTTCCCGCGCAGTTCGAACAGCAACTCGCTCACGATAATTCAGTTGAAGTGCAGGTGATCGCCGATGCTTCCGATCCCAACGTTGCTACCACGTTGACGAATTACGTTAACGCAGTGTTACTCGACTTTCAGCAGGAGCTCTCCCCTACTGCTGCGCCCATCAGCATCCGGACGGAAATGCGAATGCTGTACAATCCGCAGCTAAAGGGAGTACACAATTTTGTACCTGGTGTTATGGCACTGGTACTGATGCTCGTATGCGTGATGATGACCGCTGTATCGATCGTACGTGAAAAAGAAACAGGCACTATGGAGATTCTTTTAGTATCTCCGTTCCAACCCATGATGGTCATGGTATCGAAGGCCATACCTTACCTGCTGCTATCTATCATCAACGTGACGTTTATCCTACTCCTCAGCGTGTTCGTGCTTGGTCTGCCGATTAATGGAAGCATAACGTTGCTCATGGCGGAGAGTATTCTCTTCATCATCACCTGTCTCACCGTAGGCATTTTTATATCCGTGAAAACAAGTTCGCAGCAGGTAGCCATGCTGATCTCACTGATGGGAATGATGCTGCCAACCATACTGTTCAGCGGGTTTATGTTTCCGATCGAGAACATGCCGGTACCCCTGCAGCTCATTTCCAACATTGTGCCTGCGAAATGGTATTACATCATTGTCAAGTCGGTTATGATCAAAGGCCTGGGCTTCTCCGACATCTGGAAAGAGACGCTGATCCTGGCAGGCATCACAATTTTCATGATGGCGTTAAGTCTTAAGAACTTCAAGATCCGATTAGCATGAGAACCGTTCGTTTCCTGTTACAAAAAGAGTTCCGCCAGATATTCCGGAATAAAGTGATCCTGGCCATGATCGTAGTGATGCCAACGGTGCAGCTGATGATCCTTCCGCTTGCCGCCGACTACGAGGTAAAGAATATCAACCTTGCTGTTGTAGATCGCGATCGTTCCCCCTATTCACAAAAGCTGATTTCAACCATTACAAGCTCCGGCTACTTCAGGCTTGTTGCCTACGACGACGCGTATGATCAATCCTATAAGCGCATTGAGCGGGATGATGCTGATCTGCTGCTTGAAGTGCCTGATGAATTTGAAAGAGAGATCGTAAGGTCGGGAACAGCGAAGTTATTTGTGGCGGTGAATGCCATCAATGGAACGAAAGCAAACCTGGGAGGAGCCTACCTGAACAGTATCATCCAACGGTACAACCGTGAACTTCAGGTGAGTCTGTCCGACGCGGGCAGGTTTCCACCGGCGCCGTCGGTGACCCTGACGTCGTCCAACTGGTTCAATGTGCATCTCAACTACAGGCTATTCATGGTGCCGGGAATTCTTTCTATCCTCGTCACGATGATCGGAGGATTCCTCTCTGCCCTTAACATCGTTAAAGAAAAGGAGATTGGAACAATAGAACAGATCAACGTGACCCCCATACGAAAACATCATTTTATCCTGGGCAAGCTTATTCCTTTCTGGGTGCTCGGCAATGTGGTCTTCAGCGTAGGGATGCTGATCTCGTGGCTGATGTACGGAATCGTGCCTGCCGGCAATCTGGCATTGTTATACTCCTTCATTGGCGTTTATCTCCTGTGCGTGCTGGGGCTGGGACTTCTCGTATCCACCTTCTGCGAAACTCAGCAGCAGGCCATGTTCGTCATGTTCTTTTTCATGATGATCTTTATCCTGATGAGCGGCCTGTTTACGTCAACAGATGGAATGCCCGATTGGGCAAAGGCCATGACGCAGGCGAACCCCGTGTATTACCTCGTTGAGGTGATGCGGATGGTCGTATTGAAGGGCAGTACGTTCGCCGACATCACGCGTCACCTGCTGGTAGTGGCTTCGCTGGCTGTTGGATTAAATGCGCTGGCCGTGTTCAACTACCGGAAGACCAGCTGATCCCTCCGCGGCCGATCAGTAATCATTCTGCATGAGACCACCATTATTATAGCAAGAATGAGCATCATTTTTCGTAATCTGCGCATTCCAAAACGACGGATGTGCGCTAACTTGGCATCACGTCCGTAGTTACTGACACCCGCGCACAGCGGTCTGCTCTAATTAAAAACCGAACGTGAAGGAAAAAGGCAAGTATAAAATTGTAATCGCTGACGGATATACGCTGAATCCTGGCGACCTGGACTGGAAGGGTATCGGGCAGTATGGGGATGTAGCCTATTATGATCGTACGCCGGCTGCGGAAATGATCGCGAGGTGTAAAGATGCCGATATCATCATTACGAACAAGGCACCCATAGACGCCGGTCTGTTTGAGCAGGCCGAACGATTGAAGCTTGTACTGGTCACAGCGACCGGGTATAATATCGTCGATGTTGCTGCTGCGAAGCGGCGCGGCGTTACTGTCTGCAATGTTCCCGACTATGGAACTGCGTCTGTCGCTCAGCATACCTTCGCCTGCATACTCGAGCTTGCCAATCTTGTTGGCGCGAATAGCCAGGCCGTTGCATCGGGTGAGTGGGTTGCCTCTCCTGATTTCGCTTTTTCAAAAGGTCCACTCACTGAGCTGCAGGGAAAGACGCTGGGCATCATTGGGCTGGGAAGAATTGGCAGTCAGGTGGCACGCCTTGCGCAGGCCTTCGACATGCGTGTGCTGTACCATAGCCGCAAACCGAAGCCAGGAGCAAATGCAGAATATGTGCCCCTGACGGAACTCGTAACGGAAAGTGACATCGTATCACTTCATTGCCCGCTTACGAAAGAGAATACCAGGTTCATCAACCGCAGTTTGCTTCAGCAGATGAAGCGGAGCGCGTGGCTGATCAATACTTCCAGGGGGGCATTGATAGAAGAACACGACCTTGCTGAAGCACTTAAGAATGGTACTATCGCCCATGCCGCGCTTGACGTTCTTTCGGTCGAGCCGCCCACTAACGACAATCCGTTGCTTACGGCACCGAATTGCCTTATTACGCCGCACAACGCGTGGCTGAGTCTCGAGGCCAGAACCAGGATCCTCCGTGTCACGGAAAGCAACCTGTCGCATTTTGTCAGAAACGCACCGATCAACACCGTGTAGAATGACAATTCATTAACTTAACGCCAGCCAGAACAACACAACTATGAAAATATACAAAACACCAAACACGATCATCATCGAATCAGACGGGAAAAAATACGACGTCGGTCAGCACGACTGGGACACGTTCATAAATCGCGACAACCTTGCCGAATATCTGCGTGACCGGCTGCCTTCGGCCAAGGCGGTAACCGACGAGTGGTTCGGGCAGCAGGCGCTGGAGGCACCTATAGGATCACAGGAGATCTGGGCTGCTGGCGTTACCTATCTGCGCAGTCGCGACGCCCGGATGGAGGAGTCGAAAGATGCTGGTGGTGGTACCTTCTACGATAAAGTTTATGATGCCGAGCGCCCCGAGATCTTTTATAAAGGCAGCAAACATCGTACGGTCGGCACGGGAGGAAAGGTTCGCATCAGACGTGATTCCACCTGGAACGTCCCGGAACCCGAACTTACCTTGTTCATGTCTTCCGGCGGATCGATTGTTGGATATACAGTAGGCAACGATATGAGCTCGCGAAGCATTGAAGGTGAGAATCCGCTCTATCTGCCGCAGGCGAAAGTGTACGATGGCTGTGCGGGCCTTGGTCCCTGCATCTATGTGCCCGGTAAGCCTATCGATGAAAAAACGCTCATCTCGCTGGAGATCCGGCGTAGTGGAAAAAAGGTGTTTGCCAATTCGATCTCCATCACGCAAATGAAGCGGAAGCACGTGGAGCTTGCCGGATACCTGTTTATGGAGTGCAGCTTCCCTACGGGCGTTTTCATGATGACTGGAACGGGCATCGTACCGCCCAATGACTTTACCGTCGCTTCCGGAGATGAGATCCTCATTACCATTGAAAATATCGGCACGCTGGTGAACATCGTGGACTAACGGGGCACTTGCCGGCATTAAGTTTTGTTTCTATCAATGGCGGAACACGGTTTCGCATTAAACAACATTCATTCAGTATGAACCTCACGGGAAAACAATTGATTCGCGGTTTGCAACGCGCAACGGGTAAGGAAACATTTGCATCTGTGCACGCAGCGACGGGCAGCGAATTGGAACATACATTTTACGAAGCCACAGATGAAGAGATCAACGACGCCGTCGAGGCTGCAGTCGATGCCTTTGCAGTGTATAGTAAGGTATCGCATAGCGCCCGGGCAAAGTTTCTTCGAACCATAGCACAGGAGATCGAACAACTCGGTGACATGTTGTTAGAAACCGCGAGTAGCGAGTCGGGCCTGGGGCTTGAGCGATTGCGCGGAGAACGCGGAAGAACGATGAATCAACTCAATGCTTTTGCGTCGTTCATTGAAACTGGCTCGTGGCTAAGGATCATCATTGATCGGGCCGATCCGGAACGAAAGCCGCTTCCCAAGCCCGAACTTCGTCAAATGCAGGTTCCGATCGGTCCCGTGGCAGTGTTCGGTGCCAGCAACTTTCCGCTGGCGTTTTCCGTTGCGGGCGGTGATACGGCTGCTGCGCTGGCGTCCGGATGCCCCGTGGTTTTTAAAGCGCACCCGGCTCATCCAGCTACCTGCGAACTTGTCGCGACGGCGATCATGAGGGCCGTCGAAAGATGCGAGCTGCCGGCCGGAACGTTTTCCATGCTCCATGGACGCTCCCACCGTGTAGGCGGTACGTTGGTCATGCATCCCGACGTTAAAGCCGTCGCCTTTACCGGTTCATTCCGCGGAGGTAAAGCACTGTTCGATCAGGCAGTACGGAGACCGGAACCGATACCGGTGTATGCAGAAATGGGAAGTGTAAATCCTGTGCTGATCCTTCCTTCAATTGCCAAACGCAACAGAACGAACACAGCAAAGCAGTTGGCTGGCTCGATCACACTCGGCTCCGGGCAATTCTGCACCAACCCAGGCTTGCTGATGCTGAGTGGTGGTACTGAGAGTCTTGACTTCCTGAATGAACTTGCGACAGAGCTTGCCGCTATTCAACCGGCAACGATGCTCACCTCCACGATATGCAACGCCTACATCGAAGGAATAAACACACAGCGGTCCGTGGCCGGCGTTAAGCCGCTGACCAGCGGACCGTCTTCAAAACCTTCGCCGCACCTTGCCTGGATTTCCGCATCGGATGCCGTCACAAGCCCCCACGTGCTGGAAGAAGTGTTTGGCCCCTCGTCGATGGCTGTGGTTGCAAACTCGATGGACGAACTGCTCAGCTTCGCTAAGTCACTCCCGGGGCAACTAACGGCTACGGTTCTTGGTGAAGAATCGGAGATCAGCGAGGCGGCTCCGCTCATCGATATCTTACGACAAAAGGTGGGTCGGATCATTTTCAACGGCTACCCTACGGGCGTTGAGGTATCGCCTGCCATGGTTCATGGTGGTCCTTATCCGGCAACAACCGACGCGCGGTCAACGTCTGTTGGCACGACAGCGATCTATCGTTTCACGAGGCCGGTATGTTTTCAAAATTTCCCGCAGCAGTTATTGCCGGTGGAGCTGAGAGACTAGATAAATTGGTAATTAGTAATATCAGTATTTACTAATTACCAACTCTTCAACTTCTTTTCCAGCCACGCATTAAAGTTTTCGCGCTGTTCAGGATATGTCCAGTGACCCGTCTCGAGCGCAAGTATCAGTTCCTTTGGCGCGGATATCACATTGTAAGCGGCGTACATGGAAGTCGGTGGGCAGGTTTCATCGTTAAATCCCCAGGAATATAAACCTGGAACTTTTAATACACGCGCGAAATTCACGACGTCGTAGTAGGGCACCGTCTCGAGTTTTTCTTTGATGTTGTGCACTGCGACGTTGTTCTTGTCGAACAGGTGAGGCCACCCTCCTGCTCTTCCGTTCAGATAGCCCGTCACATCGCTAAGTGCCGGGTAAAAAGCCGCCAGGAATTTCACGCGTGAGTCCAGCGCGGCAGTCACAATAGAAAGCGCACCGCCCTGGCTACCTCCCGTTACCGCGAGGTTGGTTCCATCAAACTGCGGAAGAGAGAACAAAAAATCATTGGCACGTACACAGCCCAGGTATACGCGCTTGTAGTAATAGCGATCGCGGTTGTCCAGGTTGTAGCTGTTATAGTCGGCCAGAGCTCCGGTGCGCAGGTCGTTGTAAACTCCCGGATCCATGTTGACAGGAATTCCATGAATGCCGATCTCCAGCGTAATGATACCTTTTTCCGCCATCGTTACATCACCCGCATAAGGACGAACGCCTGCACCGGGTACGCGCAACAGTGCGGGGTACTTGCCTTCTTTCTTTGGTACGCATAATATCCCATAGACCCGCGCGCCGATCCTGTAGTTCTGGATACTCACATGGTATACATTCACCGTCTCTGTGCAACGTTCGGGTATGAGCGTCATGCGCGCGTCCAGGGGTATCGTTGAAAGGTCCTTCTTCGCCTGTTCCCAGAAAGCCACGAAATCTGACTTCTCTGCAACGGTCGGCCTGATAGCCAATGGATCGTAACCAGCCGTACCCAATCCCTTATAAGTTTTTCCTTCCAGCTGTACTTCCGCTATACATCGAAGGAAGCCTGGACCTTTCATCGTGCCGCCCTTCACTGTTAATGTACCATTCGGCGCAGTGACTGCTTCCTTCTTTATCGTTGGTTCCATCTTCTCCGGACCAACCGTGTAGTTGATCGCCACGTTGCGCAGTGGATTGCCATTTTGTAATACCGTGACTGTAAAAGTCACGGGATCCCCGGTCTTGTAGGTCCAGTCCGCGCGGTCAGGAGCAACGACAACCTTAACAAACTGTTCAACAGGCTGTGCCTGCAGGCAGGCAACAATAAGCAACATCAGTATGCCTGAGAGCGACAAGCGATAAAGGATAGGTCTGCTATTCATAAGTTGACAATGGGTTTCGATGGGTTGATGTCTTAACTTCATTCGATCATGGTAATATACACAGCGAGCCCAATCATACCAATGTTTACCTGATCGGTGGATGCAATGAAAGGCACACTTGGGCGATCCTGTGTGGTGATTCAGCGATAAACCAGTATCTTTTCAGCGAATAACTTGACTCGGACCAGTAATAGAGTCAAATTCATTCTTCGATTTTTTTGACAGGACACCCCGCTGCTACCCACACCGGGCCCGATAAAAGATGTCCTGCCAGGCGCGGAATTTTTTAGTTTTAATTTTACCTGTTTATCCTATGGTAGTACCTCAGGAGGCTGTCTTTCAAAACAGAAGGCATGCGGCCTTTTTGTTAGGTGAGCGATTGATGGAATATCGCAACACAGATAATGTTGTGGTCGCTGTGCCTGGAGGAGGAATACATGTGGGCGCCTATCTGTCTGAACTACTCCACCTGCCCCTCGACGTGATGCCATGCCGTAAGATCAGGCATCCGGCGGATCCACAGAGGACGATCGGGGCCGTGAGTGTAGATGCCGTTGTATTACCAGAGCAGGATAGAAATCTTCCGCAGGACTACATCTATCATCAGATCCAACTGCTTCAGCATGTTATTGATATGCAAGCCAGGCACTATGCAGCAGCGCGTCCACCTTTGTCCTTCAAGGGAAAGACGGTAATCGTCGTGGATGATCTTATGCTGACGGGCGACAGCGTTCTTGCCTGCGTCAAAGCAGTACGGCGCCAGAACCCTGCGAAGATCGTTGTCGCGGTTCCCAACTTAACGCCCGCGGCTACGCAGCTGATTTCCGATTCGATCGATGGAATAGTATACCTGACCATTGAACCACAGGCAGCACAGCATCTGTACGCTGAATTCCCCACGATCTCCGAGCAGGAAGTTATCGACATCCTCCGGCAGCGGGCCGCCGCCATGGAATCAGTTACGATTCTTTGATTCTGTGATGCTCCCCCACAACCTTAGTAGCTTGCAGGCTTAGTGAACGGTTTCTAAACAGAGAAAGGAAAATCGACGCATGGAGTTCAAGATCCTGAAAGTGTACGTGCGCACTCAGCGCGAACAAATTCTTAAAACTGAAGAATCGCCGGGCGCACACCCGTAGCCTTGTTATCAATTACGAGTACAGCACTTCCTTTTGTTCCATCACTTTCTCGCTGGAGATGTATTCATCGTAACTCATGAGCTTATCAATGAATCCTCGCGGCGTAAGTTCGATGATGCGGTTGGCCACCGTTTGCGTGAACTCGTGATCGTGCGACGTGAACAACACCGTTCCGGGAAAGTCCTTTAGCGCGTTGTTAAAAGCTGTGATCGACTCGAGATCGAGGTGAGAGGTAGGCTCTTCCAGGATGAGGAGATTCGCACCGGCGAGCATCATCCGCGATACCATACAGCGAACCTTCTCGCCTCCCGAAAGTACCGTGCTGCGTTTGAAAACTTCTTCGCCGGAGAACAACATCTTGCCCAGAAATCCGCGTACGTAAATCTCGTCCTTGTTCTCTTCCTCAGCGAACTGACGAAGCCAGTCGATGAGGTTGTCGTCGGACTGAAAGTAGGATTCATTGTTGACTGGTAGGTACGCCGTTGTGATCGTTTGTCCGAATTTGAATTCACCTTTATCAGGCTTAAGTTCTCCTGCCAGTATTTGAAACAGTGAAGTAATTGCCAGACTGTCTTTCGAAAGGAAAGCAATCTTTTCACCCTTTCTTACGTAGAAGCTCACGTCCTTAAACAGCTGATTGCCGTCGATCGAATAACTGAGATTGTCGACGGTGAGAATCTGATCGCCCGCAGTTCGCTTTTGCTGGAAGATGATCGCTGGATACTTACGTGTTGAGGCCTGGATCTCGTCGACGTTAATCTTCTCCAGCAACTTGCGGCGGCTTGTTGCCTGCTTCGACTTCGACGCATTCGCACTAAAGCGCGCGATAAATTCCTGCAGCTCCTTGCGCTTGTCTTCCGCCTTCTTGTTTGCAGAAGATCTTTGTTGCAAGGCCAGCTGACTGGACTGATACCAGAACGTGTAGTTACCCGTGTACAAACGGATCGCACTGAAGTCGATATCGACAATATGTGTACATACCGTATCGAGGAAGTGACGATCGTGAGATACAACAATCACCGTATTCTTAAAATCAAGAAGAAAATCCTCGAGCCATGACACGGTGTGGATATCCAGGTCGTTGGTAGGTTCATCCAGAATGAGGATATCCGGATTACCGAAGATGGCCTGCGCCAGCAGTACCCGCACTTTCTGGTTACCGCTCAGCGTCTTCATGAGCTTCTCATGATCTTCTTCGGCAATACCCAATCCACTGAGGAGGGCGGCTGCGTCAGACTGAGCATTCCAACCATCCATCTCGGCAAATTCGCTTTCCAGCTCTGAAGCCCGTATGCCATCGGCCTCGGAAAAATCTGCCTTTTCATAGATGGCATCTTTTTCCTTCATGATGCTCCACAGCTTTCCATGTCCCATCATCACCGTGTCGAGCACCGGAACCTCGTCGAATTCGAAGTGATTCTGACGCAACACTGCCATGCGTTTCCCTGGCTCGATGCTCACCGATCCTCGTGTTGGATCGATATCTCCGGAAAGGATCTTAAGGAATGTACTCTTGCCCGCACCGTTTGCGCCGATAACGCCGTAGCAGTTGCCAGGCGTGAATTTTATATTAACGTCGTCGAACAACACCCGCTTTCCGAACTGCAACGACAGATTATTTGCTGCGATCATGATCCTGAATAGAAAATAAGCCGCAAAGATAATTAAAAGTCCCGTCTCCGTGGCGGATATTGGGACATCATTAGGTATTCTATGCATGATCTGTCATACCCCCGATTTCAAACGTTCGTTCTGCTTTTTCTATTCGTTGCTGGTTCGGCGGCGCAGGCACAGCGACGCGCATTGGTGTTCCAGTCGGATTTTGGCCTGAAGGATGCAGCCGTTGGCGCCATGAAGGGCGTTGCATTTGGTGTGTCGTCAGATCTTGCCATGTTTGACCTCACCCATGAAATTCCTCCGTTCGATGTATGGCAGGCGTCGTACCGCCTCGGACAAGCCGCCGCGTACTGGCCGAAGGGGACCGTCTTCGTCTCGATTATCGATCCTGGTGTGGGGTCCTCGCGCCGCTCTGTAGTGGCGAGAACAAAGACAGGTCACTTCATCGTCACGCCCGACAATGGTACGCTCACGCACGTAGGAGAATCGTTGGGGATAGAAGAAGTTCGTGAGATCGATGAAGCAAAGAACAGGCTCGGGAACTCGAATGAGTCGTACACGTTTCACGGCCGCGACGTTTATGCTTATACCGGCGCGCGTCTGGCAGCAGGTGTTATTGCATTCGAAGAAGTTGGCCCTGTATATACGGGAGGCGTTGTAGTGATCCCTTATCAGAGGGCGAGCTTTGCAAATGGAGAAGTAGTGGGAGGAATACCCATACTGGATGTCCAGTATGGCAACGTATGGACGAATGTTGATAAGTCTACGTTCAGTAAACTCGGCGCAGCTGTTGGCGATTGGTTGCAGGTGAAGATCACGCACAAGGGAAAGATCATATATCATAATCGCGTAAGGTTTGTCGAAACATTCGCGACCGTAGAGAAAGGAAAAGACCTCGGATACCTTAACAGCTTGCTCAACTTTTCATTGGCTGTTAACCTTGGAAATTTTTCTGAAACGCATCATGTGATGAGCGGAAGTGATTGGGCTATCAGCATCAGGAAGGTTAAATAACATTCCGAGGTTAAATAACATTCCGAGGTTAAATAACATTCCGGCTTTTTACACTTGTGTTCGATGGGTAGTTGGCAGGAGGTTTAAAAAAAAAGTGGTCCAGGCGATATCCCTTCCGGATAAAAGCCTGGACCGTGTAAAACACCCCCATTAAATGGAGCCTGGAACGGCTCCAAGAATCTTTATAGTTATCGGCTCAACACTACAGTTTCTTTAAGGTTTACTTGGTCCAGGAAACTCCCGTCAGGAAAATCCTGGACCGTTGTAAAACACCCCCATTAAAAGGAGCCTGGATCGGCTCCGAGAATCTTTATAGTTAAGCCTGCTATTTCTTCTAATTATTAAGTTTGTTCGACCCTTTTTCAATGCGGACATAGACATACTTCATCTTGTCCTTCGACTTTTTACTCTTGTTGCCGCCGGAAGTTTGTTCCATGGTCAAGGTATTGTCATTTAAAACGATCGTCCATTCCGCAATCTTTGCAGCGTCAGGCTGCACTTGACTTTCCAGGTATAATGTCGAGTGATTTTCATTTAATCTGAAAGAACCGCTATCCACGCTTGCAGCATGGTTCACGTATTTTCCATCATTCTTAAACTCGATCCACTGACCCGACGTCGGGTTTTTAGCGACTTCCGTATTACCGGAAAGAACTTTCTGTATCTTCCACGTTCCGAGAATCATTTCAATCTTCTTATCCTGAACATCCTTCCCCTGCGGGAACGCTGCGGTTGCCGACAGCGTCACGGCGATGAAAAGGACTGCTATTCTCTGTAACATGGTTTATGTGATCAACTTCTGTGAACATATTTGTAAAAACCATGCCGGACGATATTATCCCTGATTTTAGGCCGGAAGGAGGTATTATTTATGCCACCCGGGCGCCCGATGCGGAATATATTCCCCACGGTGCGTGAAAGTTTTGTACAAGTGCTACAATATGATGAATGCTGTAGCGACCATGAGTTTAATGACATCAAATAAGCCTGAATCAATGACCAAAGCCAAAGCCAAAACAAGCAGAGTAAGTCTGGCACATGTATTTAAGACCATCGTGTGGCCGCGCAGGTCACTGCTGCTGATCGGCCTGATCCTTATTGTGATCAGCAGGCTGGCCAGTCTCGTGCTTCCTGCAGCGAGCAAATACCTGATGGATGAAGTTATTGCCAAGCATAATCTCGAAATGCTGAAGATATTATTGCTTGCCGTCGTTGGATCAATCGTCATTCAGGCCATCACATCTTTTTTACTCACTAAACTTCTCAGCGTGGAAGCGCAACACCTGATCTCTGAATTGCGCGCCAAGGTTCAGCGACATCTGTTGAGACTGCCTATTGGCTTCTTCGACAATAACAAGGCCGGCGCGCTCGTGTCGCGGATCATGACAGATGTGGAAGGGGTTCGAAATCTTGTGGGCACCGGATTGGTACAACTCATTGGTGGGATCATCAGCGCCGTCGTTTCATTGGTTATTCTTATTCGTATCAGTCCGATCATGACGGTGTGCGTTCTGGTGCCTGTGATCATTTTCGGTTTGGTCTCGCTTAAGGCGTTTGCTTATATCCGGCCGATCTTCCGGGAACGTGGCAAACTGAACGCAGAAGTAACGGGGCGCCTGACAGAAACGCTTAATGGCGTGAGAGTGATCAAAGGATTTAATGCAGAAGAACAGGAATACAGAACGTTTGCTGAAGGCGTGGAACGACTCTTTCTAAACGTGAAGAAGAGCCTCACCTCCACCAGTCTGGTGACCAGCTCGGCCACTTTTTTATTGGGACTCGCTTCCGCGGGGATCATGGGCATCGGTGGATACCTGATCATCAGGGATCAGATGACGATCGGCGACTTCCTCTCTTTTACGCTATTCCTTGGGTTTATGATTGCGCCAATCGTACAGATGAGCAATATAGGAAGTCAGCTTACCGAGGCCTTTGCAGGGCTTGACCGCACGGAGGAACTCCTGGCGCATGCGACAGAAGATGACGCTGCAGCGAGGACACAGCGCCTCGGCAGCATTCATGGTGATATGGAGTTCAGCCATGTTTCATTCGCGTATGAGGAAGACAAGAAAGTATTGAACGACATCAGTTTTAAAGCGCCGGCCGGAACGGTAACCGCGCTTGTCGGTACTTCCGGCTCGGGAAAGACCACCATTGCCGGACTGGCGGCCTCGTTCCTCAGTCCTGTCGACGGGAACATCACGATCGACGGCATTGATCTCTCAACGGTTGTGCTGGATAGCTATCGCAGCCAGCTGGGCGTCGTGCTGCAGGATGACTTCCTGTTTGAAGGTACGATCCGCGCCAATATTCTTTTTCCCCGACCGAATGCAAGTGAAGATGAACTTCTACGCGCGGCGAAGGCAGCACATGTTCTGGAGTTTACAACCAGGTTTGAGAAGGGACTCGACACCGTTATCGGTGAACGTGGCGTTAAACTTTCCGGAGGTCAGCGCCAACGAATAGCCATTGCCCGTGCCATCCTGGCTGATCCCCGCGTGCTGATACTGGATGAAGCCACATCCAATCTTGACACGGAAAGTGAAGCGCTTATCCAGGAAAGCCTTCGCGTACTGATGCAGGGGCGAACAACTTTTGTTATCGCTCACCGGCTAAGCACGATACGGCAGGCCACACAAATCCTCATCGTTGAACATGGATCTATCGTTGAACGTGGTACACATGATGAACTCATTGCAAAGCAAGGGCGGTACTTTGAATTGTATACCTATCAGGCTCGTATCTGATGATATTCTCCCATACGCCGGCCGTTGTAAGTACAGATACATCACAAAAAAATTGCAGTAGCGGTGGATGCTAATAGTTTTATTAATTAACTTTTGGGTATTAAACTCCCAACGCCATGGCAAAAAAAGCTAAGAAGACTGCTAAGAAACCAGCTAAAAAGGCAGCCAAGAAGTCTGCAGCGAAGAAGTCAGCCAAGAAGGCTGCTAAGAAAGTAAAGAAGGCAGCAAAAAAAGTAAAGAAGGCCGCTAAGAAGGCCGCCAAAAAGACCGTGAAACGGTCCGCATCAAAACCTGCGAAGAAGTCAGTTGTTAAGAAAGTGGCCGCTAAGGCGAAGGCAATCAGGAAGACCGTTGTAAAGAAAGCTAAGGCCATCACTAAGGATGTCTCGGCAACGGCCTCGTCACTGGCTGCCGCTTCTGCTGAGAAGGCAACTGAAGTGAAAGATGCAGTTGTAGACACGGCGTCAAACGTTGCGCACACCGTTAGCGATAAGATCGCGGAGGCGAAGGATGCATTGGAGCAGAAGGTCTCCGATATTCAGAAGAATCTGTTCGGAGCTTAAACGTTGCCATGTTCTGAGAAGTACGAGTGGGCTGTCGTCAGCCCATTGGTTGGATCATCTTTGTAC
>Ga0247822_10000730_pt1 | contig 18582 bp, 18 predicted proteins | sample 13C_Cellulose_Da_FD_192423 | JGI IMG/M metagenome (GOLD analysis project Ga0247822, IMG submission 192423) | Soil microbial communities from agricultural site in Penn Yan, New York, United States - 13C_Cellulose_Day30 | ecosystem: Environmental > Terrestrial > Soil > Agricultural land | place...
GCCCCGCTGGCTGTGCGAGCGCGACCGAGGGAACGACCACCCAACACAGGCCCAGCAACACGCTCCGCATAGGCGCGCATCCTAAGCCCAACCTCGCGCGCACCCATGCGCAAATCACGCAGCAGCAAGCACGAGGCCACGCGCGAAGGAGACCCCGCGCGCCAGCGTCAATGGCGTAGTACGCCACTCGCAACGCGACGGCTGCGAGTGGCGCGTGACGAACCTACTCCTTCGGAGCGTTCTTGATCTCGCTGACCTCGTTGCGGACGGTCTGCGCGAACGCCTTCAGGTCCTGCATCGCGCTCCGGACGCGGGTGCCCGCGGCCTTGTTTCCGTCCTGGTAGAACTTCTGAAAGTCGGCGGCCATCGACGCGACGAGCGCTTGGAGCTCGGCATAGCGGCCGGTAGCCGACGTCTTGTTCTCGGTGGTGGCGGTGTCGTTTTGAGTCTCCATGAGGCTGGCTACCTTGCCCCATCCGTCTGACATCCGCACCTGAATCTGATTCTGGCAATGATTCCAAAGGGTCCAAAAACGCGGTTTTCCGGTACCCCCCTCTGCAAACGCGGTTTGCGGCCGGTATCCGGTGCCGGTAACGTGCGCGGTTCGTGGCCTCTCTCGACGAAAAACTGCGCGCTCCCGACGACGATCCGGAGGCGGTCTGGATCCGCGACACGTATCGGCCGAACGAGCCGAACCTCACGGTGCGCGCCGTCGTCGCCGGAATCCTGCTGGGCGGGATGCTGTGCGCCTCGAACATCTACGTCTTCTTCAAGACGGGGTGGAGCCTCGGCGTCACGCTCACCGCCTGCATCGTCGCTTGGCTGGTGTTTCAGCTCGGCCATGCGATCGGGCTCACGAAGCGACCGCTGGGAGCGCTCGAAAACAACGCGCTAACCACGGTGGCCTCGGGCGCGGGCTACATGACCGCGGGTGGCAACGCCGCGGCGTTCGGTGCGCTGCTGTTGCTCACGACCGTGCGGCCGAGCGACATCGGCCTCGCGGTGTGGTTCGGCGTGATCTCGGCGCTCGGCGTGTTCGCGGCGATTCCGATCAAGCGCCAGCTGATCAACCGGGAGCAGCTGGTGTTCCCGACGGGCAAGGCGACCGCAGAGACGATCTCCCTCATCCATTCGGGGGGCAAGGCGAGTGAGGCCGGCCGGCGTGCCGCGTGGTCCTTGATCGGCGCGTTCGGGTTCGGGGCCGCGCTGACGGTCGCCCGCGATGCTCTCAAGTGGCTGGGGCCCGCGAAGTGGGGCGCGCCGTTCGAGATCCTGGGGCACACGGCCAAGAAGTGGACGCTCGCGGTGACCGCCGAGGCCGTGTTCCTGGGTGCCGGCGCGCTGATGTCGTTCCGCACCGCGTGGTCGATGCTGCTCGGCGGACTCCTGACCTACGGTGTGCTGGCGCCGGCACAGTTCGAGGCGGGGGCGATCCGCGTCGTCGACTACAAGGCCGAGGGCGGCATCATGTCGTGGACGCTGTGGCCCGGCGCCGCGATCCTCGTCGCCGCGGGGCTCACGCAGTTCGTGCTCGACTACAAGAGCCTCGCGCGCACGTTCCGCGGCCTCGGCCGCATCTTCGGAGGATCGAAGGGGCTGCCCGACGACGAAATCTCCGCGGTCGAGGCACCCGCGTGGTGGTTCCCCGCCGGCTTCGCCGTGCTGACGCCGGTGATCGTCGTGCTGATGTCGGTGATGTTCAACATCCCCGTCTGGGCCGCACTCGTCGCGGTGCCGCTGTCGCTGGTGATGGGGCTCATCGCCGCGCGCGTGACCGGCGAGACCGACGTGACGCCGACCAAGGCGCTCGGGCCGGTGACCCAGGGCATCTATGGTGTGCTCACGCCCGGCAACCTGACCGGCAACATCATGGCGGCGAACGTCACGGGCGGCATCGGCCTCCACGCGGCGGACCTGTTGACCACCCTCAAGACCGGCTGGCTGCTCGGCGCGAAGCCGCGGCACCAGATCTACGCGCAGCTGTTCGGCGTGCTCGCCGGCTCCGTGATGATCGTCGTGATGTTCGATGTGCTGATCGATCCGTCGATGCTTGGCACCGAGAAGTGGCCGGCGCCCTCGGTCAAGGTGTGGGCGAACGTGTCGAAGACGTTCGTCGACGGGCTCGACGCGCTGCCGGAGTCCGCCAAGACCGCCACGTTCATCGGCGTCGCGCTCGGTGTGGGGCTCGCGCTGCTCGAGAAGTTCGCGCCCAAGCCGGTGAAGCCGTTCATCCCGTCCTCCGCCGGCATCGGCATCGCGATGATCGTCCCGGCCTACAACAGCATCATGATGTTCTTCGGTGCGGCGGTCGCGGAGACCGTGCGGCGCAAGACGCCGGAGTACGAGCCCTTCGTCATCCCGGTCGCGTCGGGGCTGATCGCGGGCGAGAGCCTGGCGGGCATCGTCGTCACCGTCGGTCAGAACCTCTAACCGCCGCGTTCTTGCTCCGTGGACGACGCACGGGCGACAATCGCCTCGTGCGCACGCAGACGCTTCGGTCGTTCCTTGCCCTCCTGACGCTCGGCACCGTCGCGTGCGGCGGCGGTGACGATGGTGGCTACCAGCCTCCCGCCGGCACCATCGACGCCCCGGGCTCCGACGCGAGACCGCCGGGGGATGCGCCGAGCGATGCACCGCCGGGTGACGGCCCACCGAGCGATGGGCCGCCATCGGGCGATGGTGGCAGCTCGACGGGCGCGCCGGAGATCACGATCGTCTCGCCCGCGCCGGGCACGCTGGTGAGCGGCACGGTGGCGCTCGAGGTCACGATCACCGACGACGACGGCGTCGCCTCGGCGAGCGCGACGGTCGGCACGTCGACGATCACACTGACCAAGCAGGCCAACTCCGACACCTGGGTCGGCAACCTCAACACGCTGCCGCTCGCCGGGCTGATCGCGCCGACGGTGATCGTGCGCGCCTCCGACACGCAGGGCGAGATGGCGCAGGTCGGCTTCTCGCTCGTGCTCGACAACGAGCCGCCGGTCGCCTCGCTCGACTCTCCGCGCGTGCGCACGATGCGGCTCGACGGCACGACGAAGCTGTGCAGCGTCGACTTCGATCCGCTCGGCAGCGACGCGCCCGACGACCGGACCGCCGTGCCGCAGCTGATCGAGCTGCGCGCGCGCGTACGCGACGTGCCGAACACGGGCACGCTCAACTCGAGCCTGTTCATCCCGCGCGCCGGCACCGAGAGCGTGCAGCTGTTCGTGTTCGACGACACCAGCAAGCCGCTCGTCGTCGACACCAACGCCGACGGCGTGTGCGACGCGATCAACCCGACGATCGTGCCGAAGACCACGCCGATGCTCGCGAACGAGGCCGCGACGCTGACGCTGGCGGCGGTCACGCCCGCGGGCGACGGCGTCTACGCGCCCGACATGTTCGGCGGGTCGAACGGTGCGCTGTGCACCGCGGGCGACCAGATGGACTCGGGAGAGCCGCTGTGCCTCGGCGAGGCCAGCACGACCGTCGCGATCCACACGCCGTTCACCGATCAGCCGGAGATCTTCGGCATCCCGCCGGCTGCGGGAGGCAACTGCCTCGGGTTCGCGTTCGACGTGCGCGCGAGCAACATCTCCGAGGGCTGGGCGTGCGCCGCGGTCAAGGTCACCGATGCGCTCGGCAACTCGAGCGTGTCCGCGCCGCTCCGCATCTGCGTCGACTCCAACGGCGACCTCAGCAACGGCTGCTCGGCATGGGGCACCGTGTCGGCGAACCCGCCGAACTGCACGGGCACGCTGAGCGGCGGCGTCGTCAATACGACGCCGTGCACCCCGCGCGACTTCTTCCGCAGCACCACGCCGGACGAGTACGAGGTCCTCGAGCCCTGAGGGGCGCGGTCACGGCGCTGCGATGCAGGTGTACGTCACCGCATCGCACTCGTGATTGGAGGGGCAGCCGTCCCCCGCGAACGCCGGATCGCAGCGAATCGGTTCGCACTGCGCGACCGGCACACACTGGATATACGGAAGCTCGCGCTCGGGATCGAGCGCCCACAGGCTGCCGAGCGGACAGGGGGCCGGCGGCGGAGTGAAGTCGCGCGTCGAGTTGCGCGGGATCAGCGATGGATCGCATAGGAACGGACCGCCGGCGACCGGTTCGATCGGCTCGTGCGTGCAAGCGATCGCCGTGCCGGCGAGCCCGCCATCGTTGCACGCGCTGTAGTAGTTGCACTCGTCGAGCTGCCGCCCGAGGCAGACCTCGCCCAGGTGGCATGGACGACCACTCGGGAAGTAGCAGGTAGCGTCGTCGGCGCCGCTCTCGCAGCCAGCGAGCGCGACGGCGATCGCTGCCGCGATGATCGTGCACCCATGCATCGCATCAGTATCCAGGCTCTCTCCGTCGCCGTCGACAAGAATCCACTTTCGCCGGCGCGCCATCCCGATCCGGCGGTGTCGATGTTACTCACGTGCGCATGCGGCTCCTCGGTTCGTGCTTGTTGGTCGCGCTGATCGCGTGTGGATCGTCCTCGCGCGCGCCGGCGCCGACGCCCGCCGCGAAGATGGACGTGTTCCAGATCAACGGCTACGAGCTGACCGGCGCCGAGTACTGGCCGTACGCGGGGACCGAGGACATCAAGTACCCCGAGGAGGTCCTGTGGGGCTTCTACCCGGTGGCGGGTGTGGTGCCACCGGGCGAGACGGATCCGAACCCCGCGACCGCGCGGCCCGAGGCGCTCGCGTGCGCGGAGAAGGCGTACGCGGCGCTGGTCGCGTTCGTGAAATCGGACCCACCGAAGTTCCGGCGCGCCAACGAGCTAGGTGCCCAACGAGGCTTCGTGGTGCCTCGATTTTATTTGTGGACCAACGATTATGGCCGCGCCGCGACACCGTACCCGCCCGGCGTGCGCGAGGCGCGGCTGTGGTACTGGAAGCGCAAGCAGCCCGCGCCACCCAAGCCGCCGGGCTACTGGAAGTGGGAGTCGTCGCTGTTGCAGAGCGGCGAGTGCACGATCCCGCAGCCCGCGCAGATCGAGGCATTCCTCGACGATCTCATCGCCGAGCTCGAGAAGCCGCAGTGAGAGCTTCGCCGACGTCGCCGCGATAGCGCTCGGGAGCGCGGACCGCTACAGTCGGTCGCCGTGCCCCGCCTCGTCACCTGCGCGCTGCTCGTCACGCTCGTCGCGTGCAAGGATCGCGATCGCGTGCAGCCGCCGCCCGCGCCCGTGAAGACCGCGGAGCCGCCGCCGGCCAAGCCCGCGGTGCACGGCGATCCGCACTCGCAGGCACGACCCGATCAGATCGTCGTGAAGCACCTGTCGCTCGATCTGGCGGTGTTCTTCACGACCAAGCAGCTGGCGGGCACCGCGAAGCTCACGGTCGAGCGCGTCGTCCCCGATGCCAAGGAGCTCGTGCTCGACACCGACGGGCTCGCGGTCGACGGCGTGCACGACTGCGCGTCGCAGCAGGCGCTCTCGTACAAGCTCGGGCCGATCGACAAGCTCCGCGGCAGTGCGTTGACGATCGCGCTCGCGGGCGACTGCGTCGAGATCGCGTATCGCGTGAGTCCGGCGGCGCGCGCGCTGCTCTGGGTCGACCCGGCTGGCACGGCGAGCAAGCAGCAGCCGATGCTGTTCACGCAGTCGCAGGCGATCCTCGCGCGCTCGTGGATCCCGCTACAAGACACGCCCGGCGTGCGGTTCACCTACGACGCGACGATCCGCGTGCCGAAGGGGCTCTGGGCGCTGATGAGCGCGACCAACCCGCAGGCACCATCGGCCGACGGCGTGTATCGGTTCACGATGGATCAACCGATCCCGTCGTACCTGATGGCGCTCGCCGTCGGCGAGCTCGCGTTCAAGTCGCTCGGGCCGCGCACCGGCGTGTACGCCGAGCCCAGCGTGCTCGCGGCGGCCGCGCACGAGTTCGCCGAGACCGAGGCGATGATGATCGCCGCCGAGAAGCTGTACGGGCCGTATCGCTGGGGGCGCTACGACATCCTGGTGCTGCCGGCGAGCTTCCCGTTCGGCGGCATGGAGAACCCGCGGCTGACGTTCCTCACCCCGACGGTGATCAACGGCGATCGCTCGCTGGTGTCGCTGATCGCGCACGAGCTCGCGCACTCGTGGTCCGGCAACCTCGTCACCAACTCGACGTGGAACGACCTGTGGCTCAACGAGGGTTTCACCACGTACGTCGAGCGACGGATCATGGAAGCGGTGCGCGGCAAGGAGCGTGGGGACTTCGGTTGGGCGATGGGGCGCAAGGATCTGGACGAGGTGATCGCGCGGGTCGGCCGCACCAACGCAGACACCCGCCTCGCGCTCGACTTCGGACCGGATCGCGATCCCGAGGACGCGCCGTCCGACATCGCCTACGAGAAGGGCGCGCTGCTGCTGCGCGCCATGGAGCTGGCGTTCGGCCGCGAGGCGTTCGACGCCTTCATGCGCGCGCGGTTCGATCGCCTCGCGTTCCGCTCGACGGACTCCAGGGCGTTCGAGGCCGACGCCGAGGCGCTGTTCGCGAAGCAGCGCGTCGGCTGGACCCTCGCCGAGTGGCTGCACCAGCCGGGGCTGCCGGCGAGCGCGCCGCCGTCGACCTCGGCGCGCTACGACGCGCTCGCTGCGCAGGCGGCGGCGTTCGCGCAGGCCGGCACGCTGCCCGACGCGAGCGGCTGGACGACCGCCGAGTGGAACGCGTTCCTGAGCGCGATGCCCGAGCAGGTCGAGCCCACGCACCTGAAAGCGCTCGACGCGAAGTACGGGCTGACGCCGTCGCCCAACGCGACGCGCGCGATGCGGTGGCTGCCGATCCTGATCCGCGCCGATCTGCGCGAGGCTGCGCCCGCGGTGCGCGACTACTTCCTGCGCATCGGCCGCCGCTACCTCGTGCGCACCGTCTACGAGGCGGCGATCGCGAAGAACGAGTTCTGGCGCAACCTCGCCGCGACGACGTTCGAGCAGGCGAAGGCCGGCTACCACCCGGTCACGCGCGAGTCGATCGCGGAGCTGCTCGCGAAGCCGAAGTGATCGTGGGCGTGCGCCTCAGGCCAGCGGGTCGCGGAACACGTCGGCGACCGGCAGCTGACATCCGATGGGCGCGACATCGATCGTCGCGCTGTCACCGATCACGGTGCTCGTCCAGCGTCCGTGCTCGCGCTGCCACACCTCGAGCGCATCGACGGCGTGCACCGGGTGGCACGTCAGGGGGCGCTACGAGCGCGCCAGCAACCTCGCCACCGGTGCCTTCGCATCAGTCACTTGACATGTGCGCCACATGCTTTCATGTTCGCCACATGTCGAAAATGGTCCAGATCAGGAACGTCCCCGACGACCTCCACCGCAAGCTGAAGGCGCGCGCGGCTCAGGAGGGCATGTCCCTGTCGGACTTTATCTTGAATGAGCTGCAGCGAATTCCTGGACGGTTGACGACGCAGGAGCTCGCGCAGCGCGTCGGGACGATTCTAAGCAAGGACGTCACGCCCTCGCCGGCCGAGCTGCTCCGCGCGGACCGCGATCGGCGCGCGGGCGGAAGCCGCAAGTGATCGTCATCGACGCGTCCGCGCTCGCCGAGCTCCTACTCGGGACGCCACGCTCGGCTCGATTCGCGAGTAGGGTCGCGCACCCGGCCTTGACCATGCACGCGCCGGATCTCATCGATCTAGAGGTGGGCTCGGTGTTCCGCAGCCTGGAGGTCAAGCGCGTGATCTCGCCGGCGGTCGCGGCGAACATGGTCGCGGATCTCGCCCGCGTGGACCTGCAACGGTACCCGCACGTGACGCTGCTGCCACGGGTCTGGCAGCTGCGCGGTAACCTGACGACCTACGACGCAGCATACGTCGCGCTCGCGGAGGCGCTTGGGGCGCCACTCGCGACGTTCGATGCCAACCTCGCTGCAGCCCCGGGGCACCGCGCGCGCATCGAGTTGTATCCGTAGTCGCCGAGCGAGGTAATCAGGGGGACGCGGCGCGGAGATTACGGCGTGCGCGTCGTCAGCGCGTCGACGGCGTGCACCGGCGGGTTCGCGCCGTTGATCAGGTGCTTGATCGCACCGAGCACGAGCCGCTGCTGCTCGAGGATGCTCTTGCCGGCGAACGCGGTCGAGACCACGCCGATCCGCCAGTGACCGCCGCCGCCCGCGACGTCGACGACCGCGTCGGGCATCCGGTCCTTGATCGCAGAGGTGATCGCAGCCTCGATGGATCCGACGAAGTCTGTGGGGTGGTCGCTCATGCCAGGTGGTTCGCATGGAACCGGGGCGTGTACAAGCGTACGCTCGTCGCGATGGAGCGCCGGATCCGCGCCGGGGCCGTCCGCGTCGAGCTCCCGGGCGTCACTCAGCGAACCGACTACACGTGCGGCGCGGCGGCCGTGCTCGCGGTGGCGCGGTTCTACGGCGTCGGTCCCGCCGACGAGGCCACGGTCGCCGCCGACATGCGGATGACGCTCGATGGCAGCGATCCGGTGCACCTGCGCCGCGCGCTCACCCGTTATGGCCTCGCGCACGTCGAGCACCGCGGGATGTCCGATGCAGCGCTGCGCGCGGAGATCGAGGCACGACGGCCGGTGATCGTCATGCTGCAGGCGTGGGGCGAGCGCCGGTCGTATCGCCGTCACTGGGCCGACGGTCACTGGGTGGTCGCCATCGGGTACGACGGGGCAGGTGTGATCGTCGAGGACCCGGTGCTCGACGGGCCGCGTGGTTTCGTGCGCTGGCGCGAGCTCGCCGAGCGCTGGCACGACGTCGACGGCCCGGCTCACGTCGAGCGCTACGGCCTGGTCGTCCATTCGCTGCGCCGGCCCGTGCGCGGCCGCGCCCCTGCGCCTAGGCTCGCAATTCCGCTCGCATGACCGAGCCGGCCGAGCCTGGCCGCTGTAATCAAGGCCCCGTCGAGGCTATCCTCGCCGGTCTCGTATGTCCCAACCAGACCTGCCGCAGCGCGCCCGCGTCGTCATCGTCGGCGGCGGCATCATCGGCTGCTCCGTCGCGTACCACCTCGCCCACATGGGTTGGAAGGATGTCGTGCTCCTCGAGCGCGACAAGCTGACCTCGGGCACCACGTGGCACGCCGCGGGCCTGATGGTCACGTTCGGCTCCACCTCCGAGACCTCGACCGAGATGCGCAAGTACTCGTGCGATCTCTACGAGCGGCTCGAGGCCGAGACCGGGCAGTCGACCGGCTTCAAGCGCACCGGCTTCATCGAGGTCGCCGCGGATCGCGACCGGCTCGAGGAGTACCGGCGCGTCTCGGCGTTCAACCGCTACATGGGGATCGACGTCCACGAGATCTCGCCCAAGCAGGTGAAGGATCTCTTCCCGCTCGCGAACGTCGACGATCTGCTCGCCGGCTTCTACGTCAAGGAAGACGGCCGCGCGGATCCGGTCGGCGTCACGATGGCGCTCGCGAAGGGCGCGCGGCAGGCGGGGGCACGGCTGATCGAGAACGTGCCCGTGCTCGGCGTGACCACGAAGCGCGGTGCGGTCACCGGCGTGACGACGGCGTACGGGACGATCGAGGCCGAGTACGTCGTGAACTGCGCCGGCATGTGGGCGCGGCAGCTCGGCGAGCAGGCCGGCGTCACGATCCCGCTGCAGGCGGCCGAGCACTACTACCTGATCACCGAACGGATCCCCGAGCTGTCGAAGGACTGGCCCGTGCTCGAGGATCCGGGCTCGTACGTCTACTTCCGCGAGGAGGTCGGCGGCCTCATGATCGGGTTGTTCGAGCCGGTGTGCGCGCCGTGGAACGTGCGCGGCATCCCCGACGACTTCTCGTTCGGCGAGATCCAGCCCGACTGGGAGCGCATGGGGCCGTACGTCGAGAAGGCGATGGCGCGCGTGCCGGTGTCGATGACCGCCGGGGTGAAGAAGTTCTTCTGCGGTCCGGAGAGCTTCACGCCCGACCTGCGGCCGATCCTCGGCGAAGCGCCGGAGCTGAAGAACTACTTCGTCGCGGCGGGGCTCAACTCGATCGGCATCCTCACCGGCGGCGGCGTCGGACGCATGATGGCGCACTGGATCATCAACGGGCGCCCCGATGTCGATGTGACGGCGATGAACATCGATCGCCTGCACGCGTACCAGACCACGCCCGACTACCGGCGCACGCGCACCGTCGAGTCGCTCGGCATGGTCTACAAGTGCCACTACCCGACGCACACGATGATGACCGCGCGCGGCGCGAAGAAGTCGCCGTTCTATGATCGGCTCGCGGCGCGTGGCGCGTACTTCCGCGACGTCAGCGGTTGGGAGGGCGCCGACTGGTACAAGCCGGCGGAGCCGCGCATCGACCAGCACTCGTGGGGACGGCAGCACTGGTTCCCTACGTGGGAGGCGGAGCACCGCGCGTGCCGCGACGGCGTGATCCTGATGGACATGTCGTTCATGTCGAAGTTCCTCGTCGAGGGGCGCGACGCCGGCAAGCTGCTCGACTACGTGTCGGCGAACAGCGTCGACGGTGCGGCCGGGATGATCACGTACACGCAGTGGCTCGACGAGGCCGGCAAGCTGCAGGCGGATCTCACCGTGACCAAGCTCGCGGACGAGAAGTACTGGGTCGTCGCCTCGGACACCGTGCATCGCCACGTCGAGACGTGGATGCGGCGGCACGCGCCGGAGGATGCGCACGTTCACATCTCCGACATGACGGGCGCGTACGCGCAGCTCAACATCCAGGGGCCGAAGTCGCGCGCGCTGATGCAGGCGGTGACGTCGGCGGACATGTCGAACGAAGCGTTCCCGTTCCGCGGCGCGCGCTGGATCGACATCGGCTTCGCGCGCGTGCTGTGCATCCGCATCACGTACCTCGGCGAGCTCGGCTACGAGCTGTACATCCCCGTCGAGCAGGCGCTGCACGTCTACGATCGCCTCGTCGAGAGCGGCGAGCCGATGGGGCTCGTGCATGCGGGCCTCAAGACGCTCGCGAGCTGCCGCATGGAGAAGGGCTATCGCGACTACGGCCACGACATCGACAACACGGACTCGGTGCTCGAGGCCGGCCTCGGCTTCGCCGTGGATCTCAAGAAGCCCGACTTCCTCGGCAAGGCGGCCGTCGTCGCGCTCAAGGCCGCCGGGCCGCTCAAGCAGCGGCTGCTGCAGATCTTCATCAAGGATCCACAGCCGCTGCTGTTCCACGCGGAGATCGTGAAGCGCGACGGCGTCGACGTCGGCTACATCCGCGCCGCGTCGTACGGCCACACGCTCGGCGGCGCCGTCGGGCTCGCGATGATCAAGGCGCCCGAGGGTGGGCAGATCGATCAGAAGTGGATCGACGCCGGCATGTGGCAGGTCGACATCGGCGGCACGCTGTACCCGGCGATGGCGTCGCTCAAGCCGCTGTTCGATCCCGAGAACAGGAAGATCAAGGGCTGACGTCTCGTGCGAACCGCGCGAGCACGGCGCGGAGATCGTGGATGCTGATCGGCTTGGCGAGGTGGGTATCGAAGCCGGCCTCGCGGGCCGCCGCCTTGTCCTGCGCGGACGCGTAGCCACTGAGCGCCACCATGTGCACCTTGCGCAGGGCGGGATCCGCGCGCAGCGCACGCGCGACGTCGTACCCGTCCATCCCGGGAAGGCCGATGTCGCAGACGATGACGTCGGGCGCGAACGAGCGGGCCTTCAAGATCCCGCTCGGTCCATCGAACGCGACCTCGACCTGATGGCGGCACAGCTCGAGCGACAGGCGCAGCGTCTCGGCCGCGTCGACGTTGTCCTCGATCACGAGCACGCGCTCGGGCTGCGGTGGGCTCGCGCGAAGAGGTGCTGCATCGACGGGCTGGTCGCTGCGGGCGGGGATCAACGGGAAGCGGAGGATGAACTCGGACCCGCGGCCGATCCCGTCGGAGTGCGCCTCGACCAGGCCACCGTGCAACTCGACGAGGCCCTTCACGACGGCGAGGCCGAGGCCGAGCCCGCCACCGCTGCGGTCGAGCGCGGTCGCCGCCTGCGTGAACGGCTCGAACAGCATGGGAAAGAGCTCGGGGGCGATCCCGGCGCCGTTGTCGCGCACCGACAGCACGGCCTGGGCGTGGGGGGCGTCGGCGGTGAGCGACACGACGACCCGGCCGCCGCGCGGCGTGAACTTGCCGGCGTTGCCGAGCACGTTGCCGATCAGCTGGACGATGCGAACGGGGTCGAGGTTGACCCAGCAGCTCGTCGACGCCGGGTCCAGCGCGAGCGCGATGCCGAGCGCGGCGAAGCTCGCTTGGTGATCGTCGAGCGTACGCTCGACGATCTCGCGCAGCTCGAGAGGCTCGGGATGGAGCTGGAGCTTTCCGGTGACGATGCGCGTGACGTCGAGCAGCTCGTCGATCAGCTGGCTCATGTGCGCGACCTGGCGCTCGATGACGGCTCGCGCGCGACGGGCAGCTTCGCTGTCGCGCTCTGTCTGATCGAGGATGAAGCAGCTGCTGCGGATCGGCGCCAGCGGATTGCGGAGCTCGTGCGCGAGCATCGCCATGAATTTGTCCTGCGCGTCCACGCGCGCTGTCAGCGCCGCGTTGACTCGCTCGCGCTCGGCCTCGGCCTCCTTGTGAGCGGTGATGTCCGAGATGATGCCGACGGTGTGGAGCGCGGCGCCCGACTCATCGCGGATCGCCTGCGCGTCGACCCGCACCCAGATCACGCGTCCGTCCTTGCGCACGTAGCGCTTGTCCGCGACGTACTCGCGGATCTCGCCGCGGAGCATGCGCTCGAACTCCGCCCAGTCGGCGGTGCGGTCATCGGGATGCGTGAGCTGGTGGAGGTGCATGCCGAGCAGCTCGTCGCGCGAATACCCAGTCATCGCGCAGAAGCAGTCGTTGACGCGCCGGAACCGCCCGCTGGCCACATCCGCTTCTGCCCGTCCGAAGACCGCCGAGTCGAACAGGATCTGGGCTTCGAGCTCGTGCTGCTTCAGGGCGTTCTCGAGCGCCGCCAATCTGTGCGGGATGTCCTGATCCGCGTCCGCCATACTCCAGTCCGCACCGATGCTCGATGCGTACCAGGCGCGCACTCCTCACCGCACGACGACCGACGACGCGCGCGTGACCTGCCGCAACTTCGCATCGAGCCGCGCCGCGGTCTCGCTCGCGGCCTGCCTGGCCCGCGGCAGCGAGCCCGTAGGCTGCTGATCGAGCATCCGCGAGACGTGCGCGAGCGCGGCGGCTCGCTCGGCCTCGGGGAGGTCCGTGATCGCGGCGCTGTGGTTCGCGCCGGGAACGAAGTAGCGCGCGGACGTGGTTCGCGTCGGCTCGTCGAGCGCACCGCCGGTCCACGGGTCGAACTGGCCGTAGACGAGGACGACGTCCTCGGCTTCGTCGCGCGTCCACGTGCGAACCGCCGCGGTGACCGAGCCGTCGAACGGCGGCAGCGGCACGGTCGGGTTCATCTGCACGAACCGCTGCTCCATGGTCGCCATCGCATCGGGGTCCTGGAGCAGCGGCGCGACGTGGGCGCCGACCTGGAGCGCGAAGCCCTGCTCGGTCAGCCACTCGTAGACGAGCGCTGACCCTGACATCACCTCGTCCACGGCGGGATGCGGGCCGCCGTTGACGTAGTAGATGAAGTTCCACACCTGGTCGTCGGTGGCCGCGGCCGGTGGGACGTCGCTGCACGCCTGCAGCCCGCGCGCCTGCCAGAAGCCCCAGTCGAGCCCGCCCGCGAGCACCTCGAGATAGTAGTTCTCGAATCCGCCGCCGAGCTCGTCGTGGATCTTCTGGACGAGGGCGGCACGCCGCGTGGTCAGCGACTCGATCTGCAGGTCGCGGATGCGCTGCGCGCACGGGTTGGGCAGCTCGGCGTCGAGGCGCGCCTGGTACACGGGATCGATGCGTTCGCGCGACGCCGGCGCGACGTACGGCACTGCTCCGTCGACATCGTCGGGGAAGAAGTACTTGTAATAGAGCGCGGTGATGCCGCCCTTGCTCGCGCCGGTCACGAGCCAGCGACCCGCATAGAGTGCATGGAATGCGGACACGATGCGATGCATGTCCGTCGCACCGTTCTCGATCGTCAGCGCCGTCCACTGCCAGTCGAAAGACGAGGGGATCGACTCCCCCTGGAACCGATGCTCGATCCACAGCGTGTTCGTCTCGTAGAGCGCACTCAGCTCGTTGTCGAAGAAGCCGAAGCTCGCATATCCCCAGTCGGCGACCACCATCGGGGCCGTGCAGCTGCGGTGCGCGAGCCGGAGCCTCTGCGTGAACGTCGGCGAGTCCGGGGCCCGATGATCGACGGGCTGCGGGAAGTCGATGACGAAGCACGCCGCCGCGCCGAGGACGCCCGGCCCACACGACTCGCGCGACACCGACGTGATGCCGGGGATCGCCTGCAGCGAGGTGACGAGGTCGTCGTCCGAGCACGGGAGGACGAACGCATCCGGGGCATCCGGGCCCGTCGCATGGTTATCGCCGCACGCGGTCACGGCCATCAACAACGCGACGAGCACACCCAGCGTCTTCATGCCCGGCATGGTAGCGATCCTCGCTCGCGCATCGACACTACGGTGCTCACACGTCGTCGCACGCCGCGACTCACACACCGCGCATCGCGGGTCGCAGTCACGGGGGCGCCGCGCTATGGTCCGTGCATGCGCTGGATGATCGCCGCCGTGCTCGTCGCGAGCACCGCGTGCCAGGAGGCTCCGTCGAAGCAAGCGGCCACTCAGCCGGTGAAGACCGCCGATGACTGCAAGCTGTTCCTGGCGAAGGCGCGCGGCACGCTGCAGCGCCTCGCGACCGCCGCGAGCGTCACGTGGACGCCGGCGATGGAGGAGGACACGCTGACGCAGTGCCGCGCCGATCTCGCGGCGGGTCAGCGCGCGAAGCTGATCGACTGCGTCCTCACGGCCAAGGACGAGGCTGCGGTGCAGCGGTGCTTCCCGCGCTACGAGGAGCTCGTCGACAAGCGCCCATAGGTCACGGCGCGCGTCGCGTGCTGGGTATACTTGGCTCGATGCTCAGGGTGGCGGCTCTTCTCGCGCTCGGAGGGTGTGGGTTCGGCGCCGGCTTCTACACCGAGGCGACGTTCAACGACTGAGCGGTAGGGGGCGCGTCGGGAGATCGCCCGTAGCATGGTTCTTGCTCCCGTGGATGGCAGCTGTCCACGGAGTCGATCATGCGCATCGCGAGTCTTCTGATCCTTCTGCTCTTGGTTCCGTTCAACGCCGACGCCGGTCGCAAGTCCGGCGTCACGATGCCCGACCAGATCACGGTCGCCGGCAAGCAGCTCACGCTGAATGGCATGGGCCTGCGCGAGGCGACGATGCTCAAGGTCAACGTCTACGTCGCGGGCCTGTACGTCGAGCAACCGTCGTCGAACCCAGCGGAGCTGATCAACTCCGACCAGACCAAGGCGATCAAGTTGACGTTCGTGCGTGACGTCGACCGCGGCGACATCACGAAGGCCTGGAACGACGGGTTCAAGAACAACCCGATCGTCGCGCAGGGATCGATCCAGGGCTCGATCGATCAGCTCAACGGGTGGATGCAGGACATGAAGAAGGGGCAGACGCTGTCGTTCACGTACGTGCCCGGCACGGGCGTGGCCGTCGACGTCGCGGGGCAGCGCAAGGGCGTGATCAAGGGCGAGGCGTTCGCGCGGTCGCTGTTCGCGATCTGGCTCGGCGACAAGCCGCCGACGAGCGCGCTGCGCAAGGGGCTGCTGGGCAGCCACGGGCAGGCCGCGCGCGCGGGCTGAGCGCTCAGCGCCGGAACGGGTGGCACCCGGCGCACGTCGCCGCCGCGGGCTCGTGCTGCACGCGATCGCGGTGGCAGCTGAGGCACGTCGCGCGATCGCTGCGCGGCGCGGTCTCGTGCGAGCGATGGCAGGTCGCGCACGGGGCGTGCTGGCTCACGCGATGGAGTCCGGGGAGCTGCGACGGTGCATGGCACGTCGCGCACGCCGGGGGAGAAGCGGCACCTCGCGCACCGGCGTGCGGTCGATGGCAGGTCGCGCACGCGAGCTTCGTGCCGTGGCCGTGGCTGGCCTGCTGCGTGTGGCAGGTCGCGCACGACTTCGCCGTCGACGCGGGCTGGTGCGGCGTGTGGCAGCTGGTGCAGGTGGAGTGGCCGGTTGGCGCCGACGATGCCTCACGCGTGTGGCAGGTCGCGCAGGCGGGCGTGGCGCGCTTCGGTTCGTGCGGCGCGTGGCAGCTCGCGCACGCCGAGTGGCCGGCCGGCACCGCCTTTGCCTGGCGCGTGTGGCAGCTCGCGCAGCTCGGCGGCGGCAGGCCTGGCTCGTGCGCGGCGGACGCGTGGCAGCTCGCGCACGCGGCGTGGCCCGTCCGCGCCGTCCCGCGGACCTTGTCGTCGTGGCAGCGCGCGCAGGTCGCGGGTACGGGCGACGGCGGCGCGCCGTGCGCGTCGTGGCAGTCGAGGCAGCGCGCGGTCGCGTGACGCGGCTTGGTGTGGCAGCTCTCGCACCCGACGGCCTTCTTGCGCACGGTGGCGCGCTCGGGCTGATGGATCGGATGACAGCTCGTGCACGGCGCGATGCCGGTCGGCGTCGGGTGCGCGACGGTCTTCTGGTGACAGCTCGTGCACGCACGCGGCGTCGGATCGTGCTGTGCGTGGCAGTCGGTGCAGCGGCCGTGCGCGGCGGGTGCGATCACGCGCTGATCCGCGTGGCACGAGGTGCACGGGCGCAGCTCGCCGTCGGGGCGGTGCGGGGCGTGGCAGGTCGTGCATGCAGCGTGGCCGCGCATGACGACGGGCGTGGGCTGGGTGGCGTGGCACGCGGCGCACTTGCGATCCGCGCCGAGCTCGTCCTCGTGCATCGCGTGGCAGTCGAGACAGCCGCGCACGCCGGCATGGTGGGTCTCGCGATCTTTGTGGCAATCGGCGCAGGCGCGCGTCGGCGTCGCGGGTGTCTGGTGCGGTCGGTGGCAATCGAGGCACGGCTGATCCCCGTGACGATCGGGCCTGGGATGGCACCCCGCGCAGCTCTGCTCGGGCGGCGCGGCGCGGGCGCCGAACTGATGGCAGTCGCGACACGCCGGTGCCTTCGCCGTCGGGTGCAGCGGCGTCTGCATCGTCGCGTGGCAGCGCTCGCAGATCTCCGGCGGCGGAGGGGCGAACCCGCGCTCGCCGTGGCACTCGCCGCACGCGACCTTGCCGACGTGCTGCACGTGGCCCGCGCTCGCGCGCACCTGGAGGTAGGTCGCGGGGACGTGCTCGGCCTGGCGCTCCTCGAATCCACCGCAGCCGAGCGCGACGAGCGCGACGACGAGGACGATCGTCTTCACGGCCGTGCGCCGATCTCGTGGCACAGACGGCAGGGCAGCGCCGTCATCGGCTGCCGGCTCGACCAGCCCGGCGGATGGATGCTGCCGCCGACGCCGCCGACGCGATGGCAGCCGACGCACAACATCTCGCCGGCGCCGCCGTGGCAGCCGGCGCACGCGGCGGGATCGCGGCGCGCTTCGCGTCCGTGCTGACTCTCGCCCGCGGTCAGCCCGATCCAGCCGGGCGGATGCGGGCTGCGGCGATCGAGCCCGGCGACGCCGCGCGCGAGGTGGCAGCTCGCGCAGCGATCGGGCGTGTGGCACGTCGCGCACGCCGCCGAGTCGGTGCGGGCCTCGAGCGCGTGGCGCGAGGCGAACCCGGCGCGGTGCACGCTCGCCGCGAACGGATCGCCGAGCTGCAGCCGCGACGGCAACACCGGTGCGGTCTGGCCGTGGCACGACGCGCAGAACGACTCGCGGTGGCAGGACTCGCAGAGGTCCGTCGATGACGCCGCGCGGGTGCCGTGGTCGCGGACCCAGTTGGCGTCGTGCGCGAGGTGGCTCTGCGGCAGCGTGCGCGTGTCCTCGAGGTTCTTGTGGCACGCCTCGCACCGGCGCGCGTCGCGCTCGGCGTCGTGATCGTGGCACTTGAAGCACGCGGCCATCGGCGGCCGCAGGCGATCGTCGCCGTCGCCGACGCCGGTGTGGCAGCGCACGCAGTTGCCCCGCGTGGGCGCCGCGTGCGTGCCGTGATCGAACACGATGTGCGCGCGCACCTCCGCGAGCTCCTCGGCGGCGCCGGGCCGCGCGTGGCAGGTCTCGCACGCCCGCGCGTCGTGCGGCTGGGTGTGACAGCTCGTGCACGTCGCCGTGTCCGGGAGGTGCAGCGCGCCGCGATCGTCCTCGATGTTGACGTGACAGCGCGTGCACGGGACCCCCGCGAGCACGTGTCGTCGATGCGGGAACGACTGCGGGCCACGCCGCGTCAGGCCGAGCACACCGGCGCACGCCGACACCAGCAGCACGACGAGGATGATCCGCCTCATCGCGTCCCCCACCGCGCGCCGAGCTGCGCGAGCACGTCGACGCGATAGACGTCGGTCGGCGTCGATGCCGCCTCGACCGCGATCGCGGCGCGCCAGCTCGCGGTCTCCTTCGCGAGCGCGACCAGCCCCCACGGCCACATCTGATCACGGTGATCGGGGATCACGAGCTCGAGCTCCGTCGCGAGGATCAGATCGCGAGGCCCGGCGATGCGCGCCGAGGCCCGCGCGCCGGTCCACTGATCGTCGCCGATGCCGTCGCGCCGCAGCTCGCCCGCGATCGACGAGGTGCCGCGATCGTCGAGCCGGAGCCGTGCGCGCGCGATCGCCTGCACGGCGTGAAGATCGCCGGCGCGGCGCACCGCGAGCTCGCCGCCGGTGTCGAGGCGAGGAGCCG
>Ga0247822_10000732_pt1 | contig 18565 bp, 16 predicted proteins | sample 13C_Cellulose_Da_FD_192423 | JGI IMG/M metagenome (GOLD analysis project Ga0247822, IMG submission 192423) | Soil microbial communities from agricultural site in Penn Yan, New York, United States - 13C_Cellulose_Day30 | ecosystem: Environmental > Terrestrial > Soil > Agricultural land | place...
CACCGGCCTGATCGCCGGCTCCGGCGGCGGCTCGGCCGAATGGCAGATCGAGGCCGCCGACCTGCTGCGCGCGCGCGGCATCCGCAAGGTGGGCCCGTACATGGTGCCGCGCACGATGTGCTCCACCGTATCGGCGACCCTCGCCACGGCGTTCAAAATCAAGGGCGTGAGCTATTCGATCTCCGCCGCCTGTGCGACCTCGGCACACTGCATCGGCGCGGCGGCGGACCTGATCCGCGCCGGCCGCCAGGACATCGTGTTCGCCGGCGGCGGCGAAGAGCTGCACTGGGCGCTGACGATGATGTTCGATGCGATGGGCGCGCTGTCGAGCAAGCGCAACGATGATCCCGCGCACGCCTCGCGTCCCTACGATGCGGACCGCGACGGTTTCGTCATCGCCGGTGGTGGCGGCATGCTGGTGCTGGAGGATTACGACCACGCGGTGAAGCGCGGCGCACGCATCCACGCCGAACTGCTGGGTTACGGCGTGACCTCCGACGGCGCCGACATGGTCGCGCCGTCCGGCGAAGGCGCGGTGCGCTGCATGCAGATGGCGCTGGAAGGCGTCACCGCGCCGCTGGACTACCTCAACACGCACGGCACCTCCACGCCGCTGGGCGACGTGATCGAACTCGAGGCGATCCGCACCGCGCTGGGCGATACGCTGCCGCCGATCTCGTCGACCAAGGCACTGTCCGGCCACTCGCTGGGCGCGGCCAGCGTGCATGAAGCGATCTACTGCCTGCTGATGATGCGCGATGGCTTCATCGCGGGCTCGGCCAACATCGAGACGCTGGACGAAGGCGCCAAGGATTTCCCCATCGTGCAGGCGAGCCGCGACGCGACCCTGGCCACGGTGATGTCCAACAGCTTCGGCTTCGGCGGCACGAACGCCAGCCTGGTGTTCGGCCGGGTCTGACCCGGCTCAGCGCCCGTCCACCGCGCGCCGCCCCAGCGCCGGATCGTCGGTGAAGAAGCCGCCGATCCCCAGCGCGAGATAGGCGCGGATCTCGACAAGGGATCCTGCCTCGCTGCGCATGCGCGGATCGTCGCCTTCGCGCAGTGCCTTCGGCAGGAAATGGTTCTCCGGCCGGAAGGTGTATGGCCACACACGCAGGCCTTCGTTGCGGGCATCCGCCATCAGCGCGGTCGGCGTTCCCAGCGCGCCGTCCTCGGAAACCGGCATCAGCAGGCGCGTCCACGGCCCGATGATGTCGGCATAGCCGGCGATGTCGTGCAACCCGGCGGGTGTCATCAGGTCCGCGTAGCGTGTCGGCCTGCCCGCCGCCAGCGCATCGCCCGGTTGCGAGTCAGCCGGACCCAGCAACTGCAGCAGGCGGATGTTCCCGTGCGACGGCCCAAGGCGCGTGTGCAACGCACGCAGGTTCGCCTGCTCGAACGATTGGATTACCACCGGGGCCTTGCGCGTGTACGCGTGCGCCGCCAGCGTCTCCAGCAGCCGCGCTTCCATCGGCAGCCCGATGCGCTGGAAGTGGCTGGGATGCTTGATCTCGGGTATCAGGCCGATGCTGCGTCCACTGCGTGCGGCGTGTTCCGCCGCCAGCGCGATGACCTCATCCAGCGTCGCGATGTCGTATCGGCCATCGTGTGATGTACCGCGCAGCTCGGGCAACCGCTCACGCGCGCGCAGCGCCTTCAGTTCCGCCAGGGTGAAGTCTTCGGTGAACCAGCCATCGAACGTCTCGCCATCGATTACCTGTTGGCGCTTGCGGGCGGCGAACTCGGCCCGCTGCGCGACATCGGTGGTTCCGCCGATTTCGTTCTCGTGCCGCGCGACCAGCACGCCATCGCGCGTGGACACCAGGTCGGGCTCGATGTAGTCCGCGCCGTCCTCGATTGCGCGCGCATACGCCTCCAGCGTGTGCTCAGGCAGATGCGCGCTGGCGCCGCGGTGTGCGACAACGACCACGTCGGACGGCATGTCGCCGGACTGCACGGACGCGGCCGGCATCAGTGCCAACAGGACGGGAAGCAGACGACGGAACGGCATGGACAATCCTTCATGCATGCAAGCATGCCACGCGCGGCACGGGACCCGGACAGCACAAAGCCCGGCTTTCGCCGGGCTCCGGTGCAACGCGGGAGGAGAGAGGACCTCGTTGCAGGTCGCATTCTGCGCGCCGCCTGTTACAGGAAGGCGACAGCGGTGTGGTTCGATCCAATAGATCGTCCAACTGAACTCTCGGAATCAGAAGGCTTTCCGCGCACCCGTCGGGGCCCCAATCAAGAATAGAAAATCCAACAAACGAACCTCATGCCTGCTGAACCTCGCTAGCAGCCTAATAATTGTTCCAACAGTTTTTCTGTCCCCAGGGTGCAAGCCAATCGCGCAAGCATGCTGTACTTATTGGCCGCCCTGATGGGATGGTGCCATGTTCGGCATGCTACCAGTCCTCCACGACAATCAGACGATCTACAGTTGGTGCGGTCTGACTCACGCGCTGAATGGCGGCACTTGTGCTCGAGAAACTAGCACAATACTTTTTGGTGCGCCGTACGCCGCATTGAGCCATGACTTCCCGTCACGCCTTGTTGCACTTGAGAGGTCGACAGGATATGCACTTGGTCGTTCTCGCGATATCGCGCTCCGAAATACACTGCTTGGATACTACCTTTCGATAGTCCGCCAGGCACAAGCTGAAAGAATTCTGCGCCTGCTCCGGATGGGAACGATCCCCCATCTCAAGATGCTGCTCGGAATCACGGCAAGCCGGGTTGGCGGACACCATCCATTGAAAGGTTGCGAACGATGCTTTGCGGACGACGAGGCGTCCCGCGGCTGGGCCTATTGGCATGTCGAGCACCAGTTGCCATCCACACTCGTCTGCACTAAGCACCATTGCCCTCTCTATATTGCTTGGGACCCAGTTACACCGGTCCACCGACGCCATTGGTTATTGCCCCGACTCAACAAGCTATACGCATGGACCGAAATCCACGTGCCAAGCAACGCCGCAATGGACTGCCTGCTCCGTTTGGCGACTGACTCGGAACGACTGATGGGGCTGCTACCCGCCACGCTGGACCCAGAGCGACTGGCGAAGGGCTACCAGCGCATTCTGCGAGAGTCCGGGCTGGCCACCGCGCACGGGAACTTACGGACAGTTCGCTTAGTCTCTTTGATCAAGAGCCGATACCGGGGCCTCGAGGACCTACCTGGATTGGCCCCACTCAGGGCGATTGGCGATCAGTGGCCCGGCCTGGCGGCTTCACTATCACGTCGCACTCCGCGCTCTGGCCATCCCTTAAAGCATCTACTACTCATTGGTGCGATTTCAGATTCGCTGGACCAATTTATTGAAGCATGCGCATCCCTTCCACTCTCGGGAAGAACTGACACACCGTCCCTAGCGGAAGAAGTGACGACCTTCAACTACCTTGAACGGTTCAAGGAACTGGTCGCTGTTCATGGAAAATCCCTAGCCGCCGCTTCTCATGCGCTGGGAGTGTCTCGAACCACGGGAGTTCAGTGGGCCAAGAGACTAAAGATCACCTACACATCGCGCGGCCGACCTGTTCCCACGAAGACAGTCACGAAGATTCGCCGACTGCTAATGAAGGGAAACTCGATTTCAAGCATAGCCGCTGCTTCGGGAGTATCCATGACGACGGTGTATCGAATCGTTGGGACACATCCTGAAGTTTCGGAGAAACGAAGGTCTGATGCATTCTCCAGACATAGAGCTGCCGCTAGGCGGAACTTCTCCGCAACATGTAGCGCAATGTCCGACAAAGGCCTAAAGGCCATCCGTTCTCGCCCTGGAAACTCCTACATGTGGCTCTATCGAAACGACCATCAATGGCTGCAAGACAGACTTTCACAGCAAGGAAGAGTCTCCGGTCGAAGCCGCTAGGAACATCAAATCATGCACTGCATGCAACTTGGTTACGCTCCCTATCTTCGACCCGGAGCGCTGCTGTTAACAGCGGTCGTCTGGCGACATCTATTGAATGGAGGCACTAGCGAGACCAGATCCATTGAGGAAGTGTACGGACACATAGGAGGTCGCAAGCGCAATGTTTTTGGGGAGCGCGTTAAATATGCATCCTCTGCTTTGTTTGGAAGATACGTGGCACCGATGGACGTTCTCCTCCGACATACGTTATTCGGCGTCTATTCACGCGCTCTACCAAAACGCATCGCGAACCTGTGGGCCATGACTCTCATTGACGGACAGGCCAGTCACGTGAAAGGCATGGCGCGACCTTCTTCCTCAAGAACGTTTCGATACGTCACGGAGGACCTTAGATCCTGCAGAGCATGTATCGAACAAGACATAGATGAGCTTGGATATCCATCCTGGTACGTTCTTCATACACTACCTCCCGTACATCACTGCCCCATGCATGGAGACCCGCTAGTCACTGAAATCAAAGGAAGTGTTGGCGGCAATATGTGGAAGTTGCACCTACCAACTGGCAATGCGATCAAGAACTCAGCGCTACGCTTCGAGTCGGCTTCTGATGGATACGCCGCATACTTGCGCCTATGGATGGATGTCATGGAAGGCAGGTTGACGACGATTACAGCCGATGCCTGGGCCGACTACGTAGATCGACTGACAGAGCGGCTTGGCGGCACTGAGAATGCCGTCGGCGAACTCTGCGAACAGCTGACACGATCGTGGGAACTACCCACTGATCGACTCCACGAAATCCTGGGTAATCATTTGCAGCGAGACTTCGTTAGGATTGAGCTGGAGCACCGTACATCCCTTGGTCAAATTGCTCAGAAGCTGGTGATCCTTACAGCTTGCGACGCCCTGGGAATCACAAGAGAGGCCCTGCCAGAGCAGATGTGCATGCTACTGCCCTCCAGTGAGAGCTCGAGCGAAGTCCATGCGAGGAAGCTGTTGCTTCGCGGTGCGATCGTCGACTCAGGATTTCCACTTGCGATAGCATCAGGACTTGCTTCCGGCTATTCCAAATTGGAGGTTAGTAAGAGCACCGGCGTTCATCGGCACACGGTGCAGCGCTTTATTGAAAGCTTACCCACATCGACGTTAGTAGAGCTGAGTTCACTCGGCTCCTGGGCCGTAGGTTCATGGCTCCCCAAAGAACTAGTTCGACGGCAGCGCAACTGAGCTTACGCGCGATCAAATCTTCTCTCGTTAAGTCCCACTTCCGGCCTGGAGTAGACGTTCAGCGCCTACGGAACTCTGGCCGGTCTAGCAGACTAGAGGATGGCCGCACTACCGACATCGCCCTGACCATCGAATGCGATCGCAATCCGGACATTTCCACTGGGCTCAATCAAGCGGGACATACTCTCGCTCAGTGCATGCCGCACCTTGAGGTAGCTGGCCTGCTGATCCATACCAAGCCGGTGATAGTCAGATGTCATCGAGATCAGCTTATCCTTGCGTAGCTGGAGGGTCTCACTCGAGTTCCAGAATGCCTTGCCCAACAGCGCGGCGTCGCGGGCAGAAACAGCGCCCCTGAACTTCTCCAGGAGATCGTTCCAGCGCTCCTCGTTCACGGACATGCGTGAGTAATTGCGCTTTGCCGGATCGAGATAGGCGGTCACGAAGTCTAGGACTGAGGCGAGATGGAGAAAGCGTTCGCGCCTCGCCAGCAGCGGCTCCACGCGCAAGATAAGGCCTTTTAGCTTGTTGAACGTGTCGCCGGTGCCAAAGGTGTCCGAATCGGTCAACGCCGAAATCTTACTGATTAGCGAGGACATGTCTTCCTCCAGCTTGATACGCGCTACGTACGACTCTTTAATGACGTCTTCAATGGCATTCATCTTTTGCTGGGGTAGCTCATCCGGACAGCGTAACTCTCGCATGTGCGAGGCAATCTCCTTGATATATTCGAATGCGCCAGTGATTCGAGCCTTGTCCTCGTTCTCTTGCCTTTCAATCACTTCGCCGATGGAGTCTTTGATGACACTCAGGCTCTTCTCGATATCCGCCAGATGGGATTGAGCCACTGCGATGCTCACAAGCTGAAACGCTCCACCGGCAAGCTGCTTGGCCTTTCCACCCTGCATCAGCCGCGCCTTTCCGACCACCTTGTTGGACGAGTTGACCGCATCGGCGAGGATCTCCCCCGAGTTGGTTCTCATCAATGAATAAGTGCCTTCTGTGAGCCCCCTTTGGATCTCAGGTTTGAAGACTACCTCGATGGTCCTGCCTGGCACACTGGCAGCACCTTTGAACAGATCTGCTGCAAGATGCCTGACCCGCTCTATGCCGCTGCCGGACGAATCGAGGGTATGCGTTCGCGCCGGGATGCGCTCGATCTCCCTACATTCGAGCAGGCTCATTCCGCTGTCGTCAAATAGAGCGAAGTCACAGCCTAGGTCGATATTCGCCTCCAACATGCCGGCCGATGGTGAATCGCCGGAACTGGACTCACTGGCTTCAATCCGGGTTCCTGCGGCTTGTCGGCGGATGATGATGAATGAAGCGCCTGCGATGAGCAGAACGGAGATAGTGATAAGCAGAATAGCGTTCAAAGCGTCCCCAAAAATATGTTCGTATGCGCTGAGCGACTTACGACACATCGAGCGACCCTGAACGAGGGTTGCCGCCAGTTGTTGGCGCCCGCGTTCGGTGATAGGTCTCACCCACAGCACGCCGAATGGCGGGCTGTCCCCTTGACACGTGTTGATCTTATGGCTCGCGGGCGCGACCAACAAGTAGTCGCATAACCGCATCGCGATGGGCAGGCCTTAGTCCCTCCGCGAATGGCTGCTGCTTTGGGCCTTGGACTCAACCGATCGACGCAACAGTTTGTCGATATCGCTTCACTGGTGTTTCGTAGGCAGAGCCTCTGAGCAGCGTGCTCGCATGACTGGAATCCGGCTATCGGTAGCCAGGACCTTTCGACTCCCGAGCTGCGACTGAAGCACAAGCTTCGACTGTAGGACAGGCGCCCCGTCACAGCTACACCACTTGCTCAAGGTGGCCTCCGGTGAGCGGCACCGGGCCGGTGCGCGTGTGTGCTACCGAGGCGCCATCAGGTTCTTAAGAAGTGACGTTAGTAGTATCAATAGCTGCCGCTTCTCCAGCCTGGAAAACTCAGAGGTTGACAGCGCGGTAGTCCAGACCGACGAAAAATCAGCCGAGTTAGTCATTTTTGGTCTGACGTGCGAACTGGACTTTCACTATTCGGCCCACCAAAGAGGGAATGCGCCCACGTGATCATCCCTTCGTGATCAGTCGTCCGACCAGCATCCACATCGGCAAGTGCCTCCAATGTGGCTCGATGCTTTTCTTCTTCCGATAGCTCGGGCAGGTTTGTCAGCAAGGCGACGTCGGGCAAGTTCATTCAGATTGCCTTTCTTGGGCACTAGATCACTTTACCACTAGACTTCACACTTCAATGGCAGATGGCCTGCACTTTAATGTTCCCTCTAAAGCCCGCTAGTGTCAGATTCGTCAAACTTGGTGACGGCGGCAAGTGGGAGAAGCTTTCCGTCATAGATAGACAAATCCTATGTTTCGGATATGACTCTGCCAATGAACTTCAGCATCAGCAGATACTGGAGGGAGACTGGGCTTCCGTGCGTGATGGGTGGGAGGATGGTGTTCGGCGCCCTGCGGAACTGACGAAGATCGTCAACGCGCTCAAGGCCTACTACCTCGATGAGGGCAACACCCTCTGGGTGACGTTCTACGGCGGCGATCTGTACTGGTGCTTCCTCGAACCGGGGGAGCCGTCCCCTTTGGAGGACGACCCGACTAAGAACTATAGCTACCGTAAAGTTCGCGGCGCATGGTCAAGAGAGGACTGCAACGGGAAGGTGCTCAATCGGCGGACGCTGCCAGGGTCTATCAACTCCGCATCCCGGAACCAGGGTGCCACGCACCTCCTCACCGCCGCTGATCGGCTGCTGCTGCGGTTGAATGGCAAAAATCATGATGCCGTAGCAAGCGCGCAGGCCCATCGTGCTGCTCTGGTTGATTCGGTAAAACTGTTGATCGGCGAGTTGATCTGGCAGGACTTCGAGCTGCTGGCTGATCTTATCGCGCATGGCAGTGGCTGGCGCCGGAACAATCAGCGTGGCGGCGTGGAGAAGACCATCGACCTCGACCTGGAAATGCCATTGACCGGCGAACGGGCTTTCGCCCAGATCAAGGCCGTGTCTTCGCAAGCCGAACTTGAGAGATACATCGAGCTCTTGGCGGAGCGAGACGCTGATCGGATGTTCTATATCCACAACTCCCCGCACGAGCTAACCACGGACAGCCCTGCAGTCTTTGTCATCGGTCGGGACAGGCTGGCCGAATTGGTGGTCAAGCTCGGGCTTATCGACTGGCTGATCGAGAAGTCGGCCTGATGGGTGGTAGCGATAGCTTTGCTGCTTGCGGCACTTCCCTGATGATGTCGACTTTGTGGGGCGGGTTGGAAGTCGCCCTCCCCTGCCCCCGATAGATCTCCCCGATCAACATCCCAGCCATGTCGGCTTTCGGAAGCGGACACTGGAGAATGGGCGCTGGGAGGCGGGTTGGCTCCAGTTGAACTCTGTGGCTGGCTCCGGCAGTCCCGCTATGGATTGGAGTCGGGCCTCACTGGTCGGCCCCGTCCGCAGCCAGCTACAGCTGGAGCGTTGACGCATTGCACCAGCGTGTTCAGTTCTAGCGCGCTTGGAGTACCAGCGGAAAACGGCATATACTGGCCGTGGCGCCCGCCCTGCTTGCACACGAGCAAAAACAGGCCGTATCCCCTGATCGACTCTTCTTCTGGCCAGCTGCCGGGGACTTAAACGTGTGCGCCTGACCCGGATCGGCTTGGCCATCGAGGACGAGTCATGACCATCAAGCAATATGCGTTTCATGTCCATGCGCACCTTCGGGCGCAGGACTCCGTGTCGCTTACCCGCAGCCAAGTCCATGAGCTACTGGCAGCGGCTGCCGGATTCGCTACCCACGCCGCGTTCCACCACCAGGCCGCATGGTGCGACGTGGCTTGGCGCCTTACGGGCCTCGTGCCAGATGAGGACCGCGTCATCCAGCGGTGTTTGCACTTTGGGTTGTCACCAGAGGAAGCGGCGAGAGCCGCCCAAGGTCTGGTCAGCTTCCTTGACACATCCGGCCATGCGCCGGTGCGCTTTGAGGAGCTGATTGCCGCACTCGCGAGCGATGAAGATGAGTGGGCGGAGGCTGACGAGGCAGAGTCGGCTGTCGTTGCCGATTGGCTTTCGATCGCCCTAGACAGCCTCATGCAACAAGGGTTCGATACGCTGCTGGGCGAGCTCCCATTGCTACTAGAAGGACTGGAGGCGGCCGCAGCACGCGGCATAGCCGCGGCGCACCTTGCGATCGCGTTCATGCTAGAACCGTATGGGGCTCTGCCAGAAGAGGACGACCGCCGCTTCGGCCGCGAACTGCGCTGGCGTGGCCAGTGGTCGTCTGAGCCAGTGAGCTTCACGGAGATTGCTGCGGACTCTGATCGGTTCGTTCGGGTGGTAGCCAAACATCGGTACCACCTCCTCGCGGCGGCAAGGTGCGGGGATAGGCGCGCGATAATGCTCACCGCGGAGCGCTACGGCGATCCTGGCGCGCTCGACCTCGAGCCGTCGGGCGAAATGGATCCGTACGCCATGATTGACTTGGCCGATACACATGATCGCCCCGAACTGGCCTATCAATGGCTGACCGTGCTCGCACGCGAGGGTGATGTTTCCGCCATGCGCGCGCTCATCGAAGATCGCGACGAGACACCGTTTCGCGCTTGGGTTTGGATGCACCTGTCGCGCTTGCTGGATCGGGACCTGAGCCAAGACCGGCATGAAGCAATCAACGAGGATGGCACGCCATATGACGACGATGTCGGCGGCCCAATGTATGTAGGGGGGGTCGACGGAATCGAGTTGGTGTCACTCTCGGCCGAAGAGGACCGGCGCGCTAGAGAGGAGGCTGCTCAGCTGTTCGCCGCAATTGAAGAGCGCTACGAACTGACTTAATCAAGTTCGATCATGGGCGACCTTCCCCTAGCGGGAGGCCGCCCTGCTTCTCTCGCTGACATGCGCAGTACGCGCACCGTCAGGTTGATCTCAAGCGTTGTGGCAACAGGCTGCGCTGCTGCGAACGACCAAATCTGCTTTCGTGAGCAGACACCGGGAGCCTCGACTGAGTCCACCTATGATGCGAGTTCAGCTCGCGCGACATACGGGGAATCACCCGTGTTGGAGGGGCACTGTAAGGCCAGCTACGCGATCAGCTCAGGTTGTAGTGGAACTCAGAGTAGTACTCACCAGTACCACCGGGAATGCTAACCAGAGTGGATCTGGCATTCGCAGGAACCCACTCAATCATGCGCACGATGTCTTCACTTGTCCCTTCGCTAATCGGACCAGTGACGATGCCAACGTGGAAGTAATCTGGCAGCCTCTCTCTTATCATCTGCTCGGCTCTTCGAGCGCTACCTGCTACGGATATGCATGATGTGACCCCCTCACCTGTGGCGTGGTAGTTCATGTAACTTAGGTATAGACCGGCCTTCAGTAACTCAGAACTCGACTTCATTGTCGTCTCCTAGACGTCCATCTCACCCTGTTCGTTCCGTAGTCCTGCTAGGACTGACATCGCATCCGACCCTAATCTCAGATCGTCTTCTGTGAGAGATTTTCGCAATGCCTTATCTTTCTCAGCCCTCTTCCTTTGTTGCGCTTCTCGCCGCTTAAGCTCTGATGTAAGTGTTGCAACGGCGGCGACGATGTCCTGTGCATTAGGCACACCTGTCATGAACTGACGCGTGCCGGCTTCTGGAGTCTGCCGCTTCACAGGGAGGTCTCGGTATCGACGTGACTCATTCCCTTCCCTAATACTTTTTGCTATCTCCGCGAGCTTTCGATATCTGGGCGATCTCGAGGCAACAGCGATGTCTTCGATCTTCATGACTGCAGTCTTGCCACCTCTTCTGAGCGCGGCTCGGTTTGTCTCCGCCCAAAGCGCGGAGAACAGTCCCGGATTACCTTGTTCGAACTCAAATGAAATATCGACAACCTCATCGACAGAAAGCGATTCGTCGCACAGCGTGAACCGCATCTCTCCTACGACAAATTGCCTCCTCCACCACCTTTCCCTGGAACTTGCCGCGGGAGCCAATTCGTGCCAGCCATGGGAAGCAAACCTCCTCGTCAACTGAGCGTCGCGATCGAGCGCGGTGAATGCCAGCGGATTCCCCATCAGGACAACCGGAATTCCCAAGTTCATCAGACCCAGAAAGACCAAGATGAACTCAGTCCCCCAATGATTTGCTACCAGGACCTCTTCCTGATTCTCATCGATGACCAGCATTCCTACCCGATGCACAGAGAGCTGCTTCGCAACATACATAAGTCCAGCATCTATGTTTCTCTGTCTTCTCAGGACGCTGGAGTAGTCAGTGGCAAGAAGCCTATCCAGAGCACCGATAATTGCCTCGAACAGACCGTTTCGGGTCGCGTTTGGAGGCGCATCAACTATCAGATATGTCACCTGCGTTAGAGTTGACCAGCCGCAATCCTTGTTCTGCTCATGCACAATCACCTGCTGTGGTGCAAATGCAGCCAAAGCTCTTTCTACCATCGTTGACTTTCCCATTCCTGTGATGGCGGAAACAATGGCACCTCCTGCACGCTTCCTGAGAGACTGAAGCCTGAGTCCCTCAGCATCCGGCGCCAACGCGAGCATGTTGATGCGGAGCTGCTCCGCCTTGGACATAGGATTTCTAGCCGCCAGACCCGAGCGCAACATCGACTGGATGTCTGCGCAAACCTCCAACTGCGGCTCTACAGGCCAGTAGTGGTTCTCAATCTCTCGCAGGTGCACCTCGCGAAGCTCGGGCGGCAAGGACTTCCAGCGGATCTTACTAAGTGGTTCGTTCTGTAAGACCTTTGGTAGACCCGACAAGGGGGCGTATGGCGCAAGCGCCTCCAGGAGGGGGTTTCGTTCGGAGCCAAGCTCGGGGTGGTCCTGGGAGCCAGATCGCATCAGACGAACTCCTGCATGAACTTGTCCATTGCATCACACGCAGCCTGCGAATGTTCTAGCACTCGCATATCACCTGCTGACTGCTCCTCCGACTCCGATCGTGCTGAGCCCTGCGTTCGAAGTTTCGCCATCTCCTCATCCCTATTCTTCCTGAGATCGGATCTAGACTCTTTCTTGGATGGCTTCTTCGGCAACGCCGAGACCTCCTCCTTGACCTCCTTTCTTGCTCGGCACGTGGTCCCCTCACGACGCAGGATTGAATCGAGATTCCCTTGCTGTTCTTCTTGCCTCCGCCTGTCTTTCCTGATGTCTTCTGATTCCGCCCATTGGATGCAGTCAACATATGTCGCCTCACGCATGAACTCTTCATCCGATGCCACATTAGGTATCCGAGTGAGCCCTGACGGCAGAGAGAACCAGATGTGGCTTAGGTCGTTGTCCTTGTACTTGACGGCGATCTTCACCGATCCCCCTTTCCTCACCGCATCCTCGAACTGGTGTGACTTCTCAAGCGCGGGGGCAAAGAACCTTAGCATTGGCATATGGCGAGTTCCGTCCGGCATCAGCAACCGGATACCGGTCTTTGTCATGACGGCCCGTCTCGATGGGAGCGTGTATGCACGGAGCTGATTAACATTGCACGGAATGTCGGCGCGCATGTTCCTAGCCATCATCCACTTCAGAATGTTGATTCTTGTCGGCGCAACCCCTTCCTTCACCATCCCTGTTGGCGCGAGATGCGGGACCTCCTCATTGTTGTATTCAATGATCATGAGAAGGTACTCGCGCATGTACTCGTAGTAGTTCCAAAGCGCATCGTCGGCCGGATGGCCTTCACCCCGCTCTCTCCGCTTTCCTTCAGTCGTTCCTGGAAGCTTGTGATCAAGTCTCTTGTGATCCGTGTGATGCTGATTCTCTACGTCGCTCTTACTTTGCCCGCTGTACGATTTGACATACTCGACTCCAAACCGAAACTCCTTCTCTGCTTCCGTCACGTACTTAGCTTTCATTTCGCCATTGTCCGCGAGATAGAGCTTGCAGAGTAAGTACGGCCAGTCCTCATCCCTGATCGCAATTCCGAAGCGAGCGCAAATCTCGACCTTGCTTTCTGCAGAAGATAGGACCGCCCGCAGGGCGGTTTCCGCACTTGGATTTTCCCACCCCACGTCGAATCCGATCACTGCGGTGGACCGGATCTCCTTTACGACTGTACGATGCATCGGCGGAAGCTTCTTCAGCCTCGACATCATTGAGACGAGATACACATCAGTCGACGTTGAGTCCACCATGGCCATCTGGCCAACGGCGTCCACCTGATCTTGGGTGCTTCCAGCAAGGACTTTTGAGGTCCATGAGGCCGCCCCAATGCGCGCCTTTCTAGCTTTGGTGGTATTTAGCTTCCGACCCCAGTACTTGAATTGGATGATAGTCGGACGTTCATTCTGCGGCAGAAGTTTGGCTTCTCCCTCGGAGCCGACGGTCGACCAGAAAACCCCGCACGTGAGTAGATACGCGTCTTCGACACTTCTTCCTTTCCCATGCAAGGCATAGCCATTAGCTAGCCGCTGCGCATCTTGCGGCATCAGAACGAATCGCTTTGCTCCACATTCGTCCGCCTTCTCCAACCTAGACTTTCTCCCGAGCTTTGTAGACTGGACCTTAGCCCGCCCTGGCGCTCCGCGTAGATGGGTGTTCGGGACAAGACTGCTGCGTACGCCGCCACTGGCAAGATAGATATGAAGTGATCGATAGACTGTCGTTTGATTGACATCATGCTTTTCGGCTTGCCTCAGGATCCTCGATCTAAGCCTTGCGGGATTCCTAGCGATTTCGCGTAACGTAAGGTCAGCGACTACTGGCTCGATCATCTCCCACGCAGAGTCCCTTACCTCCAGTCGCTTGCTCCGCCTCGCACGCTCCATTCCCGTTGGTGCCGCGTCGAGATACTCCTCGTCGCTCATCGACCAGTGTCCTGGCGCCTCATAGCTAGCAATCACGAGCGAGTTGCGCTCAAGAGCTTCTTCAAGCTCCGCCAGTGAGACGACCTTCGGGCCGCCCACATGGGTGGATCGCTTTCCATCCTTCGCCGGAGCTCCTGGCAACGCGATCACCGACGCAATCCCGACTTCACGATCAATCAGTAGAACGCGGTGGGGCCAGCTGATCGGGCTGTCCCCGATTCCTGGTTTGATCACTACATTCTCGCTAAGGTTCACAGCGCATCCAGCCACAGCTTTTTGGCGTGCTCGCGATAGGCAATCCTACCCGGCCGGAAAGGCTGCGTCGTAGCAACCGGCTGGGATAGGTCCACGTCGATGTGCTGGTACCAGAGCGCGACCTTCATCGCTCGCTGCTCAAGTTCGGTACTCCAGCCAACGTGCCTGCCCGCCTCACGTGATGCGATCCAAGCGGGGCGGTCGTACGCGGTTTCTCTGAGTCGTTCCGCGTACGTTCTGTAGACCATCGACGATGTTAGTTCCGTCAGAGCCGCAAAGCTCTCAATCGGCGACAACCAGTGAAGACGCCTCACCAGCCCCTTCGGCAGTTCTTCCGGGTGCGCGACCCGATGCGGAATCTCTGCGTGCAGGCAGTAGCGTCGATCCAACTCAAGCCGCTCTATCTCTCTATCGGAGGGCGATCCAGCAGCAACTATCTCTCGAGGCTTGCAACTGATGCCGACTAGCCTGGCGGGGTTGACAGCCGCCGGTACCGTCACCAGAAAATCCATCGATACGATCCAAGGAATGCCCAGGCCTGGATAGTTCTGTAGTGGTATCCCCGCCTCACGCGCTATCGCCCGCATACCTGGGTGATACCTGGCCTCAGTAGCTTCGCCCAACTGCATTGCGGGATGCAGGTGTTCCCATGGCCAGAGTGGGTACTGCTCCCGGACGTCTGTCGCACCCAACCACCACAGGAACAGCGCAAATTCGCGTTCACCGCGCGATAGATAGTGCGTCAGGCGCGTCAGATGCGGTACCGGGACGACACTCACGTTCGAGCACGGGGATGAAGTTCGTCGCGTTACCTCAATCCAGGGCCTGTAGGCGTCTGCCGTCCCGTTGCCCCGCCCCTCCTGAATCGCGGCAGCGAGCTTTATCATCGAGTACTTCAATGCGCAGCCCCCGTGATGCAACGCAGCGAGCGCCGTAGGGCTGTTTGAAGTGGACTACTCCACGTAGCAGACTTGCCGCGCATACGCGCCTCCTACCCCCACCAGGGGATTCATGGTCGAAAGTTATCGACGGAGGCGTTGACTTGATCGCAGGCAGAGCGGACACTGCCAGCAAGCGACCAACTTGAGCAATCAAGTCAAGCCCAATAGGGCTCCCTTACCAGAGGGAGCTCTATTTTTTCCCGACGTCATGAGCTGGAGTTTGGACCTCCGTGTGAGCGTGCATGTCGATTGCCTGGGCGCTTGGCTAACGATTGATGCTGCCCCTCTCCGCCAGATGCGCTACCGGGGACACAGTCTAGGGCTGCGAGATAGATGGCCACATGCTTGACGGGTACATAGAGCCCCCGGCGCGGCGGAAGGCGGATCATGTTCAGCGGGAAAGAGCCTCTGATAATTGCCTTCCGAGCTGATTGAACGCTTGGGTACCTCAGCGCCTTAACCACATCTTCGAGCGACATAAGCTCGCCATACTTCTCGGCTAAAGCCCTTTCCTTAGCTGCTACTGCTGCTTCCACGGGCGGCCTCGTACTCGCTGGTACCACTGGGGTCTAGCAGAGTATCTCCCTGTTCCCATCTGATATTGCGGTCAAGTTTCGGCTCATTTTTCGCGCCCAACTTGACTCATCAAGGCTGCGAAAGGTGGCGTGCGAGTACGCGCCTGTACCCCTAAGCTAGGAACAATATCGGAAAGGACGATCGGATCTCGCGGCTCCACTACCTTGCCCGTAGAGGGATCGATGGGCCACCAGTCTCGATGGGGCTCATAGGTAGCGTCGTCAGCTTGGCTGAAGATGACTCTCTCATCTACACCGAACATCAGCGACATATAGATCCGGCGGGCCTTCAACCTTAGGAGCTGATCCAGAAGATCCTCGCCAAGAGGCCTTAACCAAGGCTCCTTGAGGGCCCCAGGGAGGGCACGGAATGTGTTCTTTAGCGCATAGATGTACTTGGTGTCATCGCCTGACGATTCGTGCAGGCGGGCAATCGCCAAGGCACCGAAGAATCCCCAGTAGTCGCCCCTGTAGACCAACCGCTGAGTATCCATGACTTCTGCAAGCGGTTCTCGCCCACGTGGCGGCGGGCTCGCACCTGGAGGGAAGCTCCAATAATTCGAGTCTGAGTGTCTACTTATGATTCTCTCAACTGCACTGGGACGGATCGGAACATTCTTCAGAAGATCCCACACATCGAGATCGAACACCCAGAGCGTGTCCGGCAACAGGCGCTGCACCTGAACAGCAGTGTGCCGAACTGGATGCGTGTCTCCGCTCATCCACTTCCGCATAAGTCCATTGACAGATCTGCCTCTATCGACGTACGCCTTGGTGAACTCGGGAATGTCCAAGCCAGAGGAAATCACTGCATTCAAGAGCCATGCCACTCCTCTTATTCGCTCTACTCCCCTATCGTGGAGTGGCCTCTTGTTTCCAACTCGAAATTTGTCGCCCAAAGAGTAATGCATGCGTCCCCCCGGAGGCAGAATTTCCGAGACGTTACTTCACGATCATATACATGACATAGCTGCAGGCTACCGCATCCAGCCTCACTCCGTGCAGATGGCATTCACCACCACGCGTACACTCTCAAGCGAGATCAGCCTAATGACACTTCCCGACGAAAGAACTCGGTCATTACTTTGGGCTGGCAGCTTTCTCATCGACGTTGCTCATGACAGTAGTCTTCCGCTCGGTCTTAGGCGGCGCGCGGTGACGATTGCTAGGCACTTCCCTACTATCGAGGACATCGAGTGGATGGCAAATGCATTGACTGAATCTGCATTTAGCCTTCAGCTTGCCCCCCCCAGATGACGTCATGCGGGATGACACACAGAGCGAATTCACCCCCCTGCGGCACTCCACCAGATTCAGATGGCCTGGTGAAGATGGATGACAACCTGCCTTAGCTCAGACTTCGAATGTTTCGCACCAAAGCTACAGTAGGTCAACTCAGTTTGATCCCACTGCCGAGCCGTTGGGATTCTACTGTTGGAGCGACCGGCGTTTACGATTCCTCACTGAGCTATTCCAGGCGATCAGCGTGCTGTTCCGCCAACTGGGTTCGCAGAGTTTCGACCAGATCAATGTATTCTTGATCGGGTGCCAAGTCGCGCAAAGTCAATAGCTGGCAATGGAGAATGCCCATTCTGAGTTTACTGAGTGACATTGCCTCAAGCTCAGTTGGCTGTGGCAAGGTCGTCCAGAACGCCCTATCGAGACGAGCAACGCTATCATTCCGAATGATCCCGCCGGTGCGAGGCAGGAACACAAGCTGCGGGTAAACCAAACATTCTGCTCGGGCTGCGATTGTAGGGGTCACCGATCTTGGTTCGTTTGGTGTGCCGACCGAAAAGATCGGCGCTACCAGATACGACGGTCGCTGGAAGGCCTCCCTTGCGATGTTCCGCTGCGGTTGTGGAAGTCGAAGATCGGGAATGCCACCTGCTGTTGCGAGCACGATGCAAGGACGCAGCTTCGATTTCAGCGCAAGCAGTTCGGTGGACTCGCCAACACCGAGCCGAAATATTGGGAGCCGATTCGGCTTAGGCTTCCAATCATGCTGAGGATGAGCTCCCCTGATCGTGCCTGACGCTGAGTTGTGTGAGGTCTGATCTGATCGAGTTGCATCGAAGATCTTCCATGTCATACCCAATTCGGGAACGACGGTGCGGATGATCTGGCCGATCTTCGGCTGTCCGCTTGTAGGCGGTGCGTCTTGATCGTAGGGTGGCAGCGCCTCGCTTACCAGTGTTCCATTACCGAACGCCATCCTCGAATCCCTCAGGACAAGAGTGCGGTGAATTGGATGTCAGGTTCATTCAGTAACTCAGCATCCATTGCAGTCATTCCCTCGCTGTAGGCCCGGTCATAGATCGGCCGATGTGCAGCCATCGCCTTAGCGTTGCCTTCTAAGTCAGCGTACTTGCGCTCCAGACTCGCACCAAGCTGCAGGATTCTCAATAGTTTTGTCTGATCCGTGATTCCAACCTGATGGTGTGGCTTTATCTCACCAACTCCCCTCAACACCGAGAAGTCGATGTTTTGACCAGGTGTTGCCAACTGCATCGGCAACGTCTTGAAGTAAGTGTGGTCGAGAAGTCCGCTCAGATCTTGGCGGAACTTCCTAATCAGGGATCCGAAGCGCGCAGCTTGGGCTGAAGCCAATCCCACATCGCTCAGCGTGGGGCCTAGCGGGAACTCCCCGAGCCAGTATTGCGTGTACTCCTGATCCCGATGCTCCGCAGTGTAGTCGTGGATCATTCCACGGCTCGCCATTTCACCTACCGCGCCGACTAAGTCTGTTGCGAACGGTCCGTAGGAATGGAAATACCAAGCAGAACCGCTGGCAGTTTCGCCTTCATGGGTTTCGGCATGCAGACAATCAAGCAGGTATACCAGCTTGATAAGCGCCGTTCGATTGATTCGCCCCAAGCCGGCCTCGC
>Ga0247822_10000733_pt1 | contig 18558 bp, 15 predicted proteins | sample 13C_Cellulose_Da_FD_192423 | JGI IMG/M metagenome (GOLD analysis project Ga0247822, IMG submission 192423) | Soil microbial communities from agricultural site in Penn Yan, New York, United States - 13C_Cellulose_Day30 | ecosystem: Environmental > Terrestrial > Soil > Agricultural land | place...
CCTCGACCACCGCGCCGCGCGCCACCCGCATCTCACTCGAGGTCACTGGGATGACCCCCGTGCTGCGGGCGGCCGCCAACGGGCATGGGGGTATGGGGGACGTGATCGTCCCCCATCGGAGGTTAGCCGTTGGCGGCGGTCGACGCCGAGTCGTTGACCATGTGGGCCGGCGCGTCGGGGCACTGCTCGGACAGGCGCGGGCCGCGCTCGATGGCCGGATCGGCGGGCTCGACCGCGACCGCGCCGTCGGCGAGCGCCTGGATCTTGGTCAGCGCGCTGGCCTTGATCACCGACACCACCCACGACACGCCGGACTCGGCCGGGGCGTACTTGCCGGGCGGCGCCTGCGACCGGTCCTTGGGATTGCTGGCCGCCATCCACACGTAGCCCGGCGGCGGGATCTCGCGACGCACCTCCTCGATGCGCACCGCGCCCTCGCTGGCCACCACGCCCGAGGCGTTGCCGGAGATGTAGACGATCGAGTCGCCGTCGTGCTTGACCACCGTGGCGACGTGGCCCGACAGGGGCCCGGACGGGCCGCCGTTGACGACGCTGATGATGTCGCCCGGCTCGAGCTGCGCGGTGTGCGCCTTGGCGCCGCCCACGACCTTCCCGCTGCTGGCCTGCTTCTGGTACCAGGCCACGTAGCGGTTGGTCTGCTTGCCCATCTCGACCACGTACTTGTTCGAGTGCGTCGAGTCGACGAAGCGCAGGCCGCGGTTGTACAGGCCGTAGATGAGCGCCGACGTCGACGCCTGCGCGCACCAGTTCGAGCCGCCCTTGTAGCCGCCGAGGTTCTCGGCCTGGCCGTTGCCCTCGCTGGCGCCGATCTGGTGGGCCATCTGCTCGACCCCCGGTGGCAGCTGGCCGGTCTCGTGGGTGGCCCACGCCCGCACGAACGCCTCGACGATGCGCTGGCTGGCGCGCTCGTCGTCGCCCCACTTGGCCACGCCCATCAGCTTGTTCTGGAACGCCTTGACCCACGGCGGGTGCGACTTGACGCCCTTGCCGGCGCTGTCGCCGGCGTACGGCGAGCCGCCGCTGGCCGCCTCGGGCGTGCCCGGCCTGGCGCGCACGTCGACGCCCCAGCGCGCGCCGAGCCGCTCGAGCTCTCCGTCGAGCGCGGCGTTGACGAAGCCGTCGCCGGTCGGCTTGTAGGCGCCCGAGTCGGCGAACCCGCCGGCGATCAGGCTGGCGCGCACGTCGCTGCCGGCGGCCGGGCCGGCCGCGGTGCCGGCGTTGGCGGGGCCGGCCGGGCCGCTGGTGCTGGCGGGCGTGGTCTCGCCGGTCGACGCGGGGGTCGCGGCCGGCGTGGAGGCCGGCGTGGTCGCGGCCGGCGGCGGGGCCTCGCCGCCGGTCGCCGCCGGTGGGGTGGCCGCGGGCGCGGGCGCCGCCTTGGCGCCGTCGAGCGCGCCCCAGGTCATCGGGCCGACGATGCCGTCGGCGGCCAGCCCGTGCGCGGACTGGAACGCCACCACCGCGGCGCGGGTCATCGGTCCGAACTGACCGTCGGGGGTGCACGCGTGGCCGGCGCGGCTGAGCTTCTCCTGCAGCTCGACCACGTCGGGGCCGGTCGCGCCGACCCGCAGCGTCGGGTGCTCGCGGGCGACGAGGTGCTGGCCGAACGGATCGTCGGCCGGGCTGGTCGCCTCGGTGGCCGGGGCCTCGCCACCCCCGGGGTCGGCGTCGGTCGCCGCCAGCGGGTGGATCGCCGTCCCGGTGCCGGTCGCCCGGCGATAGATCCGCTCGCTCCGGGTCGCCTTGCCCGGGGCACCGTGCCCGCCCAGCCAGCCGGCCGGGTCGTCTTCGTGTGGCCTTCGGTCGCGCATCATCAGTTTCTTGCAGGACTGAGACGCGCGTGGCCGGTTGTGACGCCGGTCGTGATCGGTCGTTCACCGCACGCGGAAGATCTTGAAAGTCCAGCCCTCGGTGTCGAAGCGCTTCTCGGCCGCTCCGCTGGCCAGCACCTCGTAGACCGCGGTGCGCGAGTAGTCGGCGGCGGGGATGGCGACGAACATACGGCCGTCGATGCGGAAGGCGACGAACTGGCCGCCGCCGTAGTCGAGGCCGTCGACCGGCCGCGCCTGCATCGTGGCCAGGTCGAGGGTCCACAGGTGGTAGCTCGACGAGTAGTCGACGGTCTCGTACGGCGTGTCGGGGCCGAGGTCGTCGCGCTCGGCGTGGTAGACGTTGATGAGCGCGACCCCGTCGCCGACGTAGAACAGGTTGCTGCCCTCGCGGCCGTCGGTGAGGTCGCGGAACCGGGTGGTGAAGCTCGGGTCGAGCGTGGTCTCGCCGGCCTTGATGCGCGCGAAGCAGTTCTTGGGCTGGTCGGCGCCCAGCACCGCGGCCGCGATGCTGCCCTGGCCGTTGCTCAGGTAGATGTTGCCGTCGTCGTCCTGGCTGGTGATGTGCAGGTGCGGGCACGGCACGTCGATCACCGCGCTGACCGTGTCGGTGGTCGCGTCGATGACCGCGACCTGCGAGGTGCCGCTGTAGGCCTGGAACGACGCGTCGGCGAAGTAGTACGGCTGGAAGACCTTGCCGTCGCGGACCTCGTGGCCGTAGCCGCGCCACGCGGTCAGGCCGTCGCGGGTGAGCGGGATCTGCGCCGGCGCGCCGATCGCCGCGCCGATGGTGACCGTCTCCGGATCCCACACCACGTGGTTGGTGGTGTCGATCGGCACGTACGCCTTGATCGGCGTGACGTAGACGCTGCCGTCGAGCGGCATGGTGGTGAAGTTGGCGAAGCTGACCGTGCCCTCGTCGACCCACGTGCCGGCGTCGTCGACGGCGTAGCGGGTCAGGGTCGGCGCCTCGCCGCTGCCGACGATGATCGCGCCGCCCCACGCGTCGGCCGGGGCATAGCCGGGGAACTCGCGCGCCGCGGTCAGCTTCACCTCGGCCTGGGTCTCGAGCGAGGGCAGGAGCGACACGTAGCTCCACGTCCCCTGGTCGCCGAAGATCATGCTCTGGACGGCGTACCGCGGGGCAGCGCCGCCGCCGCCGCCGCCGGGACGATCGGGGTCGTCGTCGCCACAGCCGGCGAGCGACGCGGTGAGCAGCAAGGGCAGCGACGAGGCGGTGATACGAGCGAGCATGGTGGTCGGTCCTGTACTGGAAATGAAAGTCGTTTTCAAATATAGGACGGCCGCGCCCCCGTCAAGCGCGAACCGTCGGGCGCGCCGCTAGACGGCGCCGGGCACCGCGATCGACGCGAGCGCGGCCCGGATCGCCGGCGGGATCGCCGTCGGGGTGCGGGTCGCGCGGTCGACGAACACGTGGACGAAGTGGCCGTGGGCGACGGCGCGGTCGTCGTCGGCGGTGAAGATCGCGATGCCGTAGGTGACCGCCCGGTTGCCGAGCTTGTCGACGCGGACGCCGGCGCGCAGGGCCTGCGGGTAGGCGACCGGGGCGTGGTACGCGCACTTCGACTCCACCACCAGGCCGATCACCGGGCCGGCGGCGACGTCGAGCTGGCCGCGCTCGATCAGGAACTGGTTGGCGGCGGTGTCGAAGAAGCTGTAGTAGGTGACGTTGTTGACGTGGCCGTAGACGTCGTTGTCCATCCACCGGGTCGTGATCGCGATCCGGTAGGGGTAGGCGTCGATGGTGGGGCGTTCGCTCGGCATGATCACCAGTACTGCTGGGCCGCCTCGAACAGGCCGGTGAGGCAGGCGGCGTCGACCTCGCACGGCGCGTTGGCGAGCAGGCGCTGCTGCGGCAGCGTGCCGGCGACCAGCTCGGCGGTATCGGCGGTCGTGTAGCCGACGCCGCCGGTGCCGTTGGGCAGATCGATCGCCCGCGCCAGCGCGATCACCTGCGCGGCCAGCAGCTCGCCGGCGTCGGCGTCGCTCGCGCCGCGAGTGTCGGCGCCGAGCAGCGCCGCGGCGTCGAGGTGGCGGTCGGGGCAGAACCGCCCGAAGGCGCGGAACACCGCCGGCGCGCTGACCGCGACCGCCATGCCGTGCGGCACGATCGGCCCGTCGGGATAGCCCGGTGGCCAGAACGTGCGGACCCGGCCGGCGACCGCGTACGCCATCGCGTGCGGTGCGTGCACGCCGGCGTTGCCGAACGCGATCCCGGCCAGGGTCGCCGCCCACATGATCTGCTCGCGCGCCTCGTCGTCGCCGGCGTCGCGCACCGCGCGCACCAGGTACGCCTGCGCCAGCCGCAGCGCCTCGCGACAGCCGAGGTCGCTCCACGGGTTGCGGCCCTGGCTCATCGGGCGCGCGGTCGGCGTCGCCGGCGCGGCCCGCTGCCGGTACGGCCGCGCGGTGTACGACTCGAGCGCGTGGCACAGGACGTCCATGCCGCTGGCGGCGACCACCGCGGCCGGCAGGGTGGCGGTGGTGCGCGGATCGACGATCGCCTCGGTCGGCCGCAGCCGCGGCGACGCGATGCCGGTCTTGGCGTGGAGCGCGACCCAGTCGAAGATCGCGATGCCGGTCACCTCGCTGCCGGTCCCCGACGTGGTCGGGCAGGCCACGTGCGGCGCGAGCGGGCCCGGGACCGGCCGCGCGTCGCCGGCCGGCGCGTTGACGTACGTGCGCAGCGGCGCCGGATGGGTCGCGAGCAGGTTGGCCGCCTTGCAGGTGTCGATCACCGAGCCGCCGCCCAGCGACAGGTAGCCGTCGGCGCGTGCGTCGCGGGCGAACCGCGCCGCGTCCTCGAACGAGCCGTCGGTCGGCTCGATCGCCACCGCGTCGTACACCGCGGCGTCGAGCCCGGCGGTGGCCAGCGCGCCCGCGACCTCGTCGAACCACGGCAGCGCGCGCAGCCGGGCGTCGGTGAACACCGCGACCCGCCGCATGCCCAGCGCCCGGCAGCGATCGCCGGCCTCGGCCAGCGCCCCGCGCCCGAACGTGACCCGCGACGCGTCGACGGTGAACGCGGTGTCGCAGCCGGCGGCGAGCGCGGCGAGGTGGCGGCAGGTCATGACCCGACGAGCTTCCCCGACCGGCGGCGGCACGACAAGCCGCCGGGCCATGCTGTAGGGTCCGCCCCGTCGAGTTGCTCGGCCAGGCCCGCGCCGGGTTCGCCGCCAAGGGCATGACCGACGGCGTGGCCGAGACCGACGGCTGGTTGAAGGAGCACGGCCTCCGGCTGCCGTGACGTGGACCGCGCCGCGGAATGATCCAGCGGCCGCTGGCGTTGGTTGGCCATGAAGCCGGTGCTCGGCCTGTTCGGCGGCGGCCGTCGTCTCGGCGCGGTGGTCGCGGTCGGCGCGGTGGTCGCCCTCGTGGTCGGCTCGTGCCGGCGCTCGCCGCCGGCGCGGCCGGCTCCGGCGGCGGTGACGGTGGCGCCACCGGTCGTCGTGCCGATGACGGTGACGGCCCCGTGCGCCGCGCCGGCCGCCGAGCCTGCGCCTCCTGCGCCGCCTGTGCTTGCGCCGCCGGACGTCCCCACCTTCGATCCGGCGCAGCCGACCTCACCCGCGGCGGCCGCGCAGGTCGACGAGGCGATGCAGGCGCTCGCGTACGACCCGTCGTCCGACGACACCCTCGAGCGGCTGGTCGCCGCCGTGACCGCCGCGCCGGGCGCGGCGCGCGCCCGCTACGGCCTGGCCTGCGCGCTGAACCGCCGCCGCGCCGAGGTCGCCGCCAGCGCGCAGCTCGAGCAGCTGTTCGTCGAGGGCTGCCCGGCCTGCGCCGACGCGCGCGCCAACCTCGCCACCGACCTCGGCTGCAGCTGGACCGACGACCAGCGCCGCCTCGCCGCGGTGCCGTCCCCGCAGCGCCGGGCGGTGCGCCTGCTCGCCGATGCCATCATCGGCCACGACGCCTCGCTGGCCGCCGCGCATTTTCGCCGGCCGGTCGCGTACCGCAGCGCGTGCAGCGTCTGCGACGATCCGGCCGGCGACGTGGCGCGCACGATCCCCGGCGGGCGGCTGCTCGCCGGCCTGGTCGGCCGGCAGAAGCACGCCGACGATGGTGGCGAGGGCTGGGTCAACGTCGGCACCCGCATGTGGTGCGACGGGACCTGCTGCACCATCGACGTCGGCTACCTGTCGCACAGCGCCAGCTTCGTCACCTCGGTGTGCTTCGCGCCCGGCACCACCGACGTCGTCTCGTTCACCGAGATCGACGGGGGCTGAGACGTCGCACCCCGCCGGTGTGATCGATGTGGGCAGTCATACAAGTATTTCACTGCCAATGATACTCACCATGTCGCGATGACCGTGAATGCGTCGGTCGCCTCGGTCGCCTCGCCGACCGCCTCGCCCGGGCTGCCGGCCAGCTCGAGCAGCACCCGGTGGGCGAACAGCTGCAGCACGCGCCAGGTCGGGTGTCCGAACAATGGGTTACCGGTGAAGGCGACGCGACCGCGGCGGCCGTCGATCGCGACCTCGACGTCGCCCTGGTCGTGGACCTTGTGGAACGTCCGTGGCGCCAGCGCCAGGGCGCGGGCCGGGCCGAGCGAGCGCACCAGCGCGAGCTCGATCCGCCCCAGACTGGTCCGGGTGTCGTCGAGCAGCAGCGGGTAGAGCGCGCGCAGGTCGCCGGCCAGCATCTCGTCGACGATCGCCTCGGTGACCGCGATCTGCGCGTGGGCGGGGACCCAGTCGCGCTTGGTCAGCACTGGCTCGATGCGATCGAGCGGGGCCTCGAGCCGGCGGCGGACGCGCTCGACCGCATCGACGCCGAACCGCCGCATCAGGTTGCGACCCCACGGGCCGAGCAGATCGCCGCGGCAGCGGCCGGGCAGGGAGGCGAGCCTTGCTGGGTCCCAGCGTGCCTGTGCAACGAGCGCGTCCGCCGTGAGAAACACGAGCGACACGCTACGCCGCGATCGGTCGGACCGCTCACCAACAACGTCTGACCGAAGGAGGATTCTGGTCAGACCGAACGATCGCTTCGTTTCGCCTCGTGTACCGTGCAGCGCGTCAGAGGCAGTCGATCGCGGAGTTCTTACAAGCGAGGTTCCGATGTCGCCAACGCTACCGTTCTGGCCGCAGCCTGGTCCGATCGATCTCGCGAGGCACGACCTGCCGCATCCGTCCGCGGATACGGAGTGGTGGTACGTCAATGCCCATCTCCGCACCTCCGATGGGCGGACACTGGGCCTCTTCGCGGCGTTCTTCCGCATCATCTCGTCACACGACGAGGCGACCGGAGAGCTCAGCTACGCTCACTCGATGACCTGGGCGCTCAGCGACGTCGATCGCGAGCGCTACGTCGGCGAGTCGCGCGTCGACGCGAAGGCGCCCGAGATGGGCCGCGAGCGCATCACCAACGGGCGCGGCGCCCGCGACGAGCGTCTCAACCGCGCCATGCTCGAGATCCTCGACCGCGACACGATCCCGGCGCCCGACAAGGTCTTCGACGGCCCGGTCTCGGTCGCGTCCGATCGGCTGAGCCTCGACTACGGCGGCGCGCGCTTCGAGAAGCTCGCCGACGGCAGCTACCACCTGGTGCTCGCCAACGCCGACCAGGGCGCCGGCGTCGACGTGCGCTTCGAGCTGGCCAAGCCGCCGATCCGCCACGGCGACGACGGCGTCGTCCGCGGCACCGGCGGCGAGCAGATGTTCTACTACTTCGTCCCGCGCTGCCGGGTGACCGGCACCGTCACGCTCGATGGCGAGGCGGTCGCGGTGACCGAGGGCCAGGGCTGGTACGATCACGAGTTCGGCGGCCACGACACCACCACGCCGGCCGAGGCGACCACCGGCGAGGGCGCCGGCATCCGCGACCTCGGCTGGAACTGGTGTGCGATCCAGCTCGACGACGGCACCGATCTCACCGCCTACGAGATCATGGACACCCGCACCCGCGAGACCGTGGGCAAGTGGCTGATCGTGATCGATCCGGACGGCACCCGCCGGGCGGTGTCCGACGTCACGTTCGAGCCGGGCTCGACGTGGACGTCGAGCCGGACCTTCCACGCCTACCCGGTCCACTGGCGGCTGCTCGCGCCGTCGATCGGGCTCGAGCTGGCGATCGACGCCGCGTTCGAGGATCAGGAGCTGATCACCGTCATCTCCAAGCCGGCGTTCTGGGAGGGGCGCTGCCAGACCCGCGGCGTGCTGGGCGGCCGCGAGGTCGCCGGCCCGGCCTACATCGAGCGCAGCGGCTTCGAGGACATCGACGACCTCGACGAGTTCTTCGCCGCGGTCGGCAAGGAGGTCCGCAAGTCGGTCAAGGAGGTGCTGCCGCTCGAGCCGAGCCGCAACGAGCTGCGCGACCTCATCGCCACCGAGGAGCTCGACCACTACATGGAGGGCGTCGATCCGCCGTCCATGGCGTCCACCCTCATCGCGCCGATCCGCGCGATCGTCGATCGCGGCGGCAAGGCGTGGCGCTCGTACGCCGCGCTCGCCTGCTGCGACGTGGTCGGCGGCGACTCGCGGCCGTTCGTGCGCTGGCTGGCCATGCCCGAGCTGATGCACGTCGGCTCGCTGATCGTCGACGACGTCCAGGACAAGTCGGAGATCCGCCGCGGCGGCCCGACCGCGCACCTGCTGTACGGCGAGCCGGTCGCGATCAACGCCGGCACTGCCGCCTACTTCCTGACCCAGAACCTGCTGGTCTCCGACGACATGTCGGCCGAGACCAAGGTCCGGCTGTACGGGCTGTACTTCGCCGCGATGCGCGCCGGTCACGCCGGCCAGGCCATCGACCTCGCCGGCATGCTCCCGCTGATGCCGGCGGTGGTCGAGACCGGTGACACCCGCGAGCTCGAGGCGCGCATCCTGGCCTGCCACCGGCTCAAGACCGGCGCGCCGGCCGGCTGCATGGCCCGCATGGGCGCGGTGGTCGGCGGCGGCAGCGACGAGCAGGTCGCCGCGGTCGGCGAGCTGTTCGAGGCGCTCGGGCTCGCCTTCCAGATCATGGACGACGTGCTCAACCTGCGCGGCTTCAAGGGCGACCTCAAGAAGCGCGGCGAGGACATCGCCAACGGCACCGTCACGCTGCCGGTGGCGGTCGCCATGGGCCGGTTGCCGGCCGAGCGCCGGGCCTGGCTGTGGCAGACCCTGCAGAGCAAGCCGACCGATGCGCCCACCATCGCGGCGGCGGTCGAGCTGCTCGAGAGCTGCGGCGCGATCGCCGCGTGCGCCGCCCAGGCGCGCGAGCTGATCGAGGCCGGCTGGCGTCGCGCCGAGCCGCTGCTCGAGCCGTCGCTGACCCGGGTGATGCTGCGGGCGTTCGGCTGGTACATCCTCGAACGCCACTACTGAGCCGTTCTGCCATCATGCAGTCGATGGCAGTGGCAGGCCCCCGCAACCCGTGGTCGCTGGCGCGGTGGGCGCCGGCGCTGGTCATCCTGCTCGGGCTCGGGCTGGCGGCGCCGGCGCTGACCGCGTCGTTCGCCGCCGACGATCACCTCCACCGCATCGTCGCCCGCGACCAGCCCGGCATCGACGGCTTGCAGTCGCGGCCGCACGACCTGTTCGTGTTCGCCGACGGCGAGCCGGTCCATAACGAGGCGCTGCGCGACGCCGGCGTGTTCCCGTGGTGGACCGATCCGTCGCTGCGCCTGGCGTTCTTCCGGCCGGTGTCGTCGGCGACCCACGCCGTCGATCACGCGCTGTGGCCGGACAGCGCGCTCGCCCAGCTCGCCCACAACCTGCTGTGGCTGGCCGTGGTCCTGGGCGTCACGTGGGCGTTCTACCGCCGCTTCCTCGGCGTGCGCGCGATCGCCGTGCTGGCGCTCGCGCTGTACGCGGTCGACGACGCCCGCGGCCCGGTGGTCGGCTGGATCGCCAACCGCAACGCGCTGGTCGCGCTGGCGCTGGCCATCCCGGTGCTCCTCGCCCACGATCGCTGGCGCCGCGACGGCTGGACGCCCGGGCGCTGGGTCGGCCCGGCCGGCCTGGCCCTCGCGCTCGGCGCCGGCGAGTCGGCGCTGGCGATCACCGCCTACCTCGGCGCCCACGCCCTGTGGCTCGATCGCGGCCGGTGGGGCGAGCGCGCCCTGGCCCTGGTGCCGTACCTGGTGATCGTCGTGGCCTGGCGGGTGCTGTACGACCACCTCGGCTACGGCGTCACCGGCTCGGGCGTCTACCTCGATCCCGGCGCCGACCCGACCGGCTTCGCCGCCGCCGCGATCGTGCGGCTGCCGCTGCTGCTGGTCGGCCAGCTCGCGTTGCCATGGTCCGACTTCGCGTCGATCTACCCGGTGCTCGGCGCCGGCGTGCTCGTCACCATGGTCGCGCTCGCGGTGGCGACGATCGTCGTGATCGGGCTGGCCTGCGCCCGCCTGCTGCGCCGCGATCCGGTCAGCCGGTTCTTCGCCACCGGCATGGTGCTGGCCGCGGTCCCGGTGGCGAGCACGTTCCCCGCCGATCGCCTGCTCGGCTTCGTCGGCCTGGGCGCGATGGGCCTGATCGCCCAGCTGCTCGCCGCGGCCGCGCGCCGCCGCCAGGAGCTCGGCGATGGCCGGCCGCGCCGGGCCGCCGCGGTCACCGTCGCGGTCGGGCTCGCCGTCGTCCACCTCGTCCTGTCGCCGCCGCTGCTGGCGCTGCGCTCGCGCTCGATGGTGTCGGTCGCGCGCGTGCTCGATCGCGCCGACGCCGGCATCCCGGCCGACCCCGGCGTGGCCGGGCGCACCGTCATCCTCGCCGCCGCGCCGTCGGACGCGCTGGCCGGCTACATCCCGCTGATGCGGCAGTCGCGCCGCCAGCCGCGCCCGGCGCACCTCTACTGGCTCGCCACTGGCACCTCCGCCGTCACCTTCGAGCGGCTCGACGAGCGCACCTTGCGGGTCATCCCGGCCGGTGGGCTGCTCCGCCACGAGGTCGATCAGATGATGCGCTCGCCGCGCCAGCTGCCGTTCGACGTCGGCGACCGGGTCGCGCTCACCGGCCTGACGGTCGAGATCGAGGCGGTCACCGCCGACGGCCGGCCGAGCCAGATCCTCGCCCACTTCGATCACTCGGTCGACGACCCGGCGCTGATCTGGCTCCGCTGGGAGGGCAAGACCTACGTGCCCTACCAGCCCCCGCGCATCGGCGCGCGCGGCACCCTGCCCGCGGTCGAGTTCCTCGAGCTGCTCGAGTGAGGGTGAGGCCGGCCGATCACGACGGCGGGTTGGCGCGCGCGTCGCGGACGAACCCGGCGACGATCGCGCGCAGCGCGGCGAGCTCCGGGTGGTCGGGCTCGATGCCGCGGGCGTAGATGGCGACGCCCTCGGTGCCGTGCTGGACGGCCTCGGCGAACCGGCGCTGGCGGTGGAGGAAGTCGGCGTAGAACAGCTTGTGGGTGCCGAGCCAGATCGGCCGCGCCGGCTCGACCTCGGCCTCGAGCGCGATCGCGGTGACGATCATGGCCTCGCACCGGTCGGCCTCGCCGAGGTCGCGCCAGATCACGGCCATCCCGGCGTAGACGTCGGCGCGCCGGTCGAGCGGGCCGTCCATGTGGTCGAGCAGCTCGTCGGCCTGGAGGGCGAGCGCGCGGGCCCCGACCAGGTCCTGCTTGGCGCGCTGGAGCATCCGCGCCTTCGAGCGGAGCGCGTCGACCTCGTTCACCGATACGCGCGCCACCATCGTTCCTTGGTAGCACGCGGCCGGCGCCAACGGTGACGGCTCAGGCGTGCGCGCCGGCCAGGGCTTGCTGCTTGAGGCGCGCGAACTCGTTGTTGTCGATCGTGCCGGCATCGAGCAGGGCCTTGGCCTTGGCGATCTGGTCGACCGAGCTGGTGCCGGCCACGTCGCGGACGTAGGCCGCGGTCTCCTGGCGCGCCCGCTCGGCGGCCGCGCGCTGGCGCTGCGCCATCCCCCTGCCGCGGATGATGACGTAGAGCAGCGCGGTCAGGATCGGGACGAACAGCAGGCCGATGATCCACAGGGCCTTGAGCCAGCCGCTGAGCTCGTGGTCGCGGAACAGATCGACGACGATCTGGAACATCACCACGATGTACGCGACGAAGACGAACGTCGAGACCAGCAGCCACATCATGTTCGCCAGGTTGCTCATCCCCGAAAGGTGGGGCCGCGAACGGCGTGGGCAATGCGCGCCGGGCGCATCGGGGGCCGGCCGATCACGCGCCACCGCCGTCGGGCGCGTCGTCGACGACCGCTGGCGCGATACGTCGTAACAGTCTGAATCGTCAGAATCGTATTGGCGACAAGCCGTCCGGCGACGGCTCCACCGCGGGCCCACCGGCGATTTCGGCTCCCCTCGTCGGGCACGGGGTGTCAGACTCGGGGGATCGGCAACCGCCGGGTGGCGCCGATCGAAAGGGGTCCGCGGATGAGAGGCCTGGTCTTCTGTGCCGCCGTCACCGTGCTGACGTTCGCGGGCTGCACCTGCACCGGTGAGCCCGCCGGCGTGGCGCGCTGCGAGATCGTGTCGACGACACCGGGGCACGGCACGACCGACGTCGCGGTGCGGCCGCAGCTCCGCGTCGAGTGGAGCGCGCCGGTCGATCCGGCGACGCTGGCCGGCGCCGTCGCGATCCGCGAGATCGGCGGCCACGAGGTCCCGGTGACGATCGTCGCCGACGGCGATCACGCGGTGGTCGTGACGCCCGCGCGATCGCTGTGGTTCGACACCGTCTACGCGCTCGACGTCGGCGCGGTCGCCGCTCGCGACGGCGGCGCGTGCGGCGAGGTGACCACGGGCTTCCGCACGGTCGTTCCGGCCGAGGTCGACCGGCCGCTGCGGCCGGCCAGCCTCGAGGCGATGGCCCGGATCGGCGACTACCTCGTCGCCACGTCGCGCTCGTACCGCGGGCTGCAGGTGTACGACGTGTCGGAGCCCGACCAGCCGGTGCTGGTCGCGTCGGTACCGACCCAGGTCCGGCCGCGCGGCCTCGCCGTGAGTGGCGACCGCGCGTACGTCCCGGCCGAGAGCGACGGCGTCCTCATCCTCGACGTGTCGCGGCCCGACCAGCCGGTCGTCCTCGGCCGCGCCGGCACGCCGGGCCTGGCCCGCGACGTGGCGCCGTTCGAGCGCGGCGCCACCCGCTACCTCGCGGTCGCCGACGGCGTCGAGGGCGTCCGCATCCTCGACGTGACCGACCCGGTCCGGGTCGGCACGGTCGCGGTCTTCGACCCCAGCCACGCCCGCGCCGCCGACGTGCGCGCCGTCGCGATCGACGGCGACGTGCTGGCGGTCGCCGACGGCGTGCGCGGCTACGCGGCGGTCGACCTCGCCGACCCGGCCCGGCCGCGGCTGATCGGCGGCGGCGCCACCGGGCAGACCGCGATCGACGTCGTCCTCCACCGCGGCCTCATGTACGTGTCGCACTTCCCCGGCTTCGTCGACGTGTACGACACCCGCGACCCCGCGCTGCCGCGGCGCGGCGGCGAGCGCGTCTGCAACGTGTGCATGCAGCGGTTCCCGGCCATGCTGCACCTGGTCGGCGACGACCTGTTCGTGAACGCCGCGCGCGAGGGTGTGCGCACCTACGCGCTCGACGGCGCCGGTGGCCTGACCCTGACCGGACACCGGCCGACGCCTGGCCCGGCCTACGCCGTCGCCGCGACCGCCGATCGCGTCTTCATCGGCGAAGAGGGCGGGCTGCTGGTCTTCGAGCGCGCGGTGGTCGGCCCGCCGCGCGCCTTCGATCCCGGCGGCCACGGCGTCGCCAGCTCGATCGCGATCGCCGGCGAGCATGCCTACGTCGCCGCCGCCAGCCGCGGCCTGCAGGTGTTCGGCATCGAGGAGCCCGAGGCGCCGACGCTGCTCGGCCGGGTCGCCACGCCGGCGTCGCCGTCGGGCGACATCAGCGCCGGGTTCGTCGCCGCGCGCGAGGCGACCGTGTTCGTCGGCGACGTCCGCGGCGGCCTGGTCACGTTCGACCGGGCGACCGATCCGACCACGCCCGCGCTCGCCAGCCAGCTCATCGCCCACGACGGCGTCCAGACCATCGCGCTGAGGCCCGATGGGCTCGCCGTCGCCTGCCAGGGCAACACCGGCATGCTGGTCGCCGACCTGTCGGACCCGACCCAGCCGAGCACGATCGCCGAGTTCTTCTATCCGCAGCTCGATCCGACCATCAACGACTACTGCCTCGACGTCGCCCTCGACGACACCGCCGGCCTGGCCTACGTCGCCGGCCTGCGCGGCCTGACCATCCTCGACCTCCGCGATCGCGAGCAGATCCAGGTCGCCGCGCGTCTCGCGCTGCCGGCCGGCGAGGCGCTGGTGTCGATCGTGCGGACCGGCCAGCTCCTGTACGCCGCGACCCGGGTGCCCGATCTCGAGGGCCGGGGCGGCCAGCGCAACCAGCTCCAGGTCCTCGACCTGACCGATCCGCTGGCGCCGGTGCCGATGTGGACGTCGCCCGACCTCGGCGCCATCGGCGACCTGGTGCTGGCCGGCGACATCCTGTTCGCCGCCGCCAGCGATCTCGGCGTGCTGGCCTTCGACGTGTCGACGCCGGCCGCGCCCGCGCTCGAGCTCGCCATCCCGACCACCGGCGACGCGGCCGCGCTCGCGGTCACGCCCGACGCCCTCTACGTCGCCCAGAGCGCGGGCGGCATCATCGCGATCCACACCGGCCCGCTGCCGGTCGCGGTCACAGCCCCACGATCGGCGCGAACCCGCCCATGAACATCCGCTTGCCGTCGAACGGCCACGTCGACGGGTCGGCCTTCATCATCGGGTCTTCCATGACCTCCTTGTTGATGCGGTCGCGGTCCTCCTTGGACTTGTAGACGATCCACGAGAACACCACGACCTCGTCGGGCTCGAGCTTCACCGCCTGCGGAAACGACGTCACCTTGCCCATCGGCACGTCGTCGCCGACCGCCTCGACGTACTCGAGCGCGCCGTGCTCCTTCCACAGCTTCGCAGCCTGCTGCGACAGCTTCTTGTAGTCCTCGAGCTTGCGCTTGGGGACCGGGACCACGAATCCATCGACGTAGCTCATCTTGTCGGACCTCCGCCTGGTGTTGGCTGACGTGGCCCAAGGTTGCTCGTCGCAGAGGCGCTGGCACCGGGGCATGACCTCGCATCGGCCCACCGCCGATGCGCGGTCGCCCGAGCGATCAGCCCGCGCCGTGGCAGCGCTTGTACTTCTTGCCGCTGCCGCACGGACACGGCGCGTTGCGCCCGGGCGCGGCGGCGGCGGTCGCCGGCGCCGTCCCGACGTCGCCGTCGGTGTAGACCCAGCGGCCGTCGACCCGGCGGAAGCGCGAGCGCTCGCGCTGGGCGAACGGCCGGCCGCCGCTCGCGCCGCGGGCGATGAACTCGACCACGCCGGTGTCGTCGTCGGCGCCGCCGCGCTCGGTCGCGACGATCTCCAGGCCGAGCCAGGTCGTCTCGCGCGACCACCGCGTCACCGCCGCCACGTCGACGCTGCCGCGGGTCGCCTCGTCATGGGTGACCAGCAGGTGGTCGATCGCCCCGCGCACGTAGGCGGTGTAGCGCGAGCGCATGAGGGCCAGCGCGGTCGGCGCCGCTGCGCCGGCGAGGATCGGCGCGCAGCACGCGCGCTCGGCGGCGCCGGAGCCACACGGGCAGGGCGCGGTCGGATCGACGATCACGACCGCACCATGCCACGACCCGGCGGCGACGCCGTCACCGCCGGACCAGGATGTAGGCGTCGCGGGCGGCGATCGGCAGCTCGCCCTCGACCGGCGCGCCGTTGTTGTGGCCGGGGTCCTGGCGGCCGCGCAGGCGGGCGAACCCGGGCGGCGCGCGAAACCGCGCCGGCTCGCGGCCGAGGTTGACCACCGCCAGGCCGTGGTCGAACTCGCGCCAGCGCACCGCGCCCTGGGCGCGGGCCGGGCCGCGCGCCGCGCCGAGCCAGCGCAGGCCGCGACCGGCGCCGTCGTACTCGTCGTACCACCAGGCGACGTAGTGGCCGAAGATGCCGTTGTCGAAGGTGTAGAAGCCGTCGCCGAGCAGCGCGACCGCCAGCCCGAACCGCATCGCGGCGTAGTCGGTGCGGGCCAGCTCGTCCTCGCCGGCCTCGATCGTGCCGAGGCCGATGCGCGGCGAGAACCCGTTGGCGATGGTCAGCCCGCGCCGGTGCCGGCTCCATCGCTGGTAGCGCCGGTAGCCGACGTCCCAGGCGAGCCAGCCCTCGGGCATGCCGATCGGCCAGCCCTCCATCAGGATGCCGTCGAGCGCCGGGTGCGGACAGTCCTGGGCGCCGGGGTTGGACACCACCGGCACGTCGGGCCCGACCTGCGCGCGCACGCGATCGATGAGCAGGCCCATGCCGTCCGACCACCAGCGCGACGCGACCTTGGGATCGTCGGCGCGGCCGTCGCGATCGAGATCGAGCAGGCCGCCGTTGAGCCAGCCGACGTCCTCGAAGCACACGTCGAGGAAGATGCCGTTCCACGGCCCGCGCGCCACCAGGTCGCCGGCCTCCTCGGCCAGGAGGTCGCGCCACGTCCGGCCGTGCTCGGCCGGCGCGGTCGACGCGATGTTGAGCATCCACGTCCCGGCGAAGAACACGACGTGGCTGGCGACCCGCGCGCCGGCCGCATGCGGCGTCGCTTGCGACCGATAGCCGCGCTCGACCACCAGCGTGTCGCCGTCGATCGCGACCAGCTTCATGTGCTCGGCGCCGACCAGCAGGTAGGTCGGCTCGTCGGAGCCGTAGAACGGCGACGCCGGCCGCGTCAGCGTGAACGCCGCGCCGCTCGCCACCGGCAGCCGGGTGTCGGTGGCCGTCACCGGCGCGGTCAGCGGCGAGCCGGGCTCGACCACCCACGCCGACGGCGGGATGCGCGGGAACCGCGCGGTCGCCAGCGGCTGCTCGGCCAGCGGCGTGCGCGCGATCTCCTCCGAGGTGAGGTACGCGAGCACCAGCGCGTCGGGCCGCGCCGCCCGGATGGCGTCGATCGGCGCGCGGTCGAGCGCCCCGGCCTCGGCGTCGATCACCAGCAGGTCGGTGCGGACCATCACCTCGCGCGCGGCCGGGTCGAGGTGACTCTCGATGTAGTACGTGGCCAGGCGCGGGAACCGCGGCGCCTCCCCGGCCGCCGGGACCGCCGGCGGCGCCGCCGCCGCGCACCCGGACGCGAGCACCGCCCCCGCCATCCATCGCCGCATCCTCCGGCTTGGCACACGCGCGCGGCGGTGTCGACCGAGCCCGGTTCGGTCCGCGACAGACGAAGACAGGTGGTCGCGCCACGGCGCCGTGCTGTCATGCGCCGCATGTCGCAGGCCGCGTCCGCGCCCGCCGAGTTCCAGTACTGGCGCAACCTCGATCGCCGCTGGCCGCGCGCGGTGCGCGCCGCCGCCCGCGCGCTGCTCAGGTTCGATCCGGCGCCGCCCGACGAGGTCGTGCGCGCGTTCGCCGCGATGTACTACGACGCCGACCCGCTCGCCGAGGCGTTCGTCGAGGAGGTCTACCTGCGCCGCGGCACCGCCGCCGGCCGCGCCATGCTCGAGCAGGCCCTCGCCGGCGGCGTGGCGTCGGTGCCCGACGCGCCGGCCTCGCTGGTGGCCCTGTTCGAGGATCTCGAGCAGGATCCGCCGTGGGTCGACCTCGCGCTGGTCGCGCGCGGCGCGGCGGCGTTCCGGCGCTTCGGCCCGGCGGTGTTCCGGTTCGCGGGCGCGGTGACCCTCGCCGCCTACGCCGAGAGCTCGGTCGCCAAGCCGCTCGCGCTCACCGGCGCCTACGCCGGCGGCAGCACCCGCCACCGCTTCCTCGAGACCGCCGCGTTCTGGATCGCGGTGTCCGAGCCGGGCGGCCTCGCCGCCGGCGCGCCCGGCCGGGCGTCGGCGCTGCGCGTGCGCATCATGCACGTGTTCGTCCGCAAGCGGCTGCTCGCCCATCCCGAGTGGGACCTCGCCGCGTGGGGCGTGCCGATCAGCCAGGCCGACGCGCTGCTGACCTTGATGGGTGGCAGCGTCGCGCCCGGGCTGGCGATGCGCGCGATGGGCTACCGGCCGTCGACCGCCGACATCGAGGCGATGATGCACTTCTGGCGCTACGTCGGCCACCTGATGGGCGTGCGGCCGCGCTGGTACCCGTCGTCGGTGCGCGACGCCCTCCAGCTCGCGTTCATGTCGGCGGTCAAGGCGGTCGGCACGTCCGGCGAGGACGGCGTGCGCCTGTGCCAGTCGTACGCGAGCGCGTTCGCGCCCGATCCGGCGTCGCCGTGGCCGCAGCGCCTGCGTGCCGCCGCCAGCCACGGCGTCCACCTCGGCTACACCCGGTTCTTCCTGCCGCCGTGGGTCTACCGGCACAACCGCCTGCCGTCCGCCGGCGCGTGGGCGCTGGTGCCGCTGGCCCAGTTCCCGCTGATCTTCGCCGCCGAGACCCTGCGCCGGACCTTCCCGGCCCTCGACGGCGTCGCCGATCGCGTCGCCCGCTGGCGCCGCGATCGCTGGCTCGCCCATCACACCGGCGGCCGCCGCGCCGAGTACCGCCCGGTCGAGACGTTCACCCGCTGAGCCGGCCACGCTCCGGGTAGGGGCCACGGGCGCCCCCGGTTGCTACGCTGGGGCGCCGGCCATGATCGATCCGCAGCTCTTCCAGAAGCTCGACCAGGCGTCCTTCTCGGCCCGCGAGCAGCTGGCCGAGGAGATCGCGCGCCGGGCGACGCCGGCCCAGCTGGTCGCGCTGTCCCGCGCCCTCGAGCATCCGTCGCAGCGGGTCCGGCTGGGGGTGATCGAGGTGCTGCGGCGCGCGACCCACCGCGCCAGC
>Ga0247822_10000736_pt1 | contig 18541 bp, 14 predicted proteins | sample 13C_Cellulose_Da_FD_192423 | JGI IMG/M metagenome (GOLD analysis project Ga0247822, IMG submission 192423) | Soil microbial communities from agricultural site in Penn Yan, New York, United States - 13C_Cellulose_Day30 | ecosystem: Environmental > Terrestrial > Soil > Agricultural land | place...
CGATATCGCAGACGAGGAGGAGGCCGAAAAGAAGGCGGCCGAGACGCCCAAGCCCAAGGAGACGCCCAAGCCCAAGGAGGCTCCCAAGCCCAAGGAGGCCCCCAAGCCCAAGCAGGCGGAGCCCCCCAAGCCCAAGCAGGCGGAGCCCCCTAAGCCCAAGCAGACGGAGGCGCCCAAGCCCAAGGCGGCAGAGACCGCACAGCCCAAGAAGGCCCCGGCCCCTCCCGTCCAGGAGACCGCAGATGAGACCATGGAAGATGCCGTCGATGACGATGCTATCGCAGAAGGATACAGCAAAGAACTCGAGAAGAACCCAGTTCTCGCCACCCTCTTCTCCAAGCTCGTCAACCGCATCGAGGCGCTCGAGACCGAGTCGGCCGAGTCCAAGGCAGAGGTGGTCAAGGCTCGTCACGCAGCCGTCGACGAGAAGCTGAACACCGTCGTGGACTGGCTCAAGTCGGAGGCGGGCGTTAGCTTTGAGGACGCAGAGCTCAAGGCCTTCCGCTACAATGCTCGCATGGCTCAGGAGGGCTCCAAGGGTCACATCCACATGGAGGAGGGCATCGGCAAGCTCCTCAACTCGCTCGCTGACAACCGCAAGGCTCTCAAAGAACGCGATGAGGAGATTGCCCGCCTCAAGGCCGCCAACCCCAAGATCGCCACCCTGGAGAACACCCCAAAGGCCACCGCCGTGAGCGACGCCCAGCGCCGCGTGCTCAGCTCTGTCGTGCGTGAGAAGGTCGCCAAGCGCGGACTGGAGGCCTCTGAGGAGCAACACACCATCCAAGTGGCCCACAGCAACAAGGCCTCCCGCACCGAAGACCCCGAGGAGATGGCCGAGCGCGTCCGCAGCAGCCTCCACCCCCTCAAGCAACGCTTCAACTTTAACCCCGGGCAGATTGAGCGCCAGAAGATGGAGCAGGCCAAAGAGATCGAGCGACGCCTCGCCATGCGGCAGTAGGCGCGCCGTCCGCCCCTCCAAGCCAGGAAACTGACGCCAGCCGATTTCAAATGTTTGAATGAGAATTTCCCATAAATGGAAAATGTCCCGGTAAGCTTGGTCCGGTGGCGCTGGGGATTGTTTTACGTGATCGGGCCTGGGCGGCGCCACTCCTCCCGTTTTCGGACATTCGTAAATTGCCCCGAGCCCCCACGGCAATCGGTCCCTCCCCACACGCACACAGGAAATGCTCGAGCCCCAGGATAGGGAGGCGACCTACAAGGCCATCATCAATGGTACGGCGGTCGCCTCACGCAACTTTGGCACAACCTCGCTGGACCCCGTCAAGCGCAAGAGGGGGCGCCCCAAGAAGCGACCGCCCAACAAGTACCGCATCTACACCGAGTGCCGCGTGGATAGGATCGAGGGCATTGAGGTGACACCTGACGCGATCGAGAAGCTCAATCGCTCCGAGAGGCAGGCCCTCCTGGATTCAGTACACAGCAAGGAGCACACCTACTGGATCACGGGCCGCTACGACTCTGAGCTCGTCACCGTGAAGGTAAAGGGGATGCTGCCAATGTTTGCAAGAATCTACGTGTTCAGCCTCGGCGTGGAGTACAGAACCTACGACGACGAGGGCGACTCCTGCAAGGGGCCGTTCTTCAACCCACTGAAGGTCGAAGAGGCGTCTGAGGCGCGCTCCATCGAACCCGGCAGCTTCCGTATCGACGTGGAGCGCACCTTCACTGCCGCGTGGCCCCCGACACTCGGTCAGGTGATAACGCTCGTCGCACCGCGCGCCGGCATGCAGTTTGCGAAGCACTTGCGCTTCACCCCAGAGAAGACCCTGCGCAACCACGACATGCCCTGCCCCTCCATCGAGGCCCTGGAGGAGGGCACGCGTCAGCTCAGCGAAGTGGATCACTTTCTCATTCTCATCAACGCCCGCGAGTACCTCCTCGGGCCAGAGTACTTTGAGTTGTGCCGCTTCTTTGAGCCTGCCGCCCTCGTGAACCTCACACCGGATGTCTTTGCGATACTCAAGAAACGCACGCTCAACACAACGCAAATCCTCAGACTCTTCCTACAGAGAGACCGCACGTGGCCTTCCATCAGAGACGGGGCGTCTCTGGTGAGATTCATTGATGAGCGCGTGGATTCCTTTGAGACGCTCTCGGTGATGCTACCAGACTTTGCATCGAGGATTGGATGGAGAATGACACCGCAAGGAGCCGTGGACGCACCGCCAGAGGTACACCTCAGCAACTCGAAAAAGTCAAAGACGCGCAAGGAGGCCGCGGCCCCAAAGTACGCCGCATACGACCCGCACTGCCGCACCACAGTGGCCGGCTGGTTCGACTCGCTGCGCAGCGTGTACTGGAACGTGGTGGGCAGTAGCTACCTCGAGGATGGAGTGGAATTCAATGCTCACCGCGTAAACAGCCACGAGCGTGACTTTATCAACTACCTCATCGAACGCGGAGTGGTGAAGGCCTACGACGCATCCGACTATGACCATAAGGTTTCTGAGATCTCTAGGCGCCTAGCGCCGCTCAAGTCGGTCCGGACACACGACGGTCTGGTGGTGTACGCCGACGCAGCTGTACAGCACGCCAAGCGTGTCGTCAAGAACACCCTCGACACGATCCACGCGGCCTACGACAAGGAGGTGGAGGATATGGTGGAGAATGCCGTCCGTCACTCCCTCTCTCACAATGGCAAGTGCCACTTTACCTACGCCGAAGAGTACAATCACCTCGTGAGCAACTGCAAGAGCCTCGACGGAAGCTACCCAGAGGACGTCAGGGAGCGCCTGCAGGTGGTGTGCCAGGGCCAGCGCACCGCACTGGAGCCCTACGAGGTGATGTACGTGGAGGCGGCGGACTGGGCCGCGGCGTCTCTCAGAAACTCTCTGCTAAAGCGCGACGCCATCGAGACGCCCGACCACCCCTTCTGGGATTGCCTCCTCACTCGCCTCACGGACGGCGCGGACAAGTGGAGCCCAGTGGTGGCCGAGATCAGGGACCGCGCCTCGCGCTGGATCGTAGCGCAGGGGCCTCCCAAGCACGTCTACTTTGACGCGAGGCGGTTCGCACAGGGACTCGCGCCCACCCCCTTCCGCATTTTTGACATACCAGAGACGAACGTCTGCCAGCGCCGCCCCCAAGGCGAGAGCCTGCCTGACACCTTCAGGGCCATGGCCAGGGCCATCAGCGATCGCTCGTTTGGGCCTGGCGAGGTCAATGTGAGCAGTGCGTTCAGCCGCGCGTCTGTGCTCAGGCCACCCAACACAGAGGCGCGTGGCATCCCCAAGAAGAGCGTATTTATCGTCAGCATCTTTGAGGCCGAGAAGATGACTCCCACCGACATTGTGGAGATCCTCTACGCGTGCATGTTTCGGGCCAAGCGCGAGCGGGTGCTGCTGTGGGTGTTTGGGGACTCTCACATGCTGCACCTGGGCGGACTCGAGCTCCTCACCACGGTCCCTTCGCGGCGCCCGACCGTCAGCAACATGACCTACTGCGTCGCAGAGTCGGAGATCGCCGGCCTCTACCTCAAGCTCACCACTGGCTCCCTGCAGCGGCGCGCGCCCATCTCCTACGACGACAATATGGCCCAGGTCATCTCAGAACGCCTCATTCTAAGCGAAGATGACGTGGAGGTGACCACCGTAGATCAAATCAGCGAAGAAACGGGCGAGAGCGTCGGATGCACGCCCGTCGCCGTCGAGGAGATCAACATCGAGGCCCTCCCCCGACTGCGCAGCGGAGAGCTGCGTCCAGCGATAGGCAAGGTCTCCCTCCTCACTCTGCACGACCTCAGGCAGGTGTACACCATAGCCGGCTACGTCCGCGACGCGCTCATTCTGGTGGGGAGCCCCGAGACCCTCAAGGTGCTGCAGGCTCGCTCGATGGCGGATTTTTCGGTCGCCGAGTGCCCCGACGAGTCGCAGAGGGGGTACTCGGACCGCTACCGCGACTGTGCGACGGGCAAGCTGATGCGGGTGCTCTTCTCGCCCAGGCGCCTCACGTCTCTCGTGCACTCCGTCGTTGACAGGGATATTCCCAATCGACCTGAGCTTCAGATTGTGTAATGTGTATGTTTAAGCCACGGGCGATACCATGATAGTGTAAAAAGCCGCCCACGCCTCTCAGAAATTTGCACTTCAATTTGCCAGTGCCCCTCCTAGCGAGAGGAGCTTCTGAGAATTTCCGCCTGCTGAGATGTGCACCCCCGCGATATGGGACCTGGTCGGCAGGATGTTTGTCGGCATCTCGCTCTACGGCCCCGGATACAAGGAGGCGGCCAAGCTCGTGGATGCCACCGTCAGTCGCCCAGAAGCGGAGGAGTTTGATGAGTACAAGTACAACGACTTTCTCCAGCTCGCCGATACTCGCATCCAAGACAGTGGCTTGGCGATCGGGAAGGTGGATGCCAAGCTGCTCGGCATCAAGAACAGCCTCAAGAACGCAAAGGCCAGAGATCAGCAGCGGCTCAAAGCAGAGGCCATGAAACTCCTCAAGGAGAAGAACCGCCTGCAGGCAGTGTCAAACTCGTGGCAGACTCGCAAGGACAACATCTCGGCGGTCCGCGACCAGATCGTATCCACAAAGGACTCGGCCGACTACATTCGACTAATCGCAGAGAGCCGCGTGATGGCCAACCCCAAGCACCTCGGCATCGCCGCCGACAAGATCCAGAGGCTCATGGATGAGATGCAGGAGGGACTCGACTCGACCAACGAGATCCAAGAGAAGCTCGGCAGCACCTTCACCAACGAAAAGTTCACAGAAGCTGACTTGGCAGAAGCCTTTGATGAGTTTATGCAGGAGGAGGAACCCGAAGAAGCCACCCCAGCCGCAGCGGCGCGGCGCGCGCCGCCACCAGACTCGATGATTGTGGCCGAGTTCCCACAGGCTCCTGCGGAGGCGCCTCAGGCTCCGGCCCCCAGAAGGAAGCCGGTAGCGGTCAAGTCGGAGATGACACAGCTCGGTGGTGGTTTCAGCGATTTATGAGATGTGTAAAGGACAAAAACTTACTTGGGCTCTTGTTCCACCTTGGCTGGCGGCTCGACGGTGGACACCACGACGCCAGGCGCTTCGTCCCACTCCTTGTTCTTGGGTAGGTACAGCACGTCGTCGTCAGAAATCTTGGCGAGTTCGGAGGCGTCCTTGGCGATAGTGGCCATGGCGTCTAGCGCCCACTTGAGAGGGAACGCCACGTAGTAGGCCGGCTCAGGGCCGGTGTCTTCCTCAAGCTGAATGGCCTTTGCCACGAGGCAGCCTCCGGAGCCGTCAAAGATGGGAAACGCCTCCAGCAGCGTCGAGTCGATCGACACGAGAATGGACATCAGAGTGTTCTGAGCGGTCTTGATGAATTGGCCCTTCATGGCGCGGTGGAGCCGCTCGATGGTAAACTCCTCCTTGACGTCCATCACCAGACTCTCAGGAACTCCCAGTGCCTTGTGGAGTACGCAGAAGGGCTCGGGCAGACAAATCTGCGCAAAGGCTCTCGAGGAGTTGTCCTGGCCGTAGAGTACCGCCGCTGCTTCGCTGCTCACAAACATGGACATCCCCACGACGTCCGAGTCCGAGAGGGCGGCGAGCTTTTGCGCGGACACCTTCACGACCTTGATCTTGCCAGAGGCGATCTCGGTCTTGATCACGGCACTGGCAGGGGTCGACATGCGATCCTTGGTGGCCTTCATGATGGCATCGAAGGACTTGGTGGAGGCGCGCGTTTCGCCCGACACAAACACGGTCTTGCGGACGGGCCCCAGCTTCCCGGTGCAGTTTTGGATGTGCTTCTGAGATTTCACGTAGATGTACGCCAGGGTGTGCTCAAAGGCGTAAAAGTTGGGATGCGTGCTGCTGGCCTTCATGACGGGCGACACTACCTACTCGCTCGGCACGGGCGCGTCACACATGGGGGTCGTTTACCAAAACAGGTCAATGGGGACATGCCCCGGTGGCGTTTCTGATGATAACGATGTCGCCGATGGCAGACACGCACCCCGGGATGGGGCACGGCTTCGGCGCTTCGGTGTCTCCTACGTAGAGGTTCTTGCGGGTTAGGCTGCAGTCTAGGCAGAAAATCGCATGGCCACACTCGATGTTCACCGCGTGGGCGGTGCGGGCGCGCTTTACGCTGGCGCCTGCCCCGAGGCAGACCACGCACTGAGGCAACTCGCAGCGCCACGGCTGGGTCTGCTCCTCTAGCGTAGCTCCGGCTGTTGCCGCCGCGCGCTTCTTGCCGAGTGCCTCATCGATAAACTCAGAAACTTCTGAGAGGGCCGTCTCCGTCTTGGCCCGCTTGGCGGCCTTCTTGGCGTCGCGCCGCGCTCGCCAACGCGCGCACATACCACACAGCCTCTTGGTGGTCCCGTCGTCCGCCCGCACATCGGTACCCAAGCGTTCAAGGGGCTTGGCCGTCACACAAGCGGCGCAATATACCTCAGAGCACCTCCCACAGGGCGGGTTCTCAAACCAGTCGGCGCAACACGTGTGGGCGCCGCACGCGTAGCACTTTGGCTTGGAGCCTACCACAAGGGGCTTGGGGACGCACGCCGCACACCAGACCTTCTTGCAGGGTTCGCACTTGGACGCCGCGTGGGTCATTTTGCCGCACCCGCTACAAGCCTCTCCCCCCTCTTGGGGAGCCGCACGAGGCGCGCGTGGCGACTCCACCTCCTCTATCTCCTCCACCTCCTCCGAGGGTCCCCGTTCGGCCGCGGCGGGACGCGGCACCGGCTCGAGGTGCAAGTGGGGCCGCTTGACGTCGTGCCATGCCCCAACCCTAGCACCAACCATCCCCGAGAGCGCACGCACCTCTGTCATGTGGCCGGCTGCTTGGGGCGCGTCTGCCCTCCGGACCCTACGAGACTGCCCCATTTGCCTTTTTTGGATAATAGGTTCGCCCCTCGCTCCGCACTATCTTAAAGAGGCATCAGCGGGGGGTTTAAGGGGGCAGATCGCGAAATCATTTTCAGTTCAGAGAGGCAAATGCGCTCGTACGCACTCCTGGCGGCCGCACTCTTGCTGCTGTGCGCAACGGCGCGCGCCGGCAACGACAAGCTCGACAAGGACGACGTGCTGCAGTGGAACCGCCAACTGGCGATCACCGTCCAGCTGGCAGGCAACCCTGGCAGCTTCTCGTCGCCACACCGTTCTGCGGTTCTCATGAGTGGCGCCATCTACGACGCGGTGAACGCCATCAAGGACAAGTTTGAGCCCTTCATCGTCAAGCCCAGTAGCATCCCCGCCAACATCCGACGCAACCAGGCCGACGCACAGGCCGCCGTCACCGAGGCCGCCTACACCATCCTCACCAAGCTCTACCCCGGTAGCGGCACGAGCGAGTCCGTCCTCACCTACCACAACACGCTGCGTGAGATGCAGCTCGCCAAGATCTCAGACGGCATCTCAAAAACCGAGGGCATTGAGCTGGGCGCGTACGTCGCAAACGCCATCCTCCAAAACCGCTCCACCGACGGCTGGCCGCCCTCGTTCTCGCAGGCACCCAACTGCACCGCAGGCGGCACCGCGTGCGCCGGCAAGTACATGTACGGCTTCTCGTACTACTACCCCACCAGCGGCGGCAGGATTCCAGACACTGGCTACTCGGACCAGGTGAAGCCCTTCACGCTCGAGTCGTGCGACGTGACCGCTTCGGTCGTCCCGCCGCCTCTCGCCTTCAACCACCCCTCCTTCTACGCCGACTGGCACGAGCTGTGGGGCTACGGCACCTCGAGCGCCGCCAACAACACCATGACGCCCGCCAAGAGCGAGATGGCCATGTTCCACCAGTCGGTCTCCAACTGGGGCATGTACTCTGACCTCGCCACGTTCCTCTCCTACCCCGAGTTTAAGAACCTCGACGGCATCGACCTCGTGCGCAGCGTGCTGCTCATTACGCTCTCCACGGCCGACTCGCACCTCTGCCACCTCTGGCTCAAGTGGCGCTACCTCAACTGGCGCCCGAGCGTCGCCTACCGCAACCTCCTCAACACGCCCACCGGCATTGCGGCGCTCGATGCGCTCTACGACCCCAACTGGACCCCGGTCCTGCCCATCACCCCCGACGCAGAGTACCCCTCGGGCCACGCTGCGCGCACCGTGCCCTACTTCCACATGCTCAAGAAGCTCTTTGGCGACTACCACCACTTTACCGCCACCGCCACCACCCGCCCTGGGATGCCTCAGCGCGAGTACACCTCGTACAGCTCCTACGCCGCCGAGTCTGGCGAGTCTCGCATCATCGCCGGGTCTCACTGGCGCTTCTCTGTCGCCGAGGGAACCAAGCTCGGACAGTGGATGGCCGACCGCATTTATAATAACTTTTTGCGTCGCAAGTGAACGCGCCCCGACGGGCCCGTGCTCACGACAAAGTAAAGATCCTCCCAGATGGCCCCGACCCCGCTTCGTGTCGAAAGCCATGAACTTCTTGAGAGGTAGGCCCCTCCGCAGCCGCCCGTCTCTCCTCGGTCTCCTCAGGGTCGGTGTGCATCTCCGTCTCCGCAGGCGCCTCTGACTTGGCCCGAAAGCTACACGCAGAGCACAGAGACCCAAGCAGGGGCGTGGTGCTGCAGATTAGGATGCACATCATAAGCATCAGCAACACCACAGTGGCAGTGTAGACGGTCCATGAGATCCTTGCGGTAGCGCAAAAGTCCTCCTTGACGCAAAAGTACAGCACCGCCACGATGGCGGCAGCGATTACGACGAGCCCCACACAAACCGCATACGCGCCGCACTGAGCTGCCTGCGGGTTTGGGTCGGTACGCGCCTGGCGCTGCTTCTTGTAGATGGACGCAGGGCCTACCATGATGACGTCCCCTCCGCCACCAAGGTACGCAAGACCTTCCCCGGACATTGCAACGCCTCAAAAAGTTTAATCCACATACTGTTCGCGGACGTGAATGGCTCGCTTAGAGTCCACTTCGAGGACCAGGCGGTAGCCTCCCACGTCTGGGGTGATCCACTCGGGGTAGGCGAGAACCTTTCGCACGAGCCCATCCGTAAAGGCTTCGTTGAGGACTTGTCTGATGGCCGTGAGGCCCGCCTCCGTGGCCGTGCCAGACCGCAGAAAGAAGACGACCTCCACCCACTGCGGAGCGCCAGCGACGGGCGGATCCACCGCCTCGGGCCCCGCAAGGGGCGGCTGCAGGGAGAAGTATTTTTCCTCCTTGAAGACTTCTGAGAGGATGCGGTCGCACTCTACGCGCTTGGGCGAGTCGGGCTTTGCTGCCACCAGATCCACGGGAGGGTGGACGTCCTTGAGGATAGAGTAGGCACTCTCAATCTCAGCGCGGTGCAGGGGATCCTCCATGAGAAGGCTCACGCGCTCGTCTTTGGCCAGGAAATCATCGAGGGGAACCGACTTGGTGTAGGTGGAGGCGACAGAGGCGCGCGCTCGGACTACATCCACGCCCGGGCGCCTGAGCATCACCAGGAACGCACCAAAGCGCCCGCCAGTGAGGAGGATGAGCGGGGTGAAGAGCTAGGAGACGGTAAGCGGACGATGGCATTGGGGCGAACCTTTTCTACCGTCTTCACAAACCGAGGGTCGCCGAGGTGAAACTCGCGCCTGAGCGCGTAGAAGGCCTTCTCCGTCATAAAGGTCTCCACTGCCACGCGCGAGTCTACGTTCTCCTCCTTGTCAAAGTAGGGCGCCAGGATGCCGGTACCTGGGAATCCTCAGAAACTCTCTGAGAGGTCAGTGGGCGTACCCTCCAAGATCAGCAGCTGCAACTTCTTGCTGCGCTCGCGGGCCACTCGGTAGAGGGGCTCGGCCTTCTCAAACTCTGCCAGCCAGTCTGCCGTTGCCTCTGCGTCCGCTCGGTCGATGGCCTCGATGAATTGGTTGAGCGGCACCAAGAAGCAGTTCTCGTGGGCGCCCAGCTTCTTGATGTTGGCGGCGTTCTTTTCGTTCATCTCCTTTGCCGAGCTCCCCAGGAGGGCAAAGGTGGGCACGTAGGAGGCGAGAAACTCGGCCAGCTTGAGGAGCAGGGGGTGTCCTGAGAGCTCTCCGCGGAGACGCATCCGGCGCAGCATGAGGTAGATGCGGTTCATGATGCGCGTGAAGTCCTCGCAGTCCTCGTGGACGATAAGCATGAAGAAATGTAGGTACATGAAGCAAAAGCAAGCACGTACACTCGCGCCCTTGTCCACACTGACATCCCCAAAGCAATCAGTCGCAACGTTCTCAAACTTGCCCTTCTTCTGGTTGAACGCCCATACGAAATCCAGGCGGTACCTAGTAGGGTGAGACACAAATGGAGGCGGAGAGGGGTTGGCGTACGTGCAATGGTTGGTGTACAGCTCCAGCACCCAGCCCGCAAACTGCGAGAAGCGCTTGGCGCCCTCTGGCGAAGAGAGGGTGTTGGTGTCGATGGCCAACAGCTCAGAGGTCTTGAGACGCATCCGCCGCCTCACAATCTCACACATGTTGGCAAAGAACTCTATGCTTGCCTTGGGCTCTACCACGTCGACCGTGTAGAGGAGCGCACTCACGATACCCGCCCTCGTGACATACACGGCCGACTGAAAGTTCTTCACCTGCTCGATCGTAGGCTTGAGCAGTTCGTACATGTACTCGGTGGCTTCCGTGTAGCCTAGCGAATCCATGCGAGAGGCAGCGGTCTCCTGTACGGCCTCCTTCACCAACTCATCATTGAGGTGTACGGCCTTGACGATGGGGGTGTCCTTGAACATTACGATGGGAGCGGGCTTGCTAAGACCGGCCACCTTTAGGGGGCCCACATGCACCTGGCCCTTGGAGCGAATCTCGGGGCGCCGCACCATGTAGAGGTCGATGCCCGCGGCCATCTCACCCTCGCACACAATCTCGTGCAGCGGAATCACCACACTCCCCGCCGGGTTCTGGACTCGCTCGTGGTAGGTGTTGTAGACCTTGGTGAAAAAGTCCATGTTGAGGTTGCAGCCCAGGAGGAGGGATTCGATGGTGAGCGTCTTGCCCTCCACGAGGGGGAAGGAGAGGGAGAGGCGGGTACTGCCGGAATCCTCAGAAAGCTCCTGAGTGAAGAAGGCCTTTGAGAACTCGGTGGACACATAGATATCGACATGGGAGATCTCCTCGTCGGGGTGCGCCACCAGCAACTCCCAGTCGAGGGTAAAGTGCAACTTTAGCATCTCCCTGGTGCGAGGCGAACAGGTACAATAACAGCCTTTAAGAACGAAACAGTGAAATACTCTGCAGACAATCGCGGCACTGGGGCGTATCTCCGCTCCTCATGCCATCAATATGGTATGCTTGGGAGCAGGCGCGGTGGCGACGTCGGTGCCTGTGTGATTTCCTTCGCCCTTGGCGCGACGCTCCCTGTCGAGGATCACAAATCTGGCGAAGCCTATCCCCACATAGTAGACAAATGCCGCTGTTAGGAAGAATCCGAGGACGTCGAGTTCAAGCTGCACGATCAACAGCAGCAGGCATTGTGAGACCCTCACCATCATTCTCGTTGAGACGCGGTTGTTGATGCCGCCGCATAGGTACCTCTCAGAGGCGCACCGAGCTTCCGTATCGTTAAAGTTGTCGCAGAGGTGGATCACATCGTAGTACGGGCCGGACATGGTAGTGTCCCATGCGCCGGTAATTGACGACGTAATGGGCACTGTAAAGTAGATGATCCCACACAGCCAGAACGTGATGAAGACGGCGAAGAACGCCCACTCGCACGCCCCTCGCCAATTCATCGGAATAAGGGCGAGCGATGTGACAGCCACAGGGTGCATGCCGAGGTTATTATCCAAATCAAGTAAATACCCACAACGTGTAGGTCAGTCGATCGTCGCCGCCGCCATCGCCGCCTCGCCTCCATGAGAAAGTCCTCTTCTCCCAGATCGCACACCGCCCGCAGCGCGCCCAAGGCAATGAAGACAGAAGAACTTTGCCGGAATTGTCTCAAGCCAGCGGGCCCCCCTCGGGCGGCCAAGTGTGCCGTCTGCAAAAGCAACGGGTGGAGGAGGCTCTGTGACCAGTGTCAAGAGGGGAGGCTGCTAGAGTGCGACTCCTGCAAGGAGCAGATATGTGGTGTCTGCATGGTCCCAGAAGGCGCAGAACCCTTCGATGGGGCGGTGGGTTCTGACTCGTGGAATCCGCCCTGTTCCGACCCGAAACACAAGGGACCCAAAGTTCGCCTCTGCAATGACTGTCTGATCGCGTGCACAAACTGCGACCAGTACACGTGCGATCGCTGCTTCAGGTCCTTGAGCAATTGGTGCAGAGTTTGCGTCGCGGAGGCCCACAACGAGCTCAAGGCATTCGACGCCAAGGATGTGCCCGAGCAGTCGCAAAAGTAAAGCCCCAATTCTCAGACGTTTCTATTGTCCAAAGAAGGCAAATGCGCACCACAAAAGACAGCGCCCACTCTGCCACAACCACACCCATGAAGAGACACACCGCCCCCGCACCGCGCGCACCCAAGGCACCCAAGAAGGCCGAGGATCGGTGCTGGACCTGCGTGAAACCAACTGGACCCTCAAAAAAGTCAAAGTGCGCCATATGCTCCTGCAACGGATGGAGGAGGTTTTGCGATGCGTGCGAGGAAGCGCAGCTTACGGCGTGTGATTCGTGCCAAGAATTTCTGTGCAGTGTGTGCATGGTCCCCAAGGGGAAGCTCACCTTCGCGGAGGCCGAAGGCTCGGGCTCGTGGAACGACCCCTGTGAAGATCCAAAGCACGAAGGTCCCAACGATCGGCTCTGCGACGAGTGCCAGCGTAGGTGTCCCGGATGTGATGCGCACATGTGCCGCCACTGTTTCATGTCAGAGATGGGATGCAGGACCTGCGTCCTGAAGGCCCACGAACAGCTTGTGGAGTACGATGATGCGGTGGCAGCCGAGAAAAAGCAACGCCGCGCGCGCAAGACTTGAAGACATGCGTGCGGCAGAGTTATAACTAAACCACCCCTCCCCCACGCTCTGAGATGTCCGATGCGGCGGTAGAGCAGGTCTACTACGACGCCGTGGTGCCGGCCATCAAAGACCTCAGTGGGGCCCAGATCGACGAGCTCATCCACAAGATGCTTGCCTACAGGATGATCGCAGAAAATTCCCCCGCCAGGCAGATGGTGGCAGAGGGGATGGTGCTCACGGGCTGGACGCGCCACAATCGCCTCCTCGCAAAGACACATAAGCCCAACAAGCGCATCCAGGGCCAGCAGCCACAGAAGCAACACTCTCGGAGTCCCTTCGACGCCAGCGAAGCGTACACGCTCAGGGTGAAGAGGATCGACTTGATGCTTGCGGGCAGAAAGTTTGGGCACTTTGCGCCGCCCACACCCGCGCCAGGGGATGTGCCCAAGTCAAGAGCCACCGGCAATTCCATAGTGTTTTTCTGAGATGTAAAGAGGCACTGTGTGGGTCCAAGTGGCAGTAGACCCCTAGGGCACATGGACGGCAACAGAAGCGTGCTCGAGCGCCTAGTGTCGCCGCAGGAAGACGCTACACAGGAAGCACTGGAAGCATTGGGGCTCTCTCCGAGCACGGTGGATACAGCGAAACTCTCAGAAGTCTTGGGGGTGGAGGTGGGTGTAGCCGTAGCAAAGCCCGTCAGGGTGCGGCCTATGCCACTAGCATCCCCCGCGCTCAGTGCCGAGGAGCTTGCCAGTCTCGCCAGCGTCTTGGGCGTTGCCGTAGACCAGCCCACCTCTCAGGAACTCTTACAGGCGGAGGAGGACCCCTTACAGCTCGCCAGCGAGGACGTGCCCAAGCGAGAGGCACCGCGCCCCATCGCAGTCACGGCCACGGAGCGTGCCGAGGAGAGGCTGCAGCTGGGCGGGCAGGGCCGAGAGTGGGCGCGGCTCATGGAGGCGGGGTTCGCAGAGGCCGCCAGCGACCTCACCCTCACCAACGCGGCCATCGGCGAGCGCCTCATTACGGCACTCCAGCGCGCCCTGGGACTGTCCGTCTCTGCTGACTTGCTGGGCTCAATCGCCGTGCGGTGGATGTACGAGAATCGCTACCGCCTCATCTTTGACTTTGGCACGGGTGCGGCCATGGCGCTCGCTGTGTATGGGCTGCTGCCCCTGCTTGGGTATGCAGCACCGGGGTTCTCTCTGTTCACCTACGCCAAGGAGACGGGCTACTTCTCGTCGGTGTGGGCCTCGCTGGGCGGTGCGCTTGCGCACGGTGCCTTCTCCACCTTCAAGGGCAGCATCATTCGCGAACTCGCCAAGGCCACCGGCGGCGTGAATGTGCTGGAGAACGAGTCCATCCAGGCGGCCCTCCAGAAGCTAGGAGTTCCTGAGAAGTACCGCTCGCTGTACACTCAGAGCATCTTTCACTTTGTCAAGATCCCTGTGGTGACTGCGATCGACTCAAACGTCTTCAACCGCCACATCCTCGCGCCACTGGGGATGTACACGGTACCCACGTCCGTGGCTGGCGACGCAGTGAACCTCTACGGGTACTTTGTGCTGGCCAACTACGCCATCAGCTACGGGCCAGGGCTGGCACTGGCTACGGCCTCTGGCACCGCAAGCGTCGCAGCCACCATCCTGAAGGGAACAGCCACAACCACCTACGCGGCACTGGGCGAGTTGGTTCGCATCATCGCCCGCACCGGAGACAAGGTGTTGGAGGAGGTATCCACACGGGCCGCCTCCCTCCCCAAGGGTAAGGGCGTGCTGCAGAGGCGACTGCGAAGGGCCATCCCAGACACCCCACTCGACCCCCAAGACATCGAAGCGGACCTACGCTCAGAGGCCGAAGACCCAACGCTCGTGGCTGTGATGAAGGCGTCGGTCGACGGTGCCATCAAGTCACAGCTCAATGCCGTGGATGAGGCAGTGGAGCGACAGTTCTCGCAAGGCGGCCTGCCTCGCTCGGTGATGGAGTTTGTGGTGTCCGCAAAGCCCGAACCCCCGCCCGCGGTGCTCGACAAGGGGCCCGCTGCCATCGCAGCGTTCGTCCAGCAAGCCATACCGCAGAGACTCCTCACAGGAGCCGTAGGCGTGATCGCGGCAGCGGCCATGATACGTCTGGGATCGGCCGATCCGGGCATGTTGGCCTCGATGATACCCCCTGCCTACATCCCCAGCCTGCTGCAGATTGATAAGGCGTTTGAGGTGATGGCGCGCACCGGACACGTCGATGCCCTCATCTTTAGGATGGTGGTGCGCACCTTTGGGATAGAGCGGTTCGTGTCGCAGATGCTCGGGCGCATCCCCTTTGAGCGCTTCCATGCCCTCAAAAGCCTCAGCGATAGGGTCGCTGCCATGGGCGTGGAGGCGGCAGAGGCAGAGAGTGGCCTCGCTCACCAATTCGTCAACCTCGTCATGGGCAAGAAGCTCTACTCGGGGAGCGAACTGGAGGGCTTCTCAAACGCCTCTCTCGAAAAGCTGCACAGCGAAGTCACGGGAAAGCGCACCGCTGGCTTTGCCGTCTCGAGGCAGAAGCGCATTGAGGACATCCTGGGCGCGCAACGGGCGGCGGTGGGCTCACTCCACACCAGTGTTCTCTCATCGCTCGCCGCGGAGGCAGGCACATCGGGTCTGACGGCAGCCCTCCAGAGCTCCTCGCGGCAGATCTACCAACAGGCAAGCGCCTTGTACTCGGAGATCTGCAAGATGCCTTCGCTGGGGCTTGTGACAAAGGCAACGTCGGTGGCACGCAGCGCCCTGTCGGCCCTGTCCTCCTCGCCCGAGCTGGACAAGTACGGCCTCTTCCAGCCTGGCTCGGCCTACAGCGATGATGCGGCAAAGCTTCTGAGAGAGTCTGGCAACGAGGTGCTCTCAGAAGCCTACGAAGCCAAGAGGGACATTGACAGGTGGCTCGCCGAGGCGGTGGCAAAGGTGACGGCCACGAAGGAGGCGAGTCCCCCAGAGGCACCCACCCTCACTGCGCCTCCCAAGCAAGAGGAGCTGTTGGATGAGGTGGCGCGCCTGAACGGCTTCTCCAGCAAGGCCGAGATGGCGGCAGCCAGGCAGAGCGCCGCAGAGTCTCACACAGGAGTGAGGGTTGGAGGCGTCGTGTACGAAGACATGCGCGCCTACTATGCATCGCTCGAGGACGCCACCGCCTACGCCGCGGCAGAGGCACAGCGAGAGGCCTCAGAAGCAGACCGACTGGCCAAGCTTCGGCTGAGTTCGGTGCTGGAGGCCATCCACCCCACAGAAGCCGCCAACGCTGCCAACGATAGGAGCGCCTTCACGTCGGCGCAGCGCCTCTCAGAGCAGGTGGCCGATCAGGCGGAGCGCTCCTTCAAGGAGCTTCGCACCGACCCCAAGTTTAGCGATGTGAGCGACGAACAACTCAGAAGCCTTCTGGGAGAGTCGCTGCGGAGTGTGCTGTACGTGAATCCCGCCGGGTCAGTGGGTCTGGCGCCCTCCAGTGCCGCGGGGTTGGCGGCCCCTACCGAAGAGCCGCTCACCACGGGACAGAGAGCACCAGCGACCGCGACCTCTGCGATCCCCAACCCCAAGCCACTCCGCGACATGACAGGGACGTGGCTCGATCCCATCTCCGACGTGATCGCCGAGTCTGCGATACAGGCGTCTGTGAGTTCCCTCCACACCACCCTAACTACCATGGTAAAGTCGTCGCTCTCCGCCTACCCGCTCGCGGCGAGCGCAGTGACTGCGTCGCTCAACTACCCCACCTTGGCCAAGTACTACAACCGAGGCAAGGTAATCGCAAGGGTGGCGCGCGCGGTGGCGCTCTCCATGGACGCCACCAAGGACCTGGAGGTGGTAAAGAACCTGCCCCGGCCCTCAGAGTGGACGCTCCCTGAGTTGCCCTCCTTTACCGACCTGGTGCGATCCACGCGCATCTGGCAAGACCTCAAGGCCGAACGGCGCATCAACGTGGAGAGTGTGATCCTCAAGAACGTGATGGACTTCTTCCTCAAGAGTGAGACCGATCGCATGGCGTACGGGGTGCCGCGGCTGATGTACGACATTGCCAAGGGGCTGGCGGGGCCCATCACCCCTGGCATCGTGCAGAGCGCATACGACAAGATCCTGGGGCCCGAGGTCTCGCGCATCTACAACGTCCTCATGACCGAGTACAACACCGTGCACGGGACGAGCTTCCCAGCGGCCGTCTCGGCGGCAGACCTGGTGCCCTACGAGAGTGGCGGCTCGCAACGCACTGGCGGGAGTCTTTTTGCGGACCAGCTGACGTTCCCTGAGGTGAAGCCGACACCGCCACCTGCCTCGGTCATCCCACAGGTGCCGCTCGCTCACTCTGACCGGACCAAGCTGCCGGTGGCCCTGGACCCGCCCGAATCTACGGTGCCTTTTGCCCCTCAAGGCGTCTCGGGTGCGCCCCTATTCCCCGCGGTGTCAAACGAACCGGCGTTTATGCGCAAAAAGTAAAAGCGCTTCTATTGCGGCAGTCCTTCGGCCTCCACCTGCTGGGCGATCATCTCGAGCTTCAGGGACCGGTTCGCCAGCTTGACGGAGCGCCGCCTGATGTGCCTGACCCACTCGGCACGGGTCATCAGAATCCCGCAGACGGTACACTCAAACGCCTCTTTGGTGAGGGCCTTGGTTGCTGTGTCGTATTGGGGGCTGAGGATGGTGGGGATGTTGCAATGGAGGGGAGTGCTCTGCGCCGACATGTGTCTCGGTGGGGGGGGTTAGGCGACTTTGCGCGAGGGCAGTGGTTATTGAGGGGTATATTGACCGAAATAGGACAATACCCAACCAATCGCCCAGTCCCCGCGCGCGCAAGCAGTTGGTGTCCGGCCTCGAGCGGAATGTGCCGCATCAAACTCTCAGAACATCCCCTGCTATGGTGCTTCGGCGAAGAAGATGCCCACACGGCCGCGAAAAAGATCGCACACGAACACAACTTGGTGATCGACGACGTTTACTTTCGACAGCGCGTCTTCTCTACCGCTTGGTACACATACACTCTCGAAGGCTGGTATGCGAAATTCAGCGTCCAGCCTGCAGCGGGGCCCGCTCCATCATGAATGTGTATGACTCGGAAAAAAAAAGTTGCACACTCATTTTTCGATTTTCATGCCCTTTACTTTGACTCCTCTGCCAACTTCTTGGCGAGGGCCACGACGTTCTCAAAAGCCTCGTTGGCCCTGCCGCTAGAGCCCTTCTTCTCTGAGATGGTATTCATAGCCTCGTAGAGCACAAGGGGAACAAACTCCTTATGCGCGACAGCCCTGACGCTCGCAAAGGCGCTCCGGTGATTCACAATGCCGCGCCGGGTTCGGTCGGGGTGGTGGAAGCGTGGCGCACCCGACGCTAAGGTACAGGTGGACGTCACGACCATATCCACGATCGCCTGCATGGAGGTAACGGAGGGGCGGATGTCGGGGTAGGCACGCTTGAGGATACCCAGTACGCGAGGCGCCAGCGCCTTTGTGAAGGAGTCGTAGATCTCTGCGGGTTGGGGCGGCTTCTTTTCGGTTTGTGGGCGGCGGCGCTTGGGGGCGGGCGCCTCTCCGTCTGGCTCCTCAGAAGCCTTCTTTGTCTTCTTGCTAGACTTGCGCTTGGCAGCCTTGGCGGCGGCGGTAGCCGCCTTTCGCTCCTCTTCGATCTTGCGACGGATGGCACCGAGGTTGCCCTCTGAGGAGGAAGAGGAGGAGGATTCCTCCGACATGAGGCTCAGGCAAGAGG
>Ga0247822_10000738_pt1 | contig 18518 bp, 18 predicted proteins | sample 13C_Cellulose_Da_FD_192423 | JGI IMG/M metagenome (GOLD analysis project Ga0247822, IMG submission 192423) | Soil microbial communities from agricultural site in Penn Yan, New York, United States - 13C_Cellulose_Day30 | ecosystem: Environmental > Terrestrial > Soil > Agricultural land | place...
GTACGTCGTCCGGCCGGCGCGGGCCGGCGAGGTGGCGGCGCTGCCGGCGATCGAGGCCGCGGCGGCGACGCTGCACGGCGGCGGCGAGGCGTTCGCCACGACCACGCCGATCGACGAGCTCGAGGGCGCGCGCGGCCGCGGCCACCTGCTGGTCGCCGCGACCGCCGGCGACGAGCGGCCGGTCGGGTTCGCGGTCCTCGGCGAGCGGGCCGGCGAGCTGCTGCTCGAGGAGATCGACGTCCACCCCGACCACGGCCGGCGCGGCCTCGGCGCGACGCTGGTGCGCGCGGTGATCGAGCTGGCAGCCGCGACCGGCGCGGCGCGGCTGGTGCTGTCGACGATGCGCGACCTGCCGTTCAACGCGCCGTTCTACGCCGCCCACGGGTTCGTCGCGCTCGCCGACGACGCGCTGACCCCGGCGCTGCACGCGCTACGCGCCGCCGAGGCCGCGCGCGGCCTGCCGATCGCCCGTCGGGTGATCATGGCGCGGCCGCTCGGCAGATCGTCGCGGTTGTCCTGATTTCTCCAGCAGGTCCGGGAGGTTACGCCCCAGGAGCCTGTCCCCCCGCCGGGCTAGAGCTCGGTCGACCGCTCGGCCTCGTGTTCGCTGGCCGGTTTCGTCGTGGTGGGTCGGAGGACGACGGCTCCGACCGTGAGGCCCACGAGCGCGGCGAGGAAGGAGCCGATGAGGATCGCGAGCTTGGCCGTTTCGAGCAGCGGCCCCGGGGGGAAGGCGAGCTGCGCGATGAAGAGGGACATCGTGAACCCGATGCCGGCGACGAGCCCGACGACCCCGAGCCCTGCCACCGACACGTCGCGCGGGCGGACCGCGACCCGCGCGAAGATGCTCGCGCGGCACGCGAGAAAGATCCCGATCGGCTTGCCGGCGCCGAGGCCGAGCACGATGCCGACGAAGACGAGCCAGCCATCACCCGCCAATGAAGCCCCGCCGAACTGGACGCCGGCGTTGGCCAGCGCGAATAGCGGCATGATCACGAAGGCGACCCAGCGGTGGAGGACGTGCTGGAGATGGGCGGCTGGAGACTCGGGCTCGAAGTCGTCGACGGCGCGCGACCACGCACGCACGGGCGTCATCAGCCCGAGGACGACGCCGGCGAGGGTGGGGTGGATGCCGGTCTGGTACATGCCCGCCCACAGGACGAGGCCCGGCAGGACGTACACGGTAGGGATCCTCACCCCGATGGCCTTCAGCAGTGCGATGCCGGTGAGGCCGGCCGCGACGACCAGCAAGCCGTCCGCATCGATCCCCGCCGAGTAGAAGACGGCGATGACCAGGATCGCGCCGATATCGTCGATCACGGCGAGCGCGAGGAGCAGGACCCGCAAGGCCGGCGCCACGCGGCGCCCGAGCAAGGTGAGGACGCCGACCGCGAAGGCGATGTCGGTCGCCATCGGGACACCCCAGCCGGCGCTGCCGGCACGACCGACGTTGAAGGCGGCGTAGATCGCCGCCGGCGCGAGCATCCCGCCGACGGCAGCCACCAGCGGAAGCGCCGCGCGACGGAGGTCGCTCAGCTCACCCTCGTGCATCTCGCGTCGGATCTCCAGACCGACGACGAAGAAGAAGATCGTCATCAGCCCGTCGTTGACCCAGAAATGAAGCGGGCGAGCGAAGCTCCAGGAGTCGAGCGAGACCGATAGCTCGGTGTGCCACAGGTGATGGTAGCTGCTCGACCATGGCGAGTTCGCCCAGACCAGCGCGATCACGGTCGCCGCGATGAGCACCAGTCCGCTCGCGGCCTCCACCTGCAGGAAGCGCTGGATCGGAGACAACAGACGGCGTGCTACCGCATGGGCGGGCGCCCAGGCACCAGGAGGCAGAGCAGCGGACATCGACGACTCGATGCCGCTGGCGGCCCGACCAGCAGCGGTACCTGCAGCGATCTCGCTGCACCCTTGGCGGGCAAGGTACTCGATCCGTGTCGGGGGCGCCAGGCTCAGGCAACGACGGCGTCCGGTCGACGTCATCGGCCATTCCGGGCTCGTGTTCCTCCCCCGAACAGGAGGCCGGCGATGCCCACGACCGACGCCGAGACGTACAGGGTCGCGCCGCCGATCAGCTCGAACAGGGTGCCGCCGGTGAGGGTGCCGACGATGCTGGCGAGGCTGCCGGCGCCGCTGCCGACGCCCTGGACCGTGCCCTGGAGCTGGGGCGGCGCGGCCCCGGACAGGAGCGACAGGTACGACGGCCACATGATGCCGTTGCCGACGCCATAGAGGATCGCGCCGGCGAACAGCGCGACGTCGGTGCGGTGGCTGAGCAGGACGTAGGCGGCGACCAGCACGGCGCAGCCGGCCAGGCCGAGGACCGGCGCCGAGGTCCACCTCGACAGCCGCGGCAGGAGCGCGGTCTGGGTCGCGACCAGCGCCAGGGACAGGACGGTGAACAGCGCGCCGAGGCGCTCGCTCGACCAGCCGGCGCCGACGGCGGCGTGGATCGGGAACGTGGCGGTGAAGATGCTGAACGCCAGGAAGACCAGGAAGTAGAGCGCGATCAGCGGGCGCAGAGCGGGGACGGCGAGCACGTCGCGCACGCCGCGGCGTGGGGTCGGCGCCTCGTCGCGGCAGCCGCCGCCGAGCAGCTTGTGGACGTCGACGCAGGCGGCGTGGTCGACCTCGGCGGGCGTGATGGCGCGCGGCGACACGTCGGCGACGCGGAAGCGGACCAGCACCGCCGCGGTCGACGACAGCGCCAGCGCCAGCCCGACGACGACGAAGGCGCCGCCCGGCCGGTGGGCGAGCAACCCGGCGAACACCGGGCCGACCACGAAGCCGAGGTTGGTCGCGGCGCCGAGGCGCGCGAACGCGACCCGGCGATCGTCGTCGCGGTTGACGTCGGAGACGTAGGCGTTGGCGACCGAGATGCTGCCGTTGAACAGCCCGTCGGTGGCGCGCGACACCGCGATCAGCAGCAGCGGCAAGGTGAGCGTGAACGCGCCGGTGACGACGGTGTCGATCCGCGCCAGCTCGACGCGTGGCGCGGTCAGCGCGGCGAGGAAGATCAGCCAGGCACCGACGGCGCCGAGCTGGCTGCGCAGCAGGACGCGCTTGCGGCCGAAGCGGTCGGACAGCGCACCGAGCCAGGGTGCGCCGAGCAGCTGGGCGCCCCAGTAGCCGGCGCCGATCGCGCCGAGGACGAAGCCGTTGCCGCCGTACCCGGTGACCAGGAACACCAGGAACGGCACCACGATGCTGAACCCGAGGCTCGACAGGAAGCCGATCAGGTAGAGCGCGCCCACCGCCAAGGGTGGGCGGCGCCGGCCGAAAAACGGAGTGCCGTCGGAAAGGCTACGGATCTTGAGAGCTTGCGACCCCGGAGCCTGTCCCCACCTAGCCAGCCAATCCCTGATGTTGCCGCTCCGGGCTCCGCTTCCGCGTGATACCGGCAACAGGCATGGAGCCCATCAAGAGCGTCGCCGCCGCCCTCGCCGATCCGCTGGCCGTCACCTCCCTCCAGCTGTGGAACGCCCGCGACCTGGCCGAGCTCCCCGCCGAGCTGGCCCGCTGTCGCAACCTCGAGACCCTGGCCATCCACGGCGCGCCGCTGACCGCGCTGCCGGCGTGGCTCGGCGAGCTGCCGCTGCGATCGCTCGAGCTGTCGTTCTGCGAGCAGCTCACCGAGCTACCCGCGCTGCCCGCGCTCGCGCGGCTCGACCTCAGCTACACCCCGGTGCGGGCGCTGCCGCGGTCGCCGTCGCTGCGCGCGGTGGCGTTGACCGGCCTCCGCCTCGAGGCGGTGCCCGACGAGCTCCGCGACCTGCCGGCGCTCGAGGAGCTCGATCTCGAGGGTAACTGGATCAAGGAGGTGCCGGGCTGGCTGCTCGAGAAGCCGCTGCGCGCGCTCAACCTCCACGGCAACGACCTCGGCGCGATCCCGGCGGCGCTGCTCGCCCTGCCCACCCTCGAGGTCCTCGATCTGAGCCGGTGCGGGGGCGGCCTCACCGCGATCCCCGACGGCATCGCCGACACCCGGCTGCGCAGCCTCAAGCTCACGCAGCACCCGTTGACGGCCATTTCCGAGGCGCTGTGCACCCTGGCCAGCCTCGAGGTGCTCGAGCTGGCCAGCAACCGCATCACCGTGCTGCCCGACGCCATCGGCCAGCTCCACCAGCTGCGCGTCCTCGACCTGTCCACCACCCTGATCGCCGAGCTGCCCGCCGGGCTGGGCCGGCTGTCCCGGCTCGAGAAGCTGTCGCTCGGCGACTGCCCGCTGCGCGACATCGCGGCCATCGGCGAGCTGACCGCGCTGCGCGAGCTCGAGCTGGGCACCACCTTCAGCCCCAGCACCGCCGGCTACCACGACGGCTACGCCCGCCGCGATCGGCTGGCGCTGCCGCCGATGGCCAAGCTGACCAGCCTCGAGACCATCAGCGCCGGCAGCGCCGGGCTGGTGGCGCTACCCGAGGACATCGGCGCCTGCCAACAGCTGCGCTTCGCTCGTTTCGATCACAACCAGATCACGTCGCTGCCCGACGGCCTGTTCGCGCTGCCCGCGCTGCGCAGCCTGTGGTTGCAGGAGAACACCGTCGACGCCGCCAGCTACGCCCGCCTCGAGGCCTGGGGCAAGGAGCGCCGCCTCGGCACCTACGACGGCGGCCCGCTGCGCATGCCGTTCGTGGCCACGGTCGAGCCCTCGACGGTGACCTACTCGGCGACCCGGCTGGCGCCGGCGGTGGTCGCCGAGCTGACCCGCCTCGGCGTGACGGTCGACAGCCCGACCGAGGTCCCGGCGGCGAAGACCGCGCAGATCCGCGATCGCCGGCTGCCGGTGCCCGAGGCGCTGCGCCAGCTCCTCGACGATCTGCGCTGGCCCAGCGTCACCCTCAGGGGCGCCTATCGCGGCTGGGACCTCGAGCTCGACGCCTGCCGCGCCGATCTCTCCGAGTACGAGTGCACGCACCTGCACCCGCTGGTGCCGTTCGCCACCCACGCCATCCAGAGCTTCCTGGCGGTCGATCTCAGCGACCCGACGCCCGCCGATCCCACGGTCTGGTACGTCGATCACGACGCCACCGGGCCCGACGCCACCGCGTGGGGCCCGCTGTCGCGGCTGCTGGCCGCGCTCGCCCGCCCCTGACCGGGCGCGGTCACGCCAGGGTGATCACCGCCGCCCCGCGGACCCGGCCGGCGCGCAGGTCGGCGATGGCGTCGTCGACGCGGGCGAGGGGGTACGGCACGGCGTCGGCGTGGAGCGGGATCTTGGCGGCGAGGACGAGGACGTCGTGGCCATCCTGGCGGGTCAGGTTGGCGACCGAGCGGACGACCTTCTCGCGCCACAGGAGGTCGTACGGGAACGACGGAATGTCGGTCATGTGGATCTCGGCGCACACCACGGTGCCGCCGGGCGCGACCGCCGCCAGCGCGCGCGGGACCAGCTCGCCGGCGTCGGCGAACAAGATCGCCGCGTCGAGCGGCTCGGGCGGTGACTGATCGGAGCCGCCGGCCCACGTCGCGCCGAGCGTGCGCGCGTAGGCCTGGCGGTCGCGATCGCCGGGGCGCGTGAACGCGAACAGCCGCCGGCCCTGCCAGCGGATCACCTGGGCCAGCAGGTGGGCCGAGGCGCCGAAGCCGTACAGCCCGATGCGCTCGCCGTCGCCGGCCATGCGCAGCGCGCGCCAGCCGATCAGGCCGGCGCACAGGAGCGGCGCCACCGCGATCGCCGGCAGGTCGGAGGGGAGCGGCAGGCAGAACGCGGCGAGCGCGGTCATGCGCTCGGCGAGGCCGCCGTCGCGATCGAGCCCGGTGAACCGGGCCTCGACGCACAGGTTCTCGCGCCCGCTGGTGCAGTAGCGACAGACCCCGTCGGTCTGCGCCAGCCACGGCACGCCACACCGGCGGCCGATCCAGTCGGAGCCGACCCCGGCCCCGACGGCGATCACCCGCCCGACGACCTGGTGGCCGAGGATCACCGATGGTGACCGCGGTCGCAGATCGCCATCGAGCACGTGCAGATCGGTGCGGCACAGCCCACACGCCTCGACGGCGAGCAGCACCTCGCCCGGTCCGGCCGCGGGCTCGTCGACGTCGGCGAGCCCGGCGCGGCGCGACGCACGATCGAACACGTAGGCCCTCATCACGACCTCTCGCCCGCACCATGCCAGGCCCGGCCGGCCCGACAAGCGCCGCGCGGCGCCGGAGATTTCCGGTCGGGCGGGCGCGCCGTGAACCGCCGGCCATGGAATTCACGGGGCGGTGTGCACGGACGGCGACGGTGGCCACCAGGTTTCGCGCACCTGCGCGCCCGCAGCGCGCCGGCCGGCGCTGGCCCCGCCCTTGCGATGGGTCGGGATCCACCAAGGAGTCCCGCCATGCTGCACGCTGCTCGCCTCGCTTCTGCCCTCGCCGTCTCCGCCACCCTCGCCTCGCTTACCGCCTGTCAGCCGATGCGCATGCAGGTCGACCCGTCGCTCACCGATGACCGCATGAGCGTGTCGGGCCCCGGCTTCCTCGAGCGCGGCCAGCTCACCTTCGGCGAGTTCTCCGCCGGCTCGATCGACCGCAGCTGGACCTCCAGCACGTCGACCCGGATCCTGAGCCACGAGCGCACCCGGTCGAAGCAGAGCTACCGCTTCGTCTTCGCCGCGCGCGGCGTCGTGACCGACCGGGTCGCCTGCCAGACCGTGTACGCCGAGACCGCGCACGACTTCGGCACCCTGCGGGTCGACAACGGTCGCCACGGCCTCGGCTGCGTGTTGACCGCCGCCGACGGCCGCCCGCGCGGCGAGCTGGTCATGACCGAGCGCGAGCGCCACCGCCCGTCGGGCCGCATGATCCACGACGGCACCCCGATCGAGGTCATCCCGCGCATGCGCGGCGAGAACACCCGCTGGGACATGCTCGAGCCGGTCGGCTACGAGCTGCGCGTCGACGGCGCGGTGCTGGGCGCGGTCCAGACCATCAACGGCGGCGCGGTGTGGATCGATCGCACCGCCCCCGCCGCGCTGCAGGAGTCTGCCGCGGTCGCCGCCGCGACGCTGCTGCTGTACGAGTCGCTCGACTCGTGATCGGTGAGGCGCGGGGCGGCCTCGCGAAAAAACGCAGTACGCGTGAATTCGCGAGTCAGGTCGATGACTTGAGACCCCGGAGCCTGTCCCCGAGGTCGCGGACGTCGTCGATGATGGCCTGCAGGGCCTCGCGCTGGGTGCGCATGGGCAGGCCGGCGTCGAGCTCGATCCAGTCGCCGACGACGCCGCGGGCGCGCCAGTAGGCGTGGACGGCGCCGACGCGGGGGTCGGTGGCGGCGCGGGCAGCGGCGTCGAGGGCGTCGAGGGCGCGGCGGGCGTCGGCCAGGTGGGCGCGGGCGCGCTTGACCTTGGGGTAACGCAGCGGCGTGGTCAGGATCAGCAGGGCGGCGTCGACGCCCTTGTCGCTGTAGTTGCCGCAGCGGGCCAGCTCGCCGGCGGCGTGCTCGAGGCACGCCAGCGCGGCGGCGGCGTGGGCGAGGAGCGGGTCGATCGACAACCGACCGGATCCTCGCCGGGCTCAGTGGGTGCCGGGCGCGCCGGCGGCGGCGAGCCGGGCGTGGGCCCAGGCGACGCGGTTGACCACGATCTTCCAGTCGCCGTCGGTGGGACGGTCGCCCCACTTGGCGAGGTCGGCCTCGGCGGCCTTGAGGTCGGCCTTGGCCTGGTCGACGTCGACCTCGGTGCCGAGGATCGCCTGCTCGACCAGGACCTCGACCGCGCCGGTCGGATCGACCCGCAGGTAGCCGGTCGAGATCGCGTACCGGACCTTGGTGCGCTCGCCGATGACGAGCACGCCGGGCTTGAGCGCGGTGAGCAGCGGGACGTGGCCGGGCAGGAACTCGAACTCGCCCTGCTCGCCGGGCGCGGTGAGCGCGTCGGCGTCCTGGTGAGCGACGACGCCCTTCGGGGTCACCAGGTTGACGGCCAGCGTGGTCGCCAGCTCGGTCGACGGCTTGGCCTCGGCCACGATCAGCTCACCTTCTTGGCCAGCTCGGCGGCCTTGGCGCGGGCGTCGTCGATCGTGCCGGTCATCGAGAACGCCTGCTCGGGCAGGTCGTCGCACTTGCCGGCGAGGATCTCCTCGAACGAGCGGACGGTGTCCTCCTTCGAGACGAACACGCCCTTCATGCCGGTGAAGGTCTCGGCGACGTGGAACGGCTGGCCCATGAAGCGCTCGATCTTGCGGGCGCGGGCGACCGTGATCTTGTCGTCCTCCGACAGCTCGTCCATGCCGAGGATGGCGATGATGTCCTGCAGGTCCTTGTAGCGCTGCAGCAGGCGCTGGACCTCGCGGGCGACCTTGTAGTGGCGCTCGCCGACGACCGCGGGGGTGAGGATCGTCGAGGTTGAGTCGAGCGGGTCGACGGCCGGGTAGATGCCCTTCTCGGTGATCGCGCGGTTGAGCACCGTGGTCGCGTCGAGGTGGGCGAACGCCGTCGCCGGCGCCGGGTCGGTCAGGTCGTCGGCGGGGACGTAGATCGCCTGCACCGAGGTGATCGAGCCGTCCTTGGTCGAGGTGATGCGCTCCTGGAGGCCGCCCATCTCGGTCGACAACGTCGGCTGGTAACCGACGGCCGACGGGATGCGGCCGAGGAGCGCCGACACCTCGGAGCCCGCCTGGGTGAACCGGAAGATGTTGTCGACGAACAGGAGCAAGTCCTGCTTCTCGACGTCGCGGAAGTACTCGGCGATGGTCAGCGCCGACAGCGCGACCCGCTGGCGGGCGCCCGGCGGCTCGTTCATCTGGCCGAACACCATCGCGGTCTTCGACAGCACCGACGAGCCGTCGAACAGCTTGGCGTCGGCGAGCTCGTGGAACAGGTCGTTGCCCTCGCGCGAGCGCTCGCCGACGCCGGCGAACACCGAGTAGCTGCCCGACTTCTTGGCGACGTTGTTGATCAGCTCCTGGATCAGCACCGTCTTGCCGACGCCGGCGCCGCCGAACAGGCCGATCTTGCCGCCGCGGCGGTAGGGGGCGAGCAGGTCGATGACCTTGATGCCGGTCTCGAACATCTCGACGTTCACCGACTGGTCGGTGAACTTGGGCGCCGCGCGGTGGATCGGCCGGGTCTCCTTGGCGTTGACCGGACCGGCCTCGTCGATCGGCGCGCCGACGACGTTGAGGATGCGACCGAGGACGCCGGCGCCGACCGGCACCGAGATCGCCTGGCCGGTGTTCTTGACCAGCTGGCCGCGGACCAGGCCGTCGGTGGTGTCCATGGCCACGCAGCGGACCATGTGCTCGCCGAGGTGCTGGGCGACCTCGATGGTCAGGTTGTCGGCGCGATCGTCGATCGCCGAGTTGGAGGCGAGCAGCGCGGTGTTGATCTCGGGCAGCTCGGACGACTCGAAGGCGACGTCGACGACGGGGCCGATGACCTGGACGATGCGACCCATCGAGTTGGGGGAGTAGTCGGTGGTGGCCATGGGTACTCTTCCGTTGGTTCCGGTGACTGGGTGGGTCTGGGTCAGCCCTTGAGGGCCTCGGCGCCGCCGATGATCTCGAGCAGCTCCTTGGTGATCGACGCCTGGCGCGCGCGGTTGTAGTCGAGCGTCAGCTTGCTGATCATCTCGCCGGCGTTCTTGGTCGCGCTCTCCATCGCGCTCATGCGCGCGCCGAACTCGCCGGCGATCGACTCGAGCGCCGCGCGGTACAGGCCGATCTGGACGTAGAGCGGGACCAGCCGCTCCAGCAGCTCTTCCTTGCCCGGCTCGTAGATGTAGTCGGGCCCGACCTTGTTCGGCTCGCCGGCCGGCCGGTCGGGGACGACCGGCAGGACCTGCTTGATCACGACCTGCTGCGAGATGGCGCTCTTGAACTCGTTGTAGACCGCGAACACGCGATCGACCCGGCCGTGGAGGAAGTCCTCGACGATGCGGGTCGCGGTGTCGCCGGCGATGGTCAGCGCGGTCGCGCCGGTCGGCGCCGCGTCGAAGCTGGTGATGTTGGCGTTGCGGCGGGCGAAGTGCTGGTTGCCCTTGCGGCCGATCAGCCGCAGCGACACCTCGGTGTAGCCGTTCAGCTCGGTCGCGCTGAACGCCTCGACCTTCTTGATGACGTTCGAGTTGAAGGCGCCGGCCAGGCCGCGGTCGCTGGTGAAGACGACGAGCGCGGCCTTCTTGCCCGGACGCTCCTCGAACAGCGGGTGGGAGTCCTTGCCCGCGACCTCGGCGAGCTCCGACACCACCGTCGCCAGCGCCGACGCGTACGGCCGGGCCGCGATGATCGCGTCCTGGGCACGGCGCAGCTTGGCCGCCGCGACCAGCTTCATGGCGCGAGTGATCTTGCGGGTGTTCTTGACGGTCCCGATCCGCTTGCGGATCGCCTTCAGCGACGGCATGGAATCCTCAGGCCTTCTTCTCGTCGACCGAGAACTGCTTGGCGAACTCGGTCAGCGCCTCGCGCAGCAGCTTCTCGTTGGTGTCGTCGAGCTTGCCGCTGGTGCGGACCGCGTCGAGCAGCTCCTTCTTGCGCGAGCGGATGAACGCGAGCAGCTCCTGCTCGTAGCGGCCGAGCACCGACACCGGGTAGTCGTCGACGAAGCCGTTGGTGCCGGCGTAGATGACGACGACCTGCTCCTCCATCGACATCGGCGAGTACTGGGCCTGCTTGAGCAGCTCGGTCATGCGCTCGCCGCGCTGCAGCTGCATCAGGGTCGCCTTGTCGAGGTCGGAGCCGAACTGGGCGAACGCGGCCTTCTCGCGGTAGGCGGCCAGCTCGAGGCGGAGGCGGCCGGCGACCGACTTCATCGCCTTGGTCTGGGCGGCGCCACCGACGCGCGACACCGAGATGCCGACGTTCACCGCCGGCCGGATGCCGGAGTAGAACAGGTCGGACTCGAGGAAGATCTGGCCGTCGGTGATCGAGATGACGTTGGTCGGGATGTACGCCGACACGTCACCGGCCTGGGTCTCGATGATCGGCAGCGCGGTCAGCGAGCCGGCGCCGAGCTTGTCGGACAGCTTGGCGGCGCGCTCGAGCAGGCGGCTGTGGATGTAGAAGACGTCGCCCGGGTACGCCTCGCGGCCCGGCGGGCGGCGGAGCAGCAGCGACAGCTGGCGGTAGGCGACGGCCTGCTTGGAGAGATCGTCGTAGACGATCAGGGCGTGGCGGCCCGAGTCGCGGAAGTACTCGGCCATGGTGACGCCGGTGTACGGCGCGATGAACTGCAGCGGGGCCGGCTCGGAGGCGCCGGCGACGACGACGGTCGTGTACTCCATCGCGCCCGACTTGGTGAGCCGGTCGACGACGGCGGCGACGGTCGACTGCTTCTGGCCGATGGCGACGTAGAAGCAGTAGCAGTTCTGGCCCTTCTGGTTGATGATCGTGTCGACGGCGATGGCGGTCTTGCCGACGCCGCGGTCGCCGATGATCAGCTCGCGCTGGCCGCGGCCGATCGGGATCATCGAGTCGATCGCCTTGATGCCGGTCTGCAGCGGCTCGTGGACCGACTTGCGGCCGATGATGCCGGGCGCCTTGATCTCGACCTGGCGGGTGTTGGTGCCGACGATCGGCTTGCCGCCGTCGATGGCCTGGCCGATCGCGTTGACGACGCGGCCGACCAGCTCCTCGCCGACCGGGACCTCGACGATCTTCTTGGTGCGGCGGACGACGTCGCCCTCGCGGACGGTCTCGTACTTGCCGAGCAGCGCGACGCCGACGTTGTCCTCCTCGAGGTTGAGGACCATGCCCTGGACCTTCTCGCCGCCCGCGCCCTCGAACTCGAGCAGCTCGCCGGCCATCGCGTTCGACAGGCCGTACACGCGCGCGATGCCGTCACCCGAGGTCAGCACGGTCCCCGACTCGGTGACCTCGACCTTCTTGTCGTAGTTCTCGATCTGCTTGCGGATGATGTCGCTGATCTCTGCGGCGCGGATATCCATGGCTGGTCCTTTACGGGCGGAGGCTGGCTGCGGCGGTCAGCGGGCGAGCTGGTCGCGCAGGGTGCGGAGCTGGGTACGGAGGCTGCCGTCGTAGACGACGTCGCCGACCTTGGCGACGACGCCGCCGAGCAGGCTGGGATCTTCCTTCTTGGAGAGGACGACCTTCTTGCCCGACAGCTTCTCGAGGGTGGTGGTGATCTGGGCGAGCTGGGCCGGGGTCAGCGGCACCGCCGAGGTGACCTCGGCCTGGACCTTGCCCGCGCGCGCCTCGATCATGACGTCGAGCTCGCGCGAGATGTCCGGGATCGCGGCCAGCCGCTCCTTGTCGAGCAGCAGGTAGGTGAACGTCTTGATCACGTCGTGGGCGCCGAGGCGCTGCGCGATCGCGTCGAGGATGCGGCGGCGGGCGGCGCGCGGGTGCGAGGTCGAGGCCAGGACCTCGGCCAGCTCGGGCGAGGTCTTCATGGCCTGGGCCAGGCCGCGCAGATCGCCGCCGAGCTTGTCGACGAGGTTCTTGTCGACCGCGATCTCCATGAGCGCGCGGGCGTAGCGGCGCGCGAGACTCCCGGCTTGCATCAGGCGGCTCCTTGCGACGACGAGATCTGGGTGAGGAAGGTGTCGACCAGACGGGTCTGATCCTGCGCGGTCGCCCGCTCGCGCAGCAGGGTCTCGGCGGCGGCGCTCGCGGCGGTGGCGACCTCGCGGGCGAGCTCGGCGCGGGCGCGCTGGATCTCGGCGGCGATCCGCTCCTCGGCCTCGCGCTTGACCGCGGCGGCCTGGACCTCGGCGGCGGCGAGGATGCGCTGCTTCTCTTCCTCGGCGGTCGCCCGCATGTTGTCGATGACCTGCTGGATCTCGGCCTGGGCCGCGGCCAGCTTGGTCGTGTACTCCTCGAGCTTCGTCTGGGCGGCCTCGCGCAGCCGGGACGCCTCGTCGAGCGCCGCCTTGATCTGGTCGGCGCGGTTCTCGGCCATCTGGCGCGCCGGCTTGCCGCCGAACTTGGCCAGCAGGATCAGCAGGATCCCGAAGTTGACCAGCATGAGCACGAACGGCGGGCTCATCTGCTCTTCGGGAGCGTCGTGCGGGCCCTGGACCTTGTCGCCCAGCTTGCCGCCGTACTGGTCCTTCTTGCGGTAGCCGAGGTCGAACCAGTTGAAGGTCTTCGACGGGTCGGCGTGGTGACCGCCGCCGTGGGCCTCGCCGTGCTCGCCGGCGGCGCCGTGAGCCTGGGCCTCGGCGCCGTGGCCGGCCTCGTGCGCGGCCTCGGCGGCCGGCTCGTGGGACTGAGCGACCGCGATCGCCGGGGTGGCGACGAGCGCGGCGCCGAGGAGGAGAGAGCGAACCAGCGCCGACATCACGCGACCTCCCGGCCGAGGAGCTGCTTGGCCATCTGGCGGGCGATCGCCTCGGCCTTGGGCGCCAGCTCGGCGCGCGCGGCCTCGGTCTCGCGGGTGACGCGGGCCATCGCCTCGTCGAGCGTCGCCTGCGCCTGCTTGCGGCTCTTCTCGGTGATCTCCTGCTCGTACTTGCTGGCCTCGGCGCGGATCTTCCGCTGCTCCTCGCCGGCCTTGGCGCGAGCCGCGGCGAGCTTGGACTCGTAGTCGGCCAGCTTGCCGTCGGCCTCGGCGCTCATGCGCTCGGCCTCGGCGCGGGCGCCGTCGATGCCGGCGACCCGCTTCTCGCGCAGCCGCAGATACGGCTGGAAGAGCAGCTTGTTGCCCAGAATGAACATCGTGAAGAACAGGACGGCCTGGACGAAGACCGTCCCGTCGATGTCGATGAGCGGATGGCTGTTGCCGGCGGCAACCGTGACCACCACCCTTTCGACGTCGCTCAGGGCAAGCTCAGGAAGCATTGCAACCTCTTGAAAATCCAAGCGTCTGGCGGAACGCCGCGGCGCCGGGCGCTTATACGTTCGGAAGCTCCGCGTGTCAACCGACGGATGCCCGACCGCGGGACTCCGTGCTGCGACAATGCGCCGCGCGAACTGGCCCGTCGGACCGCTCTCGGCATCCCGCGGGCTGGCCTGGGCTAGCCTTCGGCCTCATGGCCGAGCACACCCCCGACCTGCGCGACCTCGATCGCGACGCCGCCTACGACGAGCTGGCCACCAACGTCGCCCACGTCCTCGACGGCGTCGACGACGTGCAGACCGGCATGGCGACCATCGCCGCCCTCGTCCACCACGGCTTCGGCCACCTGTGGACCGGCTTCTACCGCGTCGTCGAGCCCGGCCAGCTCCTGCGGGTCGGCCCCTACCAGGGCACCCTCGGCTGCCTCGAGATCGCCTTCGGCCGCGGCGTGTGCGGCACCGCCGCCGCCCGCCGCGAGACCGTCATCGTCCCCGACGTCGAGGCCTTCCCCGGCCACATCGCGTGCGACGGCCGCTCCCGCTCCGAGATCGTCGTCCCCGTCTTCGGCCGCGACGGCCAGCTCCTCGCCGTCTTCGACGTCGACTCCGATCGCCTCGCCGCCTTCGACGACCGCGACCGCCGCGGCCTCGAGCGCGTGCTCGGCTGGTTTCGCGGGGACAGGATCCGGGGTCCTATCTAGCTGAGATCGCGCACCTTCTGGCGTTAACCGCGACGAGATCCACGGGGGTCTTGAATGTCTTCGCGGTTAACGCCAGAAGCGAAGCAACTTCGAATGGTTCGAACCGAGGATCCTGTCCCCATGTGGAAGTGCGCATTTTCGCTGGCGCTCGTCGCCGCCTGTTCGTCGTCGTCGAAGCCCGCGGCGCGTCCCGAGGAGCCGCCGCCAACACCGGCGCCGGCCGCCGACTACGGCCGGGTCGCGCGCGCCGACTTCAACCGGCGCGCGGCCGAGCACGCGCTGCCGCTGTTCTGGCGGACCGACGCGAACAACAACGGCGCCATCGATCCCGACGAGCTGGTCGGGCTGTGGGGCTGGGACGGGCCGGCGCTCGAGGCGCTGGTCGCCGACGGGAAGTTCACGCCGGCGTTCGCGCCGGCGTACGAGCTCTTGACGCGCGACACCGACGTCAGCGGCGCGCCCGCCGACGATCGGGCGCGGCGAAAGGCGATCCTCGCCGAGCTCGCCCAGGGCCGGCCGACGCTGGTCGAGACCGATCTTCGCGCCGCCAGCGCCGAGGATCGCGCGATCGTCGATCACATCCTGCGCGCGGCGGTGCTGGTCGAGCGGGTATACGCCCGCGAGAACGGGGTGCTCGGGCTCGACGCCAAGATCCCGCGCGACGATCCGGCCAGCCGGATGGTGTTCTTCCGCAACCAGGGTCCGACCTGCGAGGCGCCCAGGACCGAGAACGATCCCGACTGCACGGCGGTGCCCGGGGTCCACAAGCCGGCGTCGGGCCTGTACCCGGAGGAGCTGCAGGCGCTGCCGGGCTGGTGCGACCTGCTCGCCAAGCAGAAGAACGCGGCCGCCCTGACCAGCCACTTCTCGGTCGTCGTCCCGGGCAAGACCCCGGGCACCTACGACGCGGTGCCGTTCTCGACCACCTACCGCGAGGACATGGAGGCGATCGCCAAGGAGCTCGACGGCGCGGCCGCGGCGATCACCAGCGCCGAGGAGCAGCCGTTCGCCGCGTACCTGCGCGCGGCCGCCGGCGCGTTCCGCACCAACGACTGGGAGAGCGCCGACGTCGCGTGGGCGGCGATGGGCGCCCAGCCGTCGCGCTGGTACCTGCGCATCGGCCCCGACGAGGTCTACTACGAGCCGTGCGCGCTCAAGGCCGGCTTCCACGTCAGCTTCGCGTACATCAACCCGGGATCGGTCGCCTGGCGCGAGAAGCTCGAGCCGGTCAAGCAAGACATGGAGGCAGCGCTGGCCGCGCTCGCCGGCGCGCCGTACAAGGCGCGCAAGGTCGCCTTCCGGCTGCCCGACTTCATCGACATCATCCTCAACGCCGGCAACTCGCGCAGCGCGTTCGGCGCCACCATCGGCCAGTCGCTGCCCAACTGGGGCAAGGTCGCCGAGGCCGGCGGGCGCACGGTGGCGATGACCAACCTCTACACCGACGCCGACAGCGCGGCGACCCTGGTCGCGCAGAGCTCGTCGCTGTTCTGCCCGGCGACCCAGGCCCGCATGACGACCGACCCCGCGATCGGCGTGATGACCACCGTGCTGCACGAGGCCGCGCACAACCTCGGCCCGTCCCACGACTACAAGGTCGGCGGCAAGACCGACGACGCCGTGTTCGGTGGCCCGCTCGCCTCGATGATGGAGGAGCTCAAGGCCCAGACCGCCGCGCTGTACTTCACCGACTGGCTGGCCCGGCGCGGGCTGATCACCGCCGACGAAGCCGCCGCCTCCCACGTGCGCGACGTGGTCTGGGCGTTCGGCCACATCGCCCAGGGCATGTACACCGGCACCGGCTCGCCCAAGGCCTACTCGCAGCTCGCCTCGATCCAGCTCGGCACCCTGCGCAAGGCCGGCGTGCTGACGTGGAAGGCCGACGAGCTCGCCGCCAACGGCACCGACCGCGGCTGCTTCGACCTCGACCTCGCCGCGTGGCCCAAGGCCGTCGACACCCTCGCCGCCCGCGTCCTGCGCGCCAAGGCCCGCGGCGACAAGAAGGATGCCCTCGCCATGAAGGCCGCCTTCGTCGACGCCGACGACGACTGGGCCGCCCTGCGCGGCACCATCGCCGAGCGCTGGCTGCGCGCGCCCAAAGCCAGCTTCGTGTACAGCCTCCGCCGATAGGGGGGACAGGATCCGGGGTCGCAACCCCGCGGAATCGAAGCCAGACTGGACCGAAACGCAAAACATGTGGTCCGGCCGGCAACCGGCCGCGCGCCGTCGCGATAACGACGGCATGCCGCGCCGAGCTCGAGTGGTCATCCCCAACGTCCCGCACAACGTCTTCCAGCGGGGCAACAACCGCCGCAACCTGTTCTCCTACGACGCGGACCGCGTCCGCCTGCTCGACTGCCTCGAGCGCGGCGTCGCCGCGAGCGGGTGTCTGGTGCACCAGCTGACGCTGATGACCAACCACGTGCACCTCATCGTGACGCCGCCGACCAAGGACGGGCTCGCGGTGCTGCTGCACCGCTCGTCGCAACGCTACGCGCAGCAGCGCAACGCGCGCCGCGGCGCCAGCGGCAAGCTGTTCGAGGAGCGCTACCACTCGAGGCCGATCGAGGACGAGAAGCACTTGATGACGGCCACCCTCTACAACGACGCCAACGCGGTCCGCGCCGGCGTCGTGGCGATGGTGTTCGACCACCGGTGGTCGACCGGCGCGCTGCACGCCGGGCTGCCCGGCTCGCGCATCCCGGCGACGCTGTGGACGCCGAGCCGGTGGTACCTCGGGCTGGCGGCGACTCCCGACGGCCGCGCGACGATCTATCGCGACCTGATGACGACGTATCTCGCCAAGAAAGACGCCGGTGCCGAGGGCGACTTCGCGCCGGATGACGACCTCGTCCCCGACGTCGAGCCGCCGTACAAGCGGCGCGTCGAGCGCCCCGACCGCTCGTACGCGCGCGAAGTTTTGCGTTTCGGTCCAGGACGCCGGTGATTCCGGCTGGTTAGGACCCTAGATCCTGTCCCCTACTTCTTCTCGGGGGGCGTCTTCGCGGGCGCGGGCGCGGGGGCAGGCTTGGGGGCGACGGCGCCTTCCATGAACGAGCGGCCCTCGAAGATGACGCCCTTCTCGATCTGGAGCGACGGGGTGTGGAGGTCGCCCTTGACGCGGCCGGGGGCGAGGACCTCGATGCCGCGCTTGGCGCGGATGTTCCCGACCACGGTGCCCTGGATGATGACCTCGCCGATGTCGATCTCGGCCTCGACGTAGGCGCCCTCGCCGATGATGAGGATGTCGTCGGAGAAGACCTCGCCCTTGAGCTTGCCGTCGACGCGGACGGTGCCCTCGAAGGTGAGCTTGCCCTCGAACTGGGTGCCCCGTCCGAGCAGGGTGTTGATCTCGCTGACGATGCCTTCGCGCCGTGCCGGTGCGGTCATGATGCGCGACGGTAGCGGATCGCCCGGCGGCAATCCACCCCGCTACTTTCGTAGCTTCACGTCGACGGTCAGCTCGTCGCGACCACCCCAATCGAGGGTCCGCGGCTCGGGCAGGTAGCCCTTGAGGCGGACGTCGATGGTCCGGATCGCGTCGGGCGACAGCTCGCGCAGGTCGAGCGGGGTGCGGCCGAGGAGCTGATCGCCTTCGTAGACGTCGGCGCCCGACGGCGTGCTGAGCACCCGCAGCCTCACCGTCGCCGCCGGCAGGAAAGCGAGCACCCGCAGCTGGCCGCCGGCGTCGGGGACCACGACGGCGTCCTTGAAGGGCTTGTGGCCGGCCAGGGTCACGACGATCTCGTGGCGCGCCCCGGGTGCGGTCACGAAGCGGGTCGGCGTCGGCTCGACCAGCTCCTGGCCGTCGACGGCGACGGTCGCGCCCGACGGGGTCGACTCGATCAGCAGCGAGGTCTCGACGGTGGCCTGCTCGCTGCCGCGGATGATCACGACGGTGGTGATCACGGCGGCGCCGACCAGCAGCGCGACCAGCAGCGCGCGCAGGAGGGCGCGGCGCGGGCTCGCCAGCCGGTACTGCGGCGGCAGCTCGTCGAGCTCGACCATCGCCTGCATCTGCTTGGTGAAGCTCATCGGCTGCGCCGGGCCGTAGGGCTGGAACGGGTACGGCGCAGCCGATGAGCTTCACCAAGC
>Ga0247822_10000739_pt1 | contig 18515 bp, 19 predicted proteins | sample 13C_Cellulose_Da_FD_192423 | JGI IMG/M metagenome (GOLD analysis project Ga0247822, IMG submission 192423) | Soil microbial communities from agricultural site in Penn Yan, New York, United States - 13C_Cellulose_Day30 | ecosystem: Environmental > Terrestrial > Soil > Agricultural land | place...
TCGCCGTGGCACCTGGTCGGTGCGATCGCGCTCGGTTACCCCGAGGGCGAGGCGCCGGTGCGCGGGCGCAAGCCGCTGGATCGTGTGGTCACGTGGATCGAGGAGGAGACCCGATGAGTGAAGCAGCCGTCACGACCAAGAGCTTGAGCCAGTGCTCCAACGCCGAGATCGCGGAGACGGTGTGCCGCATCGTCGCCGAGTCGCTCGGCCGCAAGCGCGACGAAGTGCGCATCGACTCCGTGCTGATGGCGGAGCTCGGCGCCGAGTCGCTCGACTTCCTCGACATCGTGTTCCGCATCGAGCGTGACTTCTCGATCGAGATCACGCGTGGCGAGATGGAGCGCGTCGCGCGCGGCGACATGAGCGCCGACGAGTTCGCGCCCGGCGGTGTCATCGGTGAGGCCGGCCTCGCACGCCTGCGCGAGCTGATGCCGGAGGCGAGCGATCGTATCGAGCCGGGGCTGCGCCCCTCGACGATCCTGACGCTGTTCAGCGTGCAGACGTTCGCCAACATGGTGATCGGTAAGCGCGACGGGCGGTCGGTGTGAGCGAGCCAGATCGCGAGCTCCACACGACTACCAGCCTGTGCGGATCCTGCAAGGAGGCGATCCCGGCCGCCGTGGTCGCGGTCGGCGATGAGGTGTGGATGCGCAAGACGTGCAAAGCGCACGGCGCGCAGCAGGTCCGGATCTCGACGAGCGTGACCTGGTACGAGCAGACGCGCGCGGTGAAGCAGCGGTTCACGCCACCGCGCGTGTTCAAGAAGGAGGTCGAGCTCGGGTGTCCGTTCGACTGCGGGCCGTGCACCGCGCACACGCAGAAGGTGCGGCTGCCGGTGGTGACGATCACGAGCGCCTGCAACCTCGACTGCCCGATCTGCTACGTCCACAACAAGAACGACGACGCGTACCACATGCCCGTCGAGGACTTCGCGCTGATCCTCGAGCACCTGCGCACCGATCACGGAGGCGAGCTCGACATCATCAACCTCACCGGCGGCGAGCCGACGCTGCATCCGCGGCTGTTCGACATGCTCGACCTCGCGGCGGCCGCCGGGATCCACCGCGTCACCGTGTGCAGCAACGGCATCAAGCTGGCCAAGGACGAAGCGTTCGTCCAGCGGCTCGGCACCTACGGCGCACGCATCGCGCTGTCGTTCGATACGTTCGATCCGCACACCGATCAGCTGATGCAGGGCGCGCAGATGCTCGCGCTCAAGCTCGAGTGCCTACGCCTGTGCGAGAAGCACGGCGTCGACGTCACGCTGATCCCGGTGATGACGCGGGGCGTGAACGAGCACGAGATCGGCAAGATCCTCGAGTTCGCGATGGCGAGCCCGGCCGTGCGCCACGTCGAGGTTCACACGATGACGTTCACCGGGCAGAGCGGCGTGACGTTCCAGCGCTCGGGCCGGATCTCGATGTACGAGGTGCTCGAGGAGATCGAGCGCCACACGCGCGGCCTCCTGCGCCCCAACGACTTCGTGTCGTCGCCGTGCGCGCACCCGCTCTGCTACCAGATCGCCTATCTGCTGATCGATCCGGACGGTGGGGCGCCGATCCCGTTCACGCGGTTCATGCCGGCGAGCGAGCTCTACGCCGCGCTCTCCGATCGGCTGTACCTCGAGCCGTCGCCGCGCCTCGAGGAGTCGCTCAAGGAAGCCATCGATCGGCTGTGGGCCGAGGCGCCCGAGGACGACGCCGAAGCGCAGCGTACGTTGCGCCTGTTGCGCGCGCTCGTCGACACGATGTCGCTGCCGCACGCGCAGGCGATCCGCGCCGGCGAGAAGGCGATCAAGGCGATCTACGTGCACTCGCACATGGACGAGGAGACGTTCGACGTCGAGCGCACGATCGACTGCTGCGACTCCAACTGCTACGCCGACGGCACCACGATCCCGGTCTGCAACTACAACGTGCTGTACCGGGAGAAGGAGGCCAAGTTCACCACGCAGCCCGCGCAGTGGGGGACGCGCAGCGGCGGCCAGCGCGTCTTCACGCTTCCGGTGCTGCGATGATGGCGCGCCGGCTCGAAGGCAAGCGGTGCGTGGTCACGGGCGGGTCGCGGGGCCTCGGCCGCGCGATGTGCGAGGCGTTCGCGGCGGCGGGCGCGAGGGTCGCGTTCACCTACCGCACCGATGCACAGGACGCCGAGGTAACCCGCGCGTCGCTGGTCACGCTCGGCTGCGAGCCGCTGGTGTTCCAGGGCGACGTCGCCGACGCCGCGCACGTCAAGGACGCTGTCGGCGCGCTCGTCAAAGCGTGGGGCGGCATCGACGTGCTCGTCAACAACGCGGGCATCACGCAGATCCTGCCGATCGCGCTGCTCGAAGAGGCCGACTTCGACGCGGTGATCGCGACCAACGTGAAGGGCCCGTACCTGTGGTCGCGCGCGGTGCTGCGCTCGATGATCCGGGCGCGCTCGGGCCACATCCTCAACATCGGCTCGTTCGCCTCCGAGCGCGTGATCGAGGCGCCGGTGCACTACGCCGCCGCGAAGTCGGCGCTGCGCGGGATGACCGAGGCGCTCGCGCGCGAGGTCGGCCGCTACAGCATCAAGGTGAATCTGCTCGCGCCCGGGCTGCTCGATTGCGGGCTCGCGCGCATGCTGCCCAAGCACCGCGTGCAGGAGTACCTGGCGCAGGCGTCGCTCGGACGGCTCGGCACGGCGAAGGAGGTCGCGGAGCTCGCGACGTTCCTCGTCTCCGACGACAACTCGTTCATGGCGGCCGCGAAGATCGTGGCCGACGGGGGGCTGTAGTGAACACCGAGCAGATGCTGCGCGAGGGCTACGAGAGCTATCGCCGCTACGTGAATCCGCTGGTCACGCTGCGCGCGGAGCTGCTCGGCGAGCCCACGCGGATCAGCGCGGTGCGGGACGGCAAGCTCGTCGAGCCGCGCGGCGCCGTCGAGGACTTCCACGGCACCCAGACGTTCGGCCACCGCCACCCGGCGATCACGGCCGCGGTCACCGAGTTCCTCGCGAGCGACTCGCCGAACTGGTTCCCGTGCCGCGTCAACCCGTACGCGGGCCTCCTCGCGCAGCGGCTGTGCGAGCGCGCGGGCACCTACGACAACGTGTTCTTCGCGAACTCGGGCTCCGGCGCCGTCGAGGCGGCGATGAAGCTCGCGCGCGCGGCGACCAAGAAGCCGCGCATCATCTCGCTCGACGGCGCGTACCACGGCACGACGATGGGCAGCTGCGCGCTGATGAAGCCCGGCATGTTCAAGGACCCGTTCGGGCCGCACGTGCCCGCGGCGGGGCCGATCGCGTTCGACGACGTCGATGCGCTCGCGGCCGCGTTTCGCGAGGGCGATGTCGCGGCGGTGGTGCTCGAGCCGATCCAGCTCGAGGGCGGCGTGCGTACCGTGTCGCGCGCGTTCCTCGAGGCGGCCTGCGAGCTCACCGCGAGCCACGGCGCGCTGCTCGTCGCCGACGAGATCCAGACCGGGCTCGGCCGCACCGGTCGGTTCCTCGCGAGCGAGACCTGGCCGCGCCGCCCCGACGCGTTGATCCTGGGCAAGCACCTCGGCGGCGGCCTCGTGCCGATCAGCGGCATGCTCACGCACGCGGAGCTGTTCGAGCGCGCATACGGCGAGCACTACGCGTCGGCCGAGGCGCACAACACCACGTTCGGCGGCAGTGCGCTGCCGTGCGTCGCCGCGCTCGCCGCGCTCGACCTCCTCACCGACGACGTGATCGCGCGCGTCGGCCGGCTCGGCGAGGCGTTCCGCGCCAAGCTCACCGCGACGCTCGCGCGCCACGAGCTGTTCGTGCAGGTGAAGGGGGCGGGGCTGCTCGTCGGGATCGAGCTGCGTCCCTCGGATCATCCGTGGCTCTCGTTCGAGCACTTCGGCATCGACGCGCTCGTCGATCAGCCCACGATCGGCGTGCTCGCGTGCCACCGCCTGTACAAGCGCGGGTTCTATTGCTTCGCGTGCGGACATGACTGGCGCATCCTGCGCGTGCTGCCGCGGTTCACCATCGAGGAGGCGACCCTCGACGCATTCGTCACCGCCATCGACGAGGAGCTGGAGTACCTGTGCAACCTGACGTGATCTCCACCCGGCGCGCGCTCGTGCTCGGCGGGACCGGCACCGTCGGCGCCGCCGTGCTCCGCGAGCTCGCGCGCCGCGGCGTTCCCGCCGTGTTCACCTTCCATCGCTCCGAGGACAAGGCGCACGCGCTCGCGGCCGAGCTCGGTCACACGGCCGTGCGCGTCGACCTCGCCGACGGCGCGGCGACCGCCGCGATGCTCGACGCGCAGGACGCCGATGTCCTCATCCACTGCGCCGGCACCAGCGCGCCGCTCGCGCTCGCCGAGCTCGACGTCGCCGCGTGGCAGCAGGCGATGGCGGTCAACGTGCAGTCGGCGTTCCTCGCGTGCCGCTGGGTCGCGGCGCGCGCTCGCCGCTGCGACGTGGTGCTGGTCAACGGCCTCGATCGCGCGCAGTCATTGCCGCTCCCCGCGCACTTCGCCGCCTCGCAGGGGGCGCTGTCCGCGCTGGCGATGGCCGCCGCGCACGAGCTGGGTCCACGTGACATCCGCGTCAACGTGATCGCGCTCGGGCCACTCGAGGGTGGGTTGTCAGCGGGGCTCGCGGCGCGGCGGCGCAAGGACTTCGAGACGTTCAGCGCGCTGCGCCGTCCCGGCAAGCCCGAGGAGGCGGCCAAGGCGATCGTGTGGCTCGCGCTCGACAACACGTTCATCCAGGGCAAGGTCGTGCCGGTCAACGGAGGCATCTAACTGCGTCCCGCGCGCCACGCCGGGCTCGACGCCGCGCGCGCCATCGCGATGCTCGCCGTCGTCGCGGGGCACGCGATGGCGTCGTTCATGGTCACGCCGATCGGGTGGGCCGTGCAGGATCGCTCGCGGTTCCTCGGTTGCGACCTCGCCGCGTGGATCATCCGCCAGGCCTCGATGCCGGCGTTCTTCTGGCTCGCCGGCTATGGGGCGCGCGCGCTGTATGACGCGCGTGGTGCGGGCGGCTTCGCGCGCGACCGCTTCCTCCGCATCCTCGTTCCGCTCGCGATCCTCCTCGTGCCCAACTCGCTCGCGCTCGACTTCCTCTGGGACTGGGGCCGCGAGGTCGGCGCGCGTGGCGTGGTCGCCGACAACATCCCCAAGCTCGAGGGCTCCGAGCTCGAGATCCTGCTCGGGCACCTGTGGTTCCTCTACTACCTCGTGTGGATGTCGCTCGGCGCCCTCGTCCTCGCGCCGCTCGCGCGCGGCTTCCCCGCGCGCATGCCCGTGCTCGTGGTCCCCGCCGTGCTCGCGTGCGGCGTGCTCGCCTACCTGCGCGCCGTGCACACGGACACGCCGCTCGGGTTCATCCCGAACCTGCCGATCCTCGGCTTCATGGGCGCGTTCTTCGCGTGGGGCTGGCTGGTCGGCGCGCGCCCCGACGAGCTCGAGCGCTACACGCGCGGCGCAGGGCAGGCGGCGGCCATCGCGGTCGCATCCCTCGGTGTCGTGATCGCGACGCTCGCGCGCGGCCTCGACGATCCGTCTCCGCCGCCGATCTACGCGAGCGTGGCGAGCGGGGTGTTCTCGATCGCCGCGGTCGCCGCGTTGCTCGGTGCGTGCGCGCGCTTCCTCGGCGATCGTCCGCGCCCGCTGCTGCGCGCCGCTTCGCGCGCCTCGTACACGGCGTACGTCGTGCACCTCCCCGTCGCGGTGGTGTTCCAGATCTCACTCGCGAACGCCGTCATCCCCGGCCCGCTCAAGTACCTCGCGATCCTCACCGCCACCGCCACCGTGTGCGCGGCGACCTACGCCATGCTCGCGACCACCACGCGGCGATCGCGCACGTGACTCCATGCAACCGCCATCACTCCATGGTATCTGCCCGTTGGTGAAGGCCTGTGTCTGTGCGGTTGCCGTGTTGCTCGCCACCGTCGAGCCCGCAGGCGCTGACAACCCGAGCGCTGGCTCGCTGTTCTGCGTGTTCCCGCAGTCGCAGCCGCTCCCCGAGTGCTTCAAGGGCAGCTCGATCTCGGAGGAGGCGGTACACCAGTGCTACGAGCGCAACAAACGCCGCAAGAAGGTCCCGCCGCGGGTGCGCATCAACAAGGGCCCGTGGGTCGAGTTCTCCGGGACCACCTGGCGCTGCCTGCCAGCGCCCGTCGGGAAGTCGTTCACGTATCACATCGAGAACCACGGCACGCCGTTCTATTCGGATCGCATGACGATCCCGACGACGCCGTGTGCCACGGGCCGCGTCGATCTCACCCGCCCGAACTTCTACGGCTCGATGTGGGCGAACTGTTCGAAGCGCAAGAACACCGCGAAAGACGACGTCGTGACGCCGTAGGCGCGCTACTCGGGCGTGAGCGTCACCTGCGCGACGCGGCGATTGCGGAGCGCGAGGAACGCGTCACGCAAGATGCCGCCCCACAGGTAGAGCTCGAGATAGAACGGATTGCGCGGGCGCGCGGGCATCGGCTCGACGCCGTACACCATCGGTTTGGTCTGGGCCTCGTACGTGCCGAACAGGCGATCCCAGATGATCAGCGCCCCGCCGAGGTTCTTGTACGTGTAGCCCGACGCGCGCTCGTGGTGCACGCGGTGGTTCGACGGCGTGTTGAAGATCCAGTCGAGCACCGGCAGCTTGCCGACGTACGGCGTATGGCACATGTAGTCCCAGCCGCTGGCGAGCGGAACGAGCGCGAACAGCATGATCGGGTGGAAGCCGAGCAGGATGACCGGGATGAAGAACACCCAGTCGATCGCGGCGCCGACCCACGAATTGCGCATGCCCGTCGACAGGTTGAGCCGGTCGGAGTTGTGGTGCACCGCGTGCGACGCCCACATGAACCCGAGCTTGTGGCTCGCGCGATGCGACCAGTAGAAGAAGAAGTCGTTGACCACGAACATCACGAGCCAGTGCCACCAGTGGTTCATCGACCAGCGGAGCGGCGTCAGCTCGTAGAACGGCATCAGCATGATCGTGATCAGCGCGCCGATCGCGAGGCTCGCGATCATGTAGCCGAGCGCGATCGCGAGGTTCACGAACGTGTCCCAGTACGTGTAGTGGCCGTCGCGGCGGATGAACAAGCTGACGACACACTCGATCGCGAAGACGCCCATCATCACGCCGACGGCGACCCACATCACCTGGTGCATGTCCGTCATCGCTTCGAGAGTGCCAGAGACCGGATCGGCAGGTAAAGCGCGCCGATCAGGAGCTGCAGGTAATACGTGGCAGCGCGAAACACCGCGACCGCGATGATCGCGTCGGCCGGGGCGAGGAGATCCGCGAAGAAGACCCCCGCCGCGGCCTCGCTCACACCGGTGCCGCCGGGAATCGGCGTGGCGAAGATGAAGCACAGGAACACCAGCGCGCGCAGCGAGAGGTCGAGCGCCGGAGGCTCGCCGAGCACGAGCGCGATGCCGACGAGCGGCGCGACATACGATGCGTAGTAGACGAGGTGCACTCCGATCAGCGCGAACAGGCCGGTGACGCGACCGGGCGGCGCGACGGCCGCGTGTTCGACGAGGTCCCCCTCGGGCGGGGCGCTCGCGCGGTCGTCATTCGGCGCGCCGTCATCGCCGGTGTGCCGGCGGTCTCCGGCGGACCGCAGCCCGCGCGCGCGGGCGAGCCGGTGCACCATCTCGCCTGTGACCTTCGCGGCGCGATCGACGCGCGCCTGCCAGCTCTCCGTATCGCGCCGCCGTCGGAACCAACCCGCGAGCCGGCCGATCCACCGCTCGGCGATCGCCGGCCGCGAGCACACCTCGATCACGAGGATCGTGATCGCCGCGATGCCGAGGAACCAGATGACGGCGCCGATGCGCGCCCAGCGGTCGACGGGAGGGCCGTAGCCGGACGCGACGAGCAGCGCGCCGAGGAGGAACACGAGCGCGAGGCTGGTCGTGAACTTGATGAACGGGACCGCGACCGCCGCATCCCACGGCACGCCGCGCTTGCCCAGCGTGTACGCGACCGTCGGCTCGCCGAGGCCGATCTGCGGCGTGATCGCGGTCATCACGTGGTTCGCGACCGCGGCGTCCCAGGCATCGCGTGCGTGGATGCGAACGCCGACCAGCCGGCCGATCACGGCGATGCGGAGCGCCTCGGTGACCGCGAGTCCGATCGCACCGCCGGCGACGATCGCGATCGCTGCGATCGGATGCGCGCGCAGCCGCCCCCACGCGCCGTGCAAGACGTCGGTGTCGGGCGCGCCGAGGTAGAGCCCGAGCGCGCCGAACGCGACGAGCGCGAGCACCCACCACCAGCGGTGCTTGGCGCGCTCAGCGTCGGCCACGGCCCAGCGTGATCAGCGGTGCCGCCGGCTTCGCGGCGAACCTCGCGTCGCGGTCGCGATACAGCGTGTTGTACGCGCACGACGGGATGTTGGTGCCGTCGGGCTCGCGGATGCCGACGCAGCACTGGCGGATGCGATCGGTGTCGAACGTCTCCTCGTCCATGTGGGCGTGGACGTAGATCGCCTTCGCGCTGGCCTCGGCGCGACGCAAGCGCTCCGCCGCGGACAGCCCGCGCTCGAACACGCTCTCGGTGAGCGCGCGCAGGCGTGCGAGCACCGGCTCGACGTCCGCGCACTCGATCTCGCCGGCCCACAGGCGGTTGATGACGTCGCCGAGCTTGTGCTCCATGTGCAGCGTCGGCTCGAGGTACAGCATGCCGGCGAGCAGCTCGCGCAGATCGCTCCCCGGCATGAACCGCGGGAACGGCAGCCAGCGACCGTAATCGAGCCGCAGCACGTAGGTCACCAGGTAGCAGAGCGGATGCGCCGCGGGCGAGGGCACGAAGTCGCTGACGCGCAGCACGCCATCGGTCTGCGCCTCGAGGTCCGCGAGCACCTCGTACGTCGTATAGCGCCCGCGCCGGTCGAACGACTGTCCGTTGTGCCCGGTGAACGTCATCGTGTGCAGCTCGACGGAGCGGATGAAGTCCTTGCTCAGCGCCAGCTTCACGAACGCGCCGACCTCGTCGTCGTTGACGCCGCGCGCGAGCACCGGCAACAGCGTGGTCTCGACCTCGTACTTCTCGAGCAGCTCGAGCACGCGCAACTTGGCGTCGAGGAAGTTGCCGCCGAGCATGTGCTGGTTGGTCTCGGGCTTGAACGAGTCGAACGACAGCACGATGCGCGCACCGAGCCGCGCGAGCCGCTCGAGGATGCGCTCGTCCTTGAGGAAGCGCAGGCCGTGCGTCGACACGGTGATGCGGTGGATGCCCTCCTCGACGCAGCGCTCGATCAGGCGCTCGAACTGCGGATGCTGGGTCGGCTCGCCGCCGGTGAGGTTGATGATCCGGCGCTCGGGATCCGCGGCGCGCAGGTGCTCGAGGATCGCCGCGAGCTGCGCCTCGGTCATGTGGAACGCGCTCTCGTTCTTGTTGTGCGTGTAGCAGATCGGACAGTCGAGGTTGCACGCGCTCGTGATCGGCACGATCGGCAGCTGCGCCTGCTGCTCGTGCGCCGTGCACGGCCCGCAGTCGAACGGGCAGCCCTGCGCGACCGGCTTGCGCGCTTCCGGCGCCGCCAGCACCGGCGCGAACCCCATCACGTGCTCGTACCAGTCCGCGTTCGGCGACACCTCGACCTCGCTCGGGCCGTGCGCGTCACACACCTTGCGCATCACGACGCGGCCGCCGATCCGCCACACCTCGGCCGGCGCCGCGCGCTTGCACGTCGCGCACAGCGAGCTCGTGGTGCGGAGCAGCATCTCGGTCACCTCGCGAGCTTGCACCGCAGGCCCCACCGCGCGCGAGCCCGGAGGTCGGCAACTTCGTAGCAGACGCGCTGACGGCGCCTCTGTTGCACGAAATCTGTGGCGCAGCAGCCAATTGGATTGTTTTCAGCGGACGTGCGTCTAGCTCGGCATGCGCATGCTCGTCGTCGTCTTCGTCACCGTCTCCTTCCTGTCCGCGACCGCGGGCGCAGCGCCGTACGATCAGCTGTTCGAGCTCGGGCGGAGCTGGAAGTATCGAAGCGCGGAGGAGGTCAAGTACGGCGACGAGCCGCCGCAGCACGCGTCAGCGACCGCGGAGTGTCGGGTTGCCTCGGTGAAGCGTCTCGGCGGCGCGACCGTCTCGACGATCGAGTGCGACGAGATCTACGGCGGAACCGTGGGCGTCGCCGGTCAGTGGGTTCGCACGTCGCGTGGCCTCTGGCACGCGTACGTCTCCGGCGAGCTCGAGTCCGCGACCGAGCTGCGACGCTTGATCCGGACACCACCGGTGATCGCAGCACGACCGCGCGTCGTGCCGAGGCGCGCGAGCACCAAGGACGAATTCGCCCCGGAGCGCTGGGTGACCCGCGATGGCGCGACCTGGTGCGCGCACGATGCTGCCGAGGAGGCCAACGGCGGGCACGACAGCAGCGTGTGCTTCGCCGACGGTCGGATCGTCTCGATGGAGTCCAGCGGCTGGTCGTACGGCGAGGGCGGCAGCGAGAGCTCCAGCACCACCGAGCTGATTCCGTAGAACCGCATCGAGAGGTCCGATGCTGATCGTCGACGCGAAAGCGCGCCCGCTTCGCTTGCATCACGCTCTGGCTCACGTAGCGCAACGCGGTCTCACCAGCTCCAATCGGTTCGAACATTGTTCGAACCAGATCGAGATCAAGGTGCTGTCGTCCACGGCGTCGGCCACGCCCACGTGGGCGGTCCCTGCGGACCGCGATGACCTCGCGTGATGGTGGCGATGAGTCGCGTCGGCCTGCGCAAGAAGTAGTTCTTAGCTGAGCGCAGCGCGCGCGATGCGCGCGTCACCGAGGACGAACACCGTGAGCTCGTCGAGCTGCCGGCCGTCGACCAGGCCAGCCGCGAGCTCGCCGAGGCCGGGCACCTCGCGCGTGATCACCGCCAGCTTCGCGAGCTCGTCGGGCAGCGCGACCGCGGGCGCGAGCGCGTTGACGTGCGTGCCGCGGCGGAGCGTGCCGTCGGGGATCGTGATCGACGCGTGCACGCACACGATGTCGCACGCGAGCGCCTCGGGCAGTGTGACGGCGCGGCCGCCGAGCTGCGCCGCGAGCGCCTCGGCGCCGTCGCCCGCGACGCGCACGTCGGTCGGCGAGAACCACGTGCGGTGCGCCTCGAGCGAGAGCGCCGCATCCGCGCACGACGCCCCGCCCTCGACGACGAGCCCGAAGCTGCGCGGCGTGCCGACCGCGAGGTAGCGCGAGGCCACCGCGCCGATCGCCGCCCGCGCCTTGCCGATCGACCCTCGCTCCGCATTCGCGTCGCTGCGCGCGCCGGCAGAGCCGGCACTTGCCAGCTCGCCGCGGACGGCCGCGGTCGGCGCAGTGCGCTTGGTCGCGGCGTCGACGTACGCGCGCTCGACGGCGAGCACCCAGTCGGCCATCAGAACTCCGCTTGCCGCGGCGCGCGCGGGAACGGGATCACGTCGCGGATGTTCTCGATGCCGGTGGCGTAGATGATCGCGCGCTCGAAGCCGAGGCCGAAGCCCGCGTGCGGCACCGTGCCGTAGCGGCGCAGGTCGCGATACCACCAGTAGTCCTGCGCGTTGAGGCCCATCTCGGCGATGCGGCGATCGAGCACGTCGAGGCGCTCCTCGCGCTGGCTGCCGCCGATGATCTCGCCGATGCCGGGTGCGAGCACGTCCATCGCCGCGACCGTGCGCTCGTCGTCGTTCACCCGCATGTAGAACGACTTGATGTCCTTCGGGTAGTTGATGACCGCGAGGGGGCCACCGACGACCTTGTCGGTCAGATACTTCTCGTGCTCGCTCTGCAGGTCGACGCCCCACTTCACGGGGAACTCGAACTTCTCGCCCGACTTCTCGAGCTCCTTGATGGCATCGGTGTAGTCGAGCCGCGCGAACTTGCTCTCGACCATCTTCGACAGGCGCGCGATGCAGTCCTTGTCGACGAACTTCTCGAAGAACGCCATGTCATCGGCGCGCTCCGCGAGCAGTGCGCGGAAGATGTACTTGAGAAAGTCCTCGGCGAGCTGCGCGTCTGCCGCGAGGTCGGCGAACGCGATCTCGGGCTCGATCATCCAGAACTCGGCGAGGTGCCGCCGCGTGTTCGAGTTCTCGGCGCGGAACGTGGGACCGAACGTGTAGACCTTGCTCATCGCGAGGCAGTAGGTCTCGACGTTGAGCTGCCCCGACACGGTCAGCCGCGTCTCGCGCCCGAAGAAGTCCTTGTCCCAGTCGACCTTGCCATCGGGCAGGCGCGGCGGGTTCGCGGCGTCGAGCGTCGAGACGCGGAACATCTGGCCCGCGCCCTCGGCGTCGGAGGCCGTGATGATCGGCGTGTGGATCCAGAAGAAGCCGCGCTCGTGGAAGAACCGATGCACCGCTTGCGCGAGCGTGTGCCGCACGCGCGTCACCGCGCCGACCACGTTGGTGCGCACGCGCAGGTGCGCCACCTCGCGCAGGTACTCCATCGTGTGGCGCTTGGGCTGCATCGGGTAGGTGTCCGGGTCGTCGACCCAGCCCACCACCTCGATCGCGTCGGCGCGCAGCTCCACGGTCTGGCCCTTGCCTTGCGACGCGACGAGCTCACCCGTCGCTCGCACCGAGCAGCCCGTCGTGATCCGCAGGACATCCGCCTGGTAGTTGGCGAGCTCCGCAGGCGCGACGACCTGCAGGGCCTCGAAGCAGCTGCCGTCGTGGACGGCGACGAACGAGAGCCCGGCCTTGGAGTCGCGCCGCGTGCGGACCCAGCCTTCGATCGTGACCTTGGAGCCGACGGGCTGCTTGCCCGCCAGCACGTCGGCGATGCGCGTGCTCATTCGCGTGCGGCTTCCTTGCTCCCCACCACCGTCATGTTCATGCCGATCTGCACGGAGAGCGCCTTTCCGTCGACGGAGATCACCGTCTTGCCGTTGAGGTACCAGCCGAAGCTGCCGGTCGAGAACTGCTTCACCTCGGCGAGCATCTCCTGGCCATTGATGACGATCTTGAGCGGTTCGGCCTTCTCGGCGAACTGCTTGGCGGTCACGGGACTGGCGGTCTTGGGCGGCATACGCCCGCGAAGATGACCAGAAATCCGGCCGTGGCGCCAGCGGTCAGCCCTGCGGGACGTTCGGATGTCAGCGCGGCGGACGCACGAGCTCCGAGATCGCGAACGCGAGGTGCCCGAACGCCGCGACGACCAGCGCGTGCTCGATGTGCCCGGTGCGGAGCAGCTGCTGCATGACGGGCAGCGGCATCGTCGAGATCGCGAGCACCTCGCCGCCGTCGGGGCGCGGCGCCTCCGTCTGCGCGGCGTCGAGTGCGAGGTACGTGTGCAGCGTGTTGTTCTGGATCGCCGGGTTCGGTGCGCTCTTGCCGAGCAGCCGCCAGCTGGTCGACGTGAAGCCCGTCTCCTCGACGAGCTCGCGCGCGGCCGCGGTCTGCGGATCTTCGCCGGGATCGATCATCCCGCCCGGAATCTCGATGCACACGCGGTCGGTGCCTGGCCGGTACTGCCGGATCACCACCACCTGGTCGTCGCCGGTGAGCGCGATCACGTTGACCCAGTCGACGCACTCGATCAGCGAGAACCGCCGCGACTCGCCGGTCCGCGGGTGGGTCGCGTCCACGAAGCCGGTCGTGAAGATCTTGTAGTCGTGCCCCGGCTGCCGCGGCCCACGTCTCCAGACGAGATCATCCACCATCGTCAGCTACCGTGGCACGTTCAGATACTTTGCGACAAGGCGTCGATCTGGCTGGCCACCTCCGTCGGGTTCGTAGATGTTCGGGGCCATGTCACGGCCGTCCTTGCTGTCCGCCCTGGTCGCGGCGGGTGTCGCGCTCTCCGCAACGAACGCCGAGGCCGGCGGCTTCGGCATCCCGGAGTACGGAGTTCGTCGCACGTCGATGGCTGCCGTGGTCGGTCGTCCCGACGAGCCCACGTGCTTGTTCCACAACCCCGCCGGGCTGACGCTGCAGAAGGGCTGGCGCGTCTACGTCTCGGGCACGGGTGGTCTGATCCAGACCGAGTTCCGCATCCTGGCGTGGGACGAGAGCGATCGTTTTCTCGGCCCGCCGGAGGCCGACGGCTACTACCCGACCGTCAAGCCGAAGCGCGCGTACGGCGCGGCGCCGATGATCGCGGTCACCGGCCAGATCAACGACAAGCTCGTCCTCGGGCTCGGCATGTACGTGGGCAACGCGGCAGGCGCGAACTTCGATCGCGAGAGCTACGCGCGCTACCACCTGATCGACGGCTACATCGTCGCGCCGCAGGCCGTGCTCGGCGCCGGCTACCAGGTCAACGACTGGCTCAGCGTCGGTGCCACGGCCGGCCTCCTGTACATGAAGCTGCACGGCCGGCGCGAGCTGTTTCCGGTCTTCATGGGCACCGACCTCAGCCCGACCGCCGGCACGCGTCCACTCCTCGAGCTCGAGGGCTCCGACATCGCGCCGGCGTGGTCGGCGGCGGTGTTCGGCCGCCCGCACCCGAAGGTGACGTTCGGCGCGACCGTCCTCAGCCGCATCGACGCCGAGCTCGAGGGACCGGTGTCGGTGACCTTCAGCGACGACGCCCCGCAGCCCGGCGACAGCCTCCAGGGACGGCATCGCACGAACTTCTTGATCCCGTGGTCGTTCCTCGCGGGCGTCAACGTCGACGTCCACCCGAACATCGAGATCGGCTCGGAGTTCCGCTACTGGATGTACCGCGAGTACGACGAGCAGCTCTCCAAGCTCAATCCGCGGTTCCTGATCATCAGCGAGCTGCGCACGCAGAAGAACTTCAAGGACTCGTGGCAGATCTCCGGCGGCGCACGCGTGCACGATCTCGCCGGCGCCCCCGGGCTCGAGCTGATGATGGGCACGCACTACGACAAGACGCCCGCGCCGCCCGAGACGCTCACGCTCGATCAGCCGACGTTCGATCACATCGGGCTGCACAGCGGCGTGCGCTACTCGGTGGGCCGCTATCGGCTCGGCGCGAGCTACGTCCACTACTGGTACGACGTCCCGCAGGTCTCGAACTCGATCACGTTCCCGCCGGCGAACTTCAAGGCGCAGGCCGCGAACAACATCCTCGCCCTCTCCGTCGAGGCGCAGCTGTGACCGACGACGATAGATCCGCGAGTGCGAAGCGCGAGCGCTCCCTAGGAGGAGGAAATCCCCGTGGGATGAGCGTCCGGATCCCGACGCAGGGGCGCCCCGCAGCGGAGATCCTGGACGAGCTCGCGGCGCGCAAGGCGAACGACACGAAGTGGCGCGAGGGCCGCGTGTTCTCGCTCGTCTATCACGTGCCCGGTGCCGCCGGCGAGGCGCACGAGGAGCTGCTCCAGCGCGCGCACGCGCTGTACGCGAGCACGAATCTGTTGAACCCGATCGCGTTCGGCTCGCTCAAGCGCATGGAGAGCGAGGTCATCGCGATGGCGGGCGAGCTGTTTCACTGCCCCGGCGCCGTCGGTACGATGACCTCGGGCGGCACCGAGTCGATCCTGTGCGCCGTCGCGGCGTACCGCGATCGCGCGCGGCGGGCGCGGCCGTGGGTCCTGCGGCCCGAGCTGATCGCGCCGACGACGATCCACCCCGCGTTCGACAAGGCCGCGCACTACTTCAACGTCAAGCTCGTCAAGGTGCCCGTCGGGCCCGACCTCCGCGCCGACGTGCGCGCGATGGCGAAGAAGATCTCGCGCTCGACGATCGGGCTCGTCGGCTCGGCGCCGCAATATCCCCACGGCGTCGTCGATCCGATCGCGGAGCTCGGGCAGCTCGCGGAGGCGCACGACCTGCCGCTGCACGTCGACGCGTGCGTCGGCGGCTGGGTGCTCCCGTGGATCGAGCGCCTCGGCCGGCGCGTCCCGGTGTGGGACTTCCGCGTGCCGGGCGTGACGTCGATCAGCGCCGACCTCCACAAGTTCGGCTACGCGGGGAAGGGCGCCTCGACGCTGGTGTGGCGGTCGATCGAAGCGATGCGCCATCAGATCTTCGTCGCGACCGAGTTCCCGGGCGGCATCTACGCATCGCCGACCATGGGCGGCACGCGGCCCGGCGGCCCGATCGCGGCGGCGTGGGCGGCGCTCAACGCGCTCGGCGAGGCCGGCTACCTGGAGCTCGCGAAGCTCGCCCTCGACGCGGCCGAGGGCCTCCGCCGCGGCATCGAAGGCATCCCGGGGCTCGCGCTGCTCGGCAACGGCGACGCGACCATCGTCGCGTACTCCACGCCCGAGGTCGTCGAGAGCGCGGCCGACAGCTCGCTGTGGCCAGCGCTGGTGCGCAGGGTCACCGGCGGCGGCGGCGAGGCGATCTACGCGATCGCCGATCGCATGGAGACCCGCGGGTGGACGATCGATCGACAGCACCGCCCCGCGTCGCTGCACCTGACGGTGACCGCGAACCATGCACACGTCGTCGATGACTACCTCGCGGACCTCGCGGCGTCGGTCGCCGAGGTACGTCGCGATCCCGCGCTCGCGAAGAGCGGCAGCGCGCCGATGTACGGCATGGCCGCGAAGATGCCGCTGCGCGGGTTCGTCGCGTCGCGCGTGCGCAAGATGATGGCGGACATGTACGCGAAGGGAGCGCAGCCGTGAAGCGGATCGCGTTCGCGCGCATCATGCAGGAGAGCAACGCGCTCTCGCCGGTGCCGACGGTGCTCGCCGACTTCGAGTCGGCGCACTTCGAGGAAGGCGACGGCCTGTTGCGCGCGGCGACCGCGGGGCCCGAGGTGCCCGGCTTCTTCAAGCGCGCCGAGCTCGGTGGGTTCATGCAGGCCGTGCACGCGCGCAAGGCCGAGGTCGAGCCCGTGCCGCTGGTGTCCGCGTGGGCGTCGTCGGGAGGGCCGCTGAGCAAGGAGTGCTTCGAGGCGCTCGAGGCGCGGCTCGTCGATCGGCTGCGCGCCGCGGGCCGCATCGACGGCCTGTTCCTCGCGCTGCATGGAGCGATGGGCGTGCTCGGCGTACCGGATCCCGAGAGCCGCCTGCTGCGCAGCGTGCGCGAGGTGATCGGAGGGACGCCCATCGTCGTCTCGCACGACCTCCATGGCAACGTCACGCGCGCGCGCGTCGCGGCGGCGGATGCGATCGTCGCGTACCAGACCAACCCGCATCGCGACCACGCGAAGATCGGCAAGAAGGCCGGCGACATCTTGATCGGCACCGTGCTCGGCGAGGTCAAGCCCACGATGGCGTGGCGCTCGCTGCCGATGATCCTCGGCGGCGGCAAGACGATCGACTTCCTCGCGCCGATGCGCGCGGTGTTCAAGCACATGAAGCGCGCCGAGAAGACGGGCGACGCGCTCGCCGCGTCGACGTTCATGGTCCACCCGTGGAACGACGATCCGGCGCTCGGCTGGTCGACCGTGGTGGTGACCAACAACGACGTCTCGGGCGCGGAGCGGCTCGCGGAGCAGCTCGCCGAGATGTGCTGGGAGCGCCGCCACCGGCAGCCGCCGCAGTTCCCGTCGGCGAGCGCGGCGATCGCGCAGGCGCGCGCGGCGAAGCTACGCCGCAAGCTCGGCTGCGTGATGCTGGCCGACGCGTCGGATGTGGTGACCGCCGGCGCACCCGGTGACTCGACGCACCTGATGCGCGCGCTGCTCGAAGAAGGGCAGGGGCTGCTCGCGTACTGCGCGGTGCGCGATCCGCAGGCCATCGAGACGCTGTGGCCGCACGCCGAGGGCGATCGCGTGTCGCTCTCGATCGGCGGCACGCTCGATCCCTCACGGTCGCCACCGCTCGCGGTGACCGGCAGCGTGCTCGGCAAGCACGAACAGCGCGGCTTCCTGCGTACGGTCGTGCTCGCCGTCGAGCACCTGCGCATCGTGATCACCGAAGGGCCATCCATGGTGATGCGCCCCGCGTTCTACACGGACGTCGGCCTGTCGCCGTGGAAGGCCGACGTCGTCATGGTGAAGAACTTCTTCCCGTTCCTGATGTTCTTCCTGCCGTACAGCCGCAAGAACATCTTCGTCCGCACGCACGGCGCGACCGACTTCGATGCGGCGTTCCAGCTGCGGTTCGATGGGCCGATGCATCCGCGCGATGACGTCGACGAGTGGCGCGCGCGCGATCGCGCGCGCCGCGGCTTCGATGCGCCGCCGTCCGTGAACGCACCGCCGCCTGTCGTCGCACACGTATGACGCTCGTCGCGCTCGCGGTGATCGCGCTCGCGGCGTTCGGCATCGAAGGCGCGATCGGGTTCGGCGGCACGGTGGTCGCCGCGAGCATCGGCGCGCAGCTCGTGCCGCTCGATGCGCTGTTGCCCGCGTTCGTGCCGCTCAACCTCGCGCTCTCGGCGTGGCTGCTCGCCTCGGGACGCGACGCGATCGCGTGGCGCGTGCTGATCTGCGAGCTCGCGGCGCCGATCGTCGCCGGCGCTGTCGTCGGCCTCGCGCTGTTCCACCTGCCCGCGAAGACGGCGCTCGCGCTCGCGTTCGGGTTGTTCGTCGCGGCGCTCGCGCTGCTGCAGCTCGTGCGCCCGGCGGCGCGCCCGCTGCCGCCCGCACTTCGGCTCGCGATGCTGTTCGCCGGCGGCGTCGCGCACGGGCTGTTCGGCACCGGCGGCCCGATGATCGTCTACGTCGCGCGCCGGCGATTAGCAGCAGCAGCCACACCAGGCGCTCGAAGCGCCGTGGAT
>Ga0247822_10000742_pt1 | contig 18475 bp, 12 predicted proteins | sample 13C_Cellulose_Da_FD_192423 | JGI IMG/M metagenome (GOLD analysis project Ga0247822, IMG submission 192423) | Soil microbial communities from agricultural site in Penn Yan, New York, United States - 13C_Cellulose_Day30 | ecosystem: Environmental > Terrestrial > Soil > Agricultural land | place...
GCTCCGACGATGAGAAACACAGAAGCAGCAAATTGAAACACAACCAATGATTTCCGCATGAGGTTACCATGGGATGTATTGATAACTTTTCCTTTCAGGACGGCTACGGGCTTGAATGAAGAGAGTACAATTGCCGGGTAAAACCCTGACAGTGTTGCTCCGCCGACAAACAAGCCGCCCAGCAAGAACCAGAAATCACGGTCCAGCAGATAAGTAATCGGAATGTTTCTTCCCGATAGCGATGAAAACGAAGGCCACAGCAGCCAGACGATTAAGACGGCAATTGTCGCCGCGACTAAATTTATCAATACAGATTCTGCAAGGAACTGGTAAACGAGCTGCTGTTTTTGAGCGCCCATCGCCTTGCGTACGCCCACCTCGTTGGCGCGATCAAATGATTTGGCTGTGGCAAGATTGATATAATTGACCCAGGCAATGATCAAAATAAAAAGCGCTATAAAGCTCAGTGCGTAAACCGACTCGCGGTCGCCGCGCTCACCTGGCTCAGACTCCTGTAGCAATACTTTGCCGAGATGAATGTCAAGCAACGGTTGTAGTATAAATTCCTTCCTGCTATTTGTCTTTTTCCATTCCTCGTCCTTATTAACAAGGAGCCAGTTATCCCATTTTGCCTGGAACTGTTTTACATCGGTTCCAGGCTCCAGAAGAACATAGGTATTAAAATCATACCATCCCCAATTGGTTTCTGACTGGCGATGCGATTCGTTATTCAGAGTTTGATACGAAAGCATAAAATCAAACTTGATGTGTGAGTTGGCTGGGACATCTGCAAAGACGCCACGCACTTCAAATTTACGTGAGCCATCCCACGAGATAGTTTTCCCGATGGGGTCTTCATCATTAAAATAGCGCTTAGCTGCCCGTTCCGAAATAGCGGCCTTGTTTGGTCCGGAAAGAACATCAGCCTCGACACCCTTCAGTAATTTAAAGTCAAACACTTCAAACACCGATGAGTCAGTGATCTGCATTTTCTCTTCACGAAAAGACTTAATTCCCATTGGACTTTCATAGCTGATCACTCCGCTTACTGGGAATAGTCGTGTGAAACGGCGAACTTCAGGGAAGTTGTTTTTTAAGGCGGGACCAACAGCGGGAACTGCTGCAGCGCATTCAAAGCGAAGCTTGCCATTCTGCCATTGATTGTATTGAATGCGGTAAATATCTTTTGCCTTGCTGTGGAACGCATCATAGCTGCGTTCATATTTCACATATTGGAGTATCAGCAAACTGGCAACAATGCCAATGGTGAGCCCCAGTACATTTAAGACGGTAAATGATCGGTTCTTGAAGAAACTTCGGAACGCGGTGAGGAGGTAATTCTTGATCATAGAACGGCGATAGCTAACCAAGATAACGAATACCAGCAAAAAAAGTGTTCAGCTTATGCGAAATAGCAGACTACTCATGATCAATGGCAAGTTTTTGGCGCGCATTTCGTTCGGCGCCGTGGTTGTTACTTTGTACAATCCCTTAAATTGCGGGATATGGGACATCTACCTGCTTTGATCCAGGACCTTGCATTGATTCTCATGGCCGGTGCCGTCACCACATTGCTGTTTCGTAAGTTGAAGCAGCCATTGGTTCTAGGATACATTATTGCGGGCTTCCTCGTGGGGCCGCACTTCAATCTGTTTCCAACCGTGGGAGACGATGGCGACATTGAAGTGCTCGCGGAGATAGGTGTGATATTCCTGCTGTTTAGTCTTGGTCTGGAATTCAGCTTCAAGAAACTGCTGCGCGTAGGAGGTTCGGCGTCTGTTACGGCACTGGTCGAAATTACTTTCATTACAACTGCCGGTTATTTCGCCGGTATGCTGATGGGATGGTCCAGTATGGATAGTTTGTTTCTCGGGGGGATGCTGGCAAGCTCATCAACAACCATTATCATTCGTGCGTTTGAAGAACTCGGAGTCAAGACGAAGAAGTTTGCGGGTATCGTATTCGGTGTACTCGTTGTAGAGGATATAGTAGTGATCCTCCTTATGGTATTATTGTCTACTGTTGCGGCGACACAACAGTTCGCCGGTACGGAGATCGTATTCACCGTAGCCAAACTGGTATTTTTTCTTGTACTGTGGTTCGTCGCGGGGATCTTCCTTATTCCTTCGCTTCTGCGATTGGTGCGGCCTCTGCTTGATGAGGAGACGCTGCTGATACTTGCTCTTGGGTTGTGTTTGGGAATGGTGGTCGTGGCAACGCGTTCCGGCTTTTCAGCTGAGCTGGGTGCATTCATCATGGGATCAATCATCGCGGAGACGACATCTGCGGAGAAAGTTGAACATCTGATAAAACCAGTGAAGGATCTCTTCGGTGCGGTCTTCTTCGTATCCGTTGGGATGTTGATTGACCCTGCTGCGATCGTTGAGTATGCATGGCCGGTAGTGATTGTTACCCTGCTCACGATTATTGGAAAGATGGCCAGCACCACGATTGGTGCCCTGATCTCAGGACAGCCATTAAAACGATCCATCGAAGTGGGTATGAGCATGGCGCAGATTGGTGAATTTGCTTTCATCGTTGCAACGCTGGGGCTATCTCTTGGAGTAATTTCCGATTTCCTTTTCCCGGTTGCCGTAGGCGCTTCTGCGATCACCACTTTTACGACTCCCTACTTTATAAAACTATCCGGCCCCACGTATCGATTGATCGAGCGATCGTTGCCTGAGAAATGGCGTCGGCGGTTACAGAATTATTCGTCCAGTGCGCAGAGTATTCAAGCTGAAAGCGACTGGCAGGTAGTTGTCCGTTCATATGCCATGATCATTCTTACAAACGGTATCGTGCTGCTGACATTCATCTTTTTATCAGTGAGTTTTCTCATGCCAATCCTACGCGATAGCTACTGGGATCCAACAATTACGGCACTGGTCGGACTGGTGATTTCTCTTACTGTTTGTACGCCGTTTCTTTGGGCGTTGATGGCTAAGCGTCCCAATAACATGGCGTACCGGGAGATGTGGATGGAAAAGCGCTACAGTCGGGGACCGCTACTGCTGTTGGAAGTAGGTCGGGTGGTTGCCGGCATTGCAATTATATGCTTTCTCGTGTTCAAACTGTTTTCTACGGCCATGGCGCTCCTCATTGCTGTGCCTGTGATCGTTGCGGTGTTCTTCGTTTTCGCCAAGCGAATACAAGCCTTTTATCAACGTCTGGAGCTGCGCTTTTTGGGCAATCTTAACGCCCGCGAAACGGCCGCTTACAACACACTCGACGCGAATGTATCGCGGAGAACGGCTGACTTGCAATCAAGACTGAGTCCGTGGGACGCTCACATCGTTCAGCTGCAGGTGCCCGCATTTGCATCATATATTGGTCGTAAGCTTCGCGAACTGGAGTGGCGTGAAAAATTTGGTGTTAATATCGTGTATATAAAACGCGGTGATGTGTTAATCAACACACCCGAGCGTGATCATATACTGCTGCCTTACGACCAGGTAGGCATTCTTGCCTCCGATGAACAACTTCAATCATTTAAACCGGTGTTTGATGCGCAGATGGAGCGTGTAGGCCCCGCGGTAAATGTTGACGATATAGTTTTGCGCAAGATCGTTGTCGATGAAGTAACGAGATTGAAAGGCCTCAATGTTCGAAATTCCAGAATTCGCGAGCGTACCAACGGTTTGGTGATTGGTATTGAACGTGACAATGAACGAATCCTTAACCCTGATTCCACCGTCATATTTGAATGGGGCGACATCGTATGGATAGTGGGCGAGAAGTCACGCATCGATCGTTTGTTTGAAGACAATGACACCGGGGAAAGAGTATCACGGTAATCGTGAGGAAAAACACCTGAGGTTTCAACAAAAAAGAGCTGCACCTGTTGATGCAACTCTTTTCCGGAGGGGTATTTATAATTGCGTCTGTTTACAAACAGGCAATGACGTTGCCAGCGTGCAGTTCACCTTCGATCTCTGCCACAGCTACCTGGACCTTGTGTGACTGTCCGTCGACTGTAAATTCGATCGTCAGGTGGTCGTTTGACCGTTCAGCCGAGACAAATTTTGCCTTCGCCCACGAAATATGATTCAGCTTACCTTCTTCAATGGCACTGATGAATGATGATTCGATGCGCTTCACATCGCCTTCATATTGCTTGCTCAGCGCTGCCTTTGCTTCAGCAAGGTTGGAGCCATAAAACGATGCATTAGCATCCATCACCTTATACAGCTCATTAAGTGTAGGTACCAGCGAATTGTATTCCATAAATGCTGAATGCTGGAAGGCAGTGAAGATTTTCTTTCCTGCTTCTTCAGCAGCCGGATTTTTGGTATCGGTGGGCGCGGCGAACGATGCAATAGACATCGCGATTGCGCCAAGTGCAAGTTTAGTTTTCATTGTGAGGGTATTGATTTGTTTTTTTTTGGAAGTCCATTATCTCGATACGATCATATCGCTTGGTGGTATCGGAGCAGGAACCTGGTTCGGCACCGGCTTCAGCGATTGCAGATAAGTAAATATTGCCCGTGCATCTTCATCATCGATATTCATCAGGTTCTGCCATGGCATTGGTGGAAGCAGCGGGCGACCCGCTTCGATACCACGATACTTGCCGTGTGTGATCGCAGTCTGAAACTGTTCAAAAGACCAGCCACCAAGTCCAAGCGGATCGGGTGTTAGGTTGGCCGAGAATGAAATACCCCAGGGACCTACAGCTGCGGTCAGCCCGGGAGAAAAGTGCACGTAACCTTGTCCAGAAGGAACAGGGGCGAGCTTTTCATCAGCAGGATGCCCGGAGAGCAGGCGTGACGAATCCAAACCCATGCCTTGCGGAGTAAAGATCTTGGGTGTATGACAGTCGTTGCAGCCAGCGATCGTTACTAAATATGCTCCGCGTTTAACGAGCTGTTCATGATTTTGTCCGGCATTTGCTGACGCTGCCTGTTCACGTGGACGTGAGCATGCAAACAGCAGCATGGCCGTTAGAAACAGGGCCGCGACTATGCGTAAGACAGTAAGGATCAAGGTTACCGCCGACGACCGATCAGCAGCAACAGAAGAGGGCGTTGCTTTCATGTTTGGAGTTATTCCAATGCGACGCATGGCGACTTATTTTAGTAAGTGCATCGTCACAGGTGGTATGGAAATGTGTTTAGATATACCCTAATACGGATGAATCATCTCAGGGTTTGAAAAACGATATAGATTGACTGCGCGCAGTCGAATTATTACGGATAGCGTAGCATTACTCCTTTTGGCGTAGGCATTAAGATCATTCGGCCCTTAACGAACTAACCGGGTTTTTAAGCGCTGCCTTAAGTGATTGAAGACCCGTAGTCAGGAGTACGATGATCATCACGAAGGCAAGTTCTGCAATAAAGATCCAGTAGGTTATCTGAACACCAAATGTATACCTCGCAAGCCACTGTGCCATGATCCATCCACCCAGCGGGGCGGCCACGGCAAAGGAGATAAGCGTCAGGATTATAAACTCTCTTCCGAACAATGATAAAATACTCATGGTACTTGCACCCAGCGCCTTGCGAATGCCGATCTCTTTCGTTTTCTGGACGGACATGAATGACACCAAACCGTAGAGTCCCAGGCAGCCAATCACCAGTGCGATGAATGAAAACGACTCGACTATTTTTAGCGTCATCTGCTCAGTTTCATAAAATTCGGCGGTCCGGTCTGTTACGAAAGTGTAAGTAAATATTTGCTCCGGGTTAACGGCACTCCACGCCTTTTCAATGGCACTGATAACAGACTGCGCATCGTTGGTCACAATGCGCACTGCCATTTCGTTGTACATATCCGGTTTGGTAGCAATGATGACCGGATTTATCGAAGAATGGAATGAGCGGTCGTGAAAGTTGGCAACAACGCCGACAATGGGTCCGGAAAGATTTCCGTTAAAGCGGATCGACCTTCCTAATATCTCTTCAGGATTCAGGTTGAGCTTATGAGCGAATTCTTCATTTACAAGGAATTCACGAACTGAGTCAGCGGGGACAAGGTCTCTGCCTGCAACCAGGTCGATATCAAAAGTGCGTACGTAGTCAGCATCGGCGCTCCTGACGTTCACAGCGAAGTCTTCGCTTTCAGTACGTTCGTCAAATGTCACAGATGTGCTCCAGTTGCTGAACGATGCCGGTGCCGAGAAGCAAAATGATGTATGTTCAACGCCACCGAGCTTTGAGATTTCATTTTTTAACGTGTTGAATTTCTTGCTGGTCCCTGACGGTATCATGACGATTCCATCCTGTCGGAAACCCATGTCTGTGGAGCGGTTGAATTTCATCTGGTACATCAATACAATAAGACCAATGACCAGGACCTGAGTGATGGTAAATTGTGTGATGATGAGCGATCGTCGCAGATTAACTCCGCGTGTGCTGATGTCCAGAGACTTTCCTTTTAGGGCGATAACGGGTTTATATCCTGAAAGCACAATGCCTGGATATGCCCCTGCTATGAATGTCACAGAAACAATTAAAAGAGGAAGGAACACAAAGATGTCGGGATGTGATGATAGGGCTGTATCGATGCGCAGCTTGAAAAGGGTGTTCAGATGTGGAAGTATAATGGAAGCCGCGCCCAGGGCAAGCGTTGCGGATATAGTGACCACCACAACTGTTTCGATTGTGAATTGCCAGAACAGCTGGGTTCTGACGCTACCCAATACTTTTCGAACACCTACTTCTTTAGCACGCGTAACGGCACGGGCAGTCGACAGATTGATAAAGTTGAGACACGCAGTAAGAACGAGAAAGAATCCAACAATCGACAGAATCCAGATGGTTTGCATGGACATTTGGCCGTTGTACAGGGCATTGAAATGAACATCGTCAAGACGCTGCAGTTTGTAATGATGTACGTTCTTGCTTTCGGCGCGATATTTTTTTACGTATGCCGGAAGCACATTCTCAACCTCGCGAGGGTCAACGCCGGGGCGCAGCCGGGCAAAAGTTTGTACGTCAGTTGAGATTCCTCCCCATGCATTGTCGTCAGCATACCATTCATTGTATTGCTTCATAGTGGCGTAGGACAGGAATATCTGAGAACGGAAATCTGTGTTCTTTGGAATATTCTTAAGGATGCCGGTGATCTGAAATTCTACTCTGTTGTCCAGACGGATTGTTTTTCCCAGAGCAGGTTGATCCCCAAAATATTTAATCGCCATCTCCTGGGTAATTGCCGCCGTGTTGGGCGCGGTGGGGATCGTCCCCTCTACAGTTGGAAAGTGAAAAATGTCAAAGTAATCAGGGTCGACGAAGGCGATCTCGTCGTTAAACTTTTTCACTTCATTATTCAGATCTATCGAGATTAATGCCTCCGAGTTGGTGCACATGCGCGCGACCTTTTCGGCGTAGGTATAGTCATTACGAAATGTATTGCCAAAGGCAGGGGGCACGCTAAATACGTGACTTACCTGATCGCGATGCTGCTCTGTCACAAACCGATAGATGCGATCAGAATGGCTGTGAAACGTATCGAAGCTGAGATGGTACGTCACGAGCATATAGATAAGCAATGCACACATTACTCCCAGTGAAAGGCCAAATACGTTGATTAGAGAGTGCGACAATGAACGCTGGAGGTTCCTGAGGGCTACGCGAAAGTAGTTAACAAGCATACGGCTGATTTTGGTGGTTTGGGTAGTGCAGAATCGTGCCAGAATGCCAAAACCGTCTTCCAGCGGCCTAATATTGGATTTATAACGGCTAAAGTGTGCGATATAGAATGACGATGTTCGCTTTTGAGACAAGCCAGGTAAGCAGGTAATGATCAGCAGCTTGTAGGCGAGATGATGATGGTTCCGGGCCCGGTAAGGCAGGTTATCTTGTTATTCAGTGGTTATTTTGTAGATTGAACTGTTATCACTTTTGTGCAACAACGCATCATTTCTGGTCTGCTTGTGGTCCTTGTCCTGTTGAACACAATGGGATATTATTTCATTATTGCCGGGTTTGAGTTGAAGAATGATGTGAGAGCCTCACGGGCTCTGGATGACGACTCTTACGACGCCTCGAAGGCGGTCACGCTGCGCATTCCCATTGCCTTGCCTTATCAATATGACAATGCCGATTTCATGAGGGTTGAAGGTAAATTTGTGCATAAGGGTGAGTCGTACCGGTTGATCAAGCAGAAATATGCTAACGACACATTGACCGTTGTTTGTATTAAGGACGAGACGGACCGGCACATACAGGAGGCGTTGGCTGACGTGGCGGAGACTTATGCCGACAATGCGTCCGGTTCACAAACGCCTTTCAAAGCCGACAACGTATTTATCAAGGAATACATTAGCGCAGTTCGTACGCTGATAAGCTGCACGATTGGTTGGGTAATGGACATCCCGTCCAGGCCAATTATGGAGTCGCACGAAGACGTCTACCTTCCTCAAACTCCAAGACCCCCGGAGGCTTAGCCGAACTTCCTCTTACACACTTAACTCGCCCCGATATTTACCGGGGTGAACAGCTCATTCATTGTACTTATTTGTTTGAATCGTCCGTCCGGCGGCTTGTTGGACGGCGTCTGTATTGTTTATGTTGTTCATAGACATTCAGGACGCAACGTGACGGCTGTAGGTTAACGTGTGGCGCTTTATTTCTAACCGTTAATCATCAATTATGAAACTTAAACATTTACGATCTATAACATTATGTATTATGAGCATGCTGCCGTTGTCCTGCAGCATGGACTTGCAGCCTTCATCGGCAGCAGCTTGCCAGCGTGAGATGGTGCAGTTGCTAAAGGAGGTGCACGGCAACGGCTATACCCCCAGGAATACATTCAGGCCTGACGCAAAACTGCCATTCATGGACTCGCTGCTCAGTAATCCGCATAGTTCTCCAGGGCAAATACGTTTTTGTAATTATCTGAAGGCAAATATATTGCTGGAACTCGGCGAGGAGAAGAAGGCTATCCGGTTGTTGGAGCCATTGGTTAAGTCCCGCTACAAAGACGATACGCAGATACTGAAGACCCTTGCTATGGCGTACCTGCGCCTGGGGGAACGTTCAAACTGCGTTACAAATCATGCATCAGAATCCTGTATTCTGCCCATCAGTGGTTTGGGTGTGCACAGTGACATGGATGGCTCGCGCAAAGCGATTGAATCCTACCAGGCACTGCTCACCGCTGATCCATCTGATCTTGAATCGCGATGGTTGCTTAATATCGCTTACATGACTATGGGCGACTATCCCGATAAAGTGCCAGCCAACTTTCTGATTCCAGGAATGCAAGGCGACACTACTCATCGTGTGCGGCCTTTTGAAGATATCGCTGGTGACCTGAAACTGGAAGTCAAGAATATGGCCGGCGGGTCCATAACGGATGACTTCGACAATGATGGAAACCTGGATCTCATAACTTCAGGATGGGGCACGACCGATGCCCTGCATTACTTTCACAATAGCGGCGACGGCAAATTCGAAGACTGGTCCCAAAAGATGCAACTTATGGGGATCACCGGGGGGCTGAATATTATGCAGACCGATTACAACAACGACGGTTTAAAAGACATTTTCGTACTGCGCGGCGCCTGGCGCGGTGCCTTTGGGCATGATCCAAACTCGCTGTTGAAAAACAACGGTGATGGAAGTTTCACCGACGTAACGACGGCAAGTGGACTATTGTCTTTTCATCCCACACAAACGGCAACCTGGAATGATTTTAACAACGATGGCTGGCTTGACGTCTACATCGGCAATGAAAGTGTTGTCGGTAATCTTTCGGAGATGCATCCCAATGAACTTTACATCAACAATCAGGATGGAACCTTTCGTGAAATAGCTAGCAAAGCGTTCGTCAATCACATGGGATTTGTAAAGGGTGTCACATCTGGTGACTACAACAATGACGGTTGGCAGGATCTTTTTCTTTCCACCATGGATGGTCAGCGTCGTCTTTTTCGCAATCAAGGGTTGAAGGATGGTGAAGTATCTTTTGTTGACGCGACCGTTGTTGCGGGTCTATCGAATGAGACGAACCGGACATTTCCAACCTGGTTCTGGGATTATGACAACGATGGCTGGCTCGACATTTTTGTATGCGACTATACGTTTGATCGTTCCCTCGCTCACTATGCGGCAGCCGAGAAACTTGGAATACCCGCCGGAGCAGATGACAAGATGCTTCTCTACCACAACAACGGAGATGGAACATTTACTAATGTCTCGAAGCAGGTGGGGCTTACAGCCACGGTGTTTGGTATGGGTGCAAACTTTGGTGATATCGACAACGACGGTTACCTCGACATGTACCTCGGGTCGGGCAATCCACTGTATCAGTCGCTGGTGCCTAACAAGATGTTTAAAAATCTTGGAGGAAAAGCATTTGCCGACGTGACTACCTCTGCACGTGTGGGTCATCTGCAAAAGGGACATGGTGTTTCGTTCGCCGACATGGACAATGATGGCGATCAGGATATTTACATCGAGATGGGTGGTGCTTATCCTGGTGATGCATATCAAAACTCTTTCTTCCTCAACCCTGGTCAGAATACCAATAACTGGATTAGCATTGATCTCGAGGGATCGAAGTCCAACCGCCTGGCTATTGGGTCGCGCATTAAGGTTACTTTCCGTGAGAATGGCGTAACGCGACATGTTTTCAGAGATGTCAATTCTGGTGGCAGTTTCGGAGCCTCGCCTGTTAGACAACAAATCGGCATCGGACAGGCAACCGTAGTCGATGCTATCGAGATTACCTGGAGCGGGAGCAATGCGGTTCAGAAGTTCCAGAATGTTATGCCGGGACAAAATGTTCATATCACTGAAGGCGGTGAGTTGACCACTCGAAAGCTAAAGGTTATTAATTGGACACTTCCGAACCGTCTCTGTATTCCGGGTGCATTTCCTTTGAGTGCCATGGATAGCGTAGCGCGACAGTAAGACCAACTCAGTGGGAACATCGGAAGCGAACCGACAACATTTCTAACGACCAACCATTAAGTAAATAATCAATGACCCTTCCAACGGAACCTATCGGCAGCATTCCAAGACCTGCCTATCTCATTGATGCTTTAACCGATTACGGCAATGGTCGTATTTCGGAAGAAGCATTGAATCAGCTGAGTCGTCGTGCATTGCAGGAGACTATCCTCGCTCTGGAGCATACGGGAGCGCCTGTTATCACGGATGGCGAACAAACCAAACCTAGCTTTGCAACGTATCCAATACACGGTGCATCGAACTTATCACCGACGGGTGTTGTAATACCATTTAAGGATGGGCATACGCGGCAATTGCCCGTATTGACGTCCGGGCCCTTCCGGTATCAGCGATATGCCGACGATTATCTTCATGAGGCACGCAGCTTAACCACGCGGCCATTGAAGCAGGCGGTGATCTCTCCTTCAGCATTAAGTTTGTTGTATCCCGCAGAAGCCATATTGAATTACTCACGGGAGCAATTCATCGCTGACTTGCTTGACGAAGCGGAACAAGATATCCGTCGCTGCCTAGACGGAGCCGCCTTCAACGTTCAAATCGATTTTACCGAGGGAAGGCTGGCCGTCAAACTCGATCCCACGAAGTCGCTGTTAAGGATGTTCATTGATTTAAACAATCAGCTGCTCGGGCGCTTTACGTCTGAAGAGAGAAAGCGCATTGGTATTCACAGCTGTCCGGGTGGAGATCATGATTCGACGCATAGTGCCGACGTTGACTACGGCGACCTGTTGCCGGACTTGTTCCAGCTTGAAGCAGGTAACTTTTATCTCACGTTTGCGGGTGAAAGAGACAAGACCACAGTATTAAAGCACATCAGGAAATCACTTAAACCCGGCCAGCGGGTATTTCTCGGTGTTACCGATGTGCTAAGTCCGCGCATTGAAACTCCGGAAGAGATCGCATCACTGCTAGTCGAGGCGGCGTCATACATACCTCCGGACCAATTGGGTTCGTGCGACGACTGCGGATTCTCACCCTTTGCTGATGATCGCTCAACGGCGAGAGAGATTGCGTTTTCAAAAATTAAAGCGCGCGTTCAGGGCACACATCTCGCGGCATCGAAATTGTAACAGGTCATCGGCTGTAAGCAGCTATTGACCACGATTGTGACATTTCCGTGACCTTGCGAATTCCGATATCAGCGGAGTTGTTAAATTAAACTCAGGTTCCGGGTTATAGTTGATATATTGCGGGCCAGATATTTGTTTAAAACTAAAAGCGGCGTACTCATCAGTACGCCGCTTTTATGGTCGTTAGTTTAGGGGCAAAACCATAACGGAACGGGTTCGAATCCCGCCACCACTACCTGGGTAGTTTATGCAGGTTAAAACACGTTATGTCACATCGTTCGACTCGATGTACGACCACAACGAGCATCAGGTGACGCGAAAGTCAACAGCGGGTTTTGCCATAACGATGAACTAAGCAATCTGATGCTCCTCTTTAGAAAAGATTGAATCCAACTGATTGAAGATGTCAATCAATCCACGATCCATACCACTGTCGACCATCGCATCGCGATCTGCGACGGACAAACAAACGTCGTGTATCACCAGTTTGGTCCTGTTACCTGGTAGCGCTTCGAAATCCATTCGTTCCATCACCACATGTCCGCGTTCCGGAAGCTCCATAAATTCTGATGTTTGTATAATACGTTCGGGCGCGTGTACTTCATGCACGGTACCGGCGAACGTACAGAGCGTGTTCCCCTTCGCATCTTTGTTGCTCCAGCTGTAGTTGCCATTTGTCCGATAGTCGAAATGATTGAAATGCATGGTGTTTCCAAAAGGTGCAAAGAATTTTGAAAGCATATCCTGGTTTGTAAACGCATTGAACACGCGATCACGAGGTGCATCGAACTCACGTATGATGAAGAGTTCCTGCTTGCCCTTTTCGGCAATAAATTTCATTTCATGATTTTCCATGTCTTTTTGGTTTTGATTGTGTTGTTGTTGAGTCCTGATCGGTAGCTAATAACTTATCGAGACGGCTAAAGCGATCCTCCCATGTTTTGCGAAATGGGGCCAGCCACCGATCCACTTCAGCCAGTTTCTGTGATTGCAGTTCACAGATCCGTTCCCGTCCTTGCTGACTTATAGTGATGAGGCCGCATTCATTTAAAATTTTCACATGTAACGACACCGCCTGTCGCGTCATGCTGAATTGTTCAGCAAGAGCATTTACGTTTTGGCCTTCCTTAGTAAGCAAAGCAAGTATCTCCCGACGTGTCGGGTCCGCGATGCCGTGAAAGACATCGCGCCGGCTCTCCATAGTCATATGCAAGTATTTGCTTGCTAATATACATGCAAGGATCCACTTGCGCAATTACTAACCCAAAAAAGATTTAATTATGCGGGATACCTTAGACTATTATTGCCAGACGACCGTCATACTAAAAGCTGAGCATCAGGCCCATGACTTTTGTTATCGTTCTTTTTAAAAGGATTGTGTTGGTCATTTTCGTAATGGCCGCACTACTGACATTATTCACCATATTTTATATGCGACAAGACAAGTTTGGAAAGGCACCGGAAAACAACCGATTGATTCGCATGCAGAAATCGCCACACTTTAAGGATGGCAAGTTTCAAAACCTCAGTATCACACCCGAACTGACTGAAGGCAATACGCTGTGGGGTGTAACTTATAAACAGTTCTTCGAAGCTGCGCCCAGACGACGGCCATCAGATGTTATCCCCTCCGTTAAGAATGATCTGTTGAATATTCCCCTCGACAGCAACTATATCGTTTGGTTTGGTCACTCATCCTATTTAATTCAGATCGATGGAAAGCGTATACTCGTAGACCCCGTCTTTAGTGGCAACGCATCACCTGTGCCCTACACGAATACGTCCTTTAAAGGAACGGACGTTTATACAGCCAATGATCTTCCTGAGATTGATTATTTGTTGATTTCACACGATCACTACGATCATGTTGACTATGAAACGCTATTGGCATTAAAGCCAAAGGTAAAAAAGGTGATCTGTGGCCTTGGGGTAGGAGCACATTTTGAGCAGTGGGGATACGATCCGGCTATTCTTGATGAACGGGATTGGTTTGAGACTATCGAACCCGGTGATGGTTTTAAAATACATACAGAGCCTGCCCGGCATTTTTCAGGAAGGGGCTTCACAAGAAATAACACTTTATGGATGTCGTATGTGGTTCAGGCCCCTTCGATGAAATTTTACATCGGAGGCGATAGCGGATACGACACGCACTACGCAGAGATCGGCCGCAGACACGGCCCGATAGATCTGGTCATGCTCGACAATGGTCAGTATAATGCCGCCTGGCAGTATATCCATAATCTTCCACGTGAAGTTGTTCAGGCTGCAAAAGACCTCAAAGCAAAAAGGTTGTTTCCTGTTCACTCATCAAAGTTCATGATGGCGAACCATTCGTGGGATGAACCGCTGATACAAGTCACTGAACTCAATAAGGGTGATATTCCCCTGGTGACACCAATCATAGGAGAGATCGTTGATCTCAGCGATACAACGCGTGCGTTCAAGCCGTGGTGGGTCGGCATAAAGTAACCGGATTCACGCTTGCATGTCTTTAAAGGCTGTTTGTGTTACTCCGTGCTTTTTCCCCGGCAGAAGGAAGAAGCTAGTCAAATCCAATACCGTTAGAAAGCGCTGGTGCCAATAAGGCAGGTCAACGCTAATGACTACTCGCAGTTCTCGCTCTCGCCAACAAAGTAGCGATGTCCATTGACGTAGATCTCTTCATCTTTTCCCTGTACTTCAAGTGTGATGGGCTTCAGCTTTTTAAAGGTGAGTGTAATAGTAGCTTTGTCGCCGTTGCTGGTGAGTGACCACGTTCCTTTGTTCTTGCCCGCATATTCTTTGGGAACCTGAAAAGCTCCGCTGCGGGTAATGTTGGATTTAAAGTTTCCGTTCTTGCAGAGCTCGAGCTCGTCTTCCTGCTTGCCACTCGCATCACGTCGGAATCTCAGGAGCAGCTTATTAGAAAGAAATTCCTTCCAGTCGAAGTTCGCATAAGGAGATATGTTACTCATATCCTGGAATATGACGTCGTCGACCAGTTGCTTCAGTGCCGTTGTACCCTTTTCTAAGCCTGCTGCATCTGACTGAAGAACAAACACCAGGCAGTATCCGACGGGATTGCACTTTGATTCAATATAGAACTTTGCCTGTGCGTTTGCTTTGCCACCGGTGAGCTTAGCATTTGTAGTCAGCACTTCAGCGGTACGCTGGGTTACTGCTCCATCGGGGACAACGTTCAGTCCCTCCGCTAAAGAAAAACCTCTCTCTAGATTTATCTTCTGTTGTGCCAGAGTCATATTTTCATTAAGAACGGTGTAGATGGCAGAAGATGAAGAGTTATCCTCAGGTACCAGTACAATTACTTCCGTATCGCGTGGTAACACGGCTTTCCATCCTGCAGGCACGATCGCATAAAGGCCGAGGCGTATAGAGCGAACGGTGTCACCTGCATAGTGCATCACACCGGCCGACATACGATTGGTCGGCAGCTGCGCCAGCGCGCCATTGCCAATCAACATTATGAAAAGAAGGATTTTTATGGATTTCAGTTTCATAGCCGTATCGTTTGAGGAGGGTTGATTTAGTTAAGTTAGCAAAAATTGCAGTAATCGAACAACGGCATTTTGAGCATGAGACATACGTCAACGGCAACGCCGCTTGACCTCTTTACGCACGAGTCAACTTTCGCTCTTAGATCCGGGTTGCTTTGCCAGTGTGGGCAGGAGGGAGGAAGATCGTAAAAACCCCGATCAACGGTAAGAACGCACAAACATTAAAAACATATTCCAGACTCGTAGCGTCGGCGAGTTTGCCCAGCACAGCGGAACCCAGACCGCCCATGCCGAATGCAAGTCCAAAGAACAGGCCTGCGATCAATCCAACTTTGCCTGGTACCAGTTCCGTTGCGTAAACAAGAATCGCGGAGAAAGCCGATGAGATGATGAGTCCGATCAATACAGAAAGTACAACGGTAAGACCAAGTGAAACATGAGGTAATAGCAATGTAAAAGGTGCAGCTCCAAGAATCGAAAGCCATATCACCTGCTTCCTGCCAATGCGATCGCCAACGGGGCCGCCGATGATTGTTCCGGCAGCAACAGATGCCAGGAAGGCGAACAGGTAGATCTGCGATTGAGCAACCGTAACATGAAACTTGTCGATCAGATAGAATGTATAATAGCTTGTCATGCAAGCCATGTAAAAGTATTTCGAGAATATAAGGACGATCAGTACCAGCATTGCCCAGGCAATCCTACTTGTGGCCAATGCAGGTTTGGGGTTTGTTGAAGCTTTCGCGCCGCGCGAGCCGCGGTCACCAAGATGATTCCGATACCATTTGGATATAAAAGAAAGAGCAATCATTCCCAGCACTGCGAAAGCAGCGAACCATATGATATAATGTTGTCCTCGCGGTGCAACGATCAAGGCTGCCAGCAAAGGGCCAATGGCACTTCCTGCATTTCCGCCGACTTGAAAGATGGATTGAGCAAGACCTTTGCTTCCACCGCCTGCGAGATGGGCTACACGTGACGATTCGGGATGAAAGATCGAAGAGCCAATACCGATCAGAGAAACGGCAGCCAGGATCTGATAGAATGATGAAGCAAAAGACACGGCGACAAGACCTGCTAACGTTGAAGTCATACCTATGATGAGTGAAAACGGCATTGGATTCTTATCCGTATAATGACCCACAAACGGCTGCAGTATCGACGCAGTCATTTGATAGGTTAGCGTGATCAAACCCACCTGGGTAAAGGTTAATCCATAGGCATCTTTGATCACCGGATAAACCGAGGGAACCACGGCCTGAAGCATATCATTGATCAAATGACCAAAGCTTATTACAAATAAAACGCTGTATGTTGTCTTAGATGCTTCGACGCTGTCGACACTTTTCATAGTCATATTGATTTCAATCGATCGCAGGTAACTGAGACGAGTATCGCGATGAATTCGGTTTTACGCGGGAAATTAACACACTTTGATTTACACCTGACAATGATAGATTGGTTTGTTCTACACTTTTTGAATGGCACGACCGAAGTGATAATCTTCAGCGTACCAAACAGTCGTATGTTCCACGAACTTTTTATATTTGCGCTCCGGTTCGCCCCACGAACCAGGGAATGTAGAATGCGCAATGCCGCAATCTGAGATTCAGACCACGTGAATGGTGCTCCGTTTCATTGGAGTGCCGGATATTGAATTTATCGCAGAGTGATGAGTGCACTGAAATCCTTTTTGAAACGACGAGTCGTTCGAATTACCGTAATCACAGCGCTTGTATTCGCAGCACTGCTTTTTATCACGTCGTTTTCACTCACGCGTTACATCGAAGCGCACAGCGAAGAATGGACAGGTCGTAAGATCACGCTCAGCGCGGTGTGGTTTAATCCATTTAACTGCTCGCTAACTCTTACAAACCTTAAAGTGTTTGAGAAGAATTCGAGTGCGCTCTTCGTCTCGTTTGACAAGCTTTACGTGAACGTATCGCCGTGGAGTTATTGGTTGAACGATGAGATCAGATTTTCGGAGATTGCTCTTGAGGAGCCGTATGTTTATCTGCAGATGAATGAGGATGAAACATTTAATTTCGACGATCTTGTTAATCGTTTCGCCTCGCCGGAAGACAGCACCACTGAAAACGCTGATGCTGAACCGGCCCGCTATGTGATTGAAAAGATTGAAATCGAAGACGGGAGCTTCAGTTTTATTCAGGAGGCATTTAAGGCGGGAATCGATATCCAGAATATTCTATTCTCCACTTCTGCTGTCGCATGGAATCAACCATTGGTCAACTACAACCTGCAGTTATCGGTGAAGTCGGGAGGCACTTTGGCGTCTGCAGGAGAATTCAACCGCGACAGCCTTTCTTATCAGATGTCCTTAAAAACCGACAGTCTTGCACTTGGATTTTTGTTGCCTTTTGCAAATAAGGTATTGTACGTGTCAGACCTCAGTGGCCATATCAACACTGATCTGAAGCTTGCCGGTACAACAAGTGTTCCGGTTACCAGCATCAATGGATTGTTTTCGCTCGATCGTTTTTATCTGGCTGATACGCTCAGCAAACCTGTTGCTTCGCTGGAAACAATCATGGTTGACTTCGGTGATGTTAAACCTGTAAAAGGGATTTACAAGGTGAAGCTGGCAAGGCTTGATAAGCCGTATTTGAAATTTGATCTGACACCTACGGGAAACAATATTTTGCGAATCATCGGGACGGACCAGGACACAACGGCGGCCATACCCGGCGACACCCTGCATGCCAGTGCCAGTTCGATGGATCCGTATCTCGATTTCTTCCGACAGATCAATCATTACCTCATCGAATGGGGGCGCGAGTATGCCATCAACAGCTACGCCATCGACAGTCTTGTTGTTTCAAGAGGATCATTTGATTTCAGTGACTACACGATGAAGCAGCCGTTTCATTTTTTGACCGAGGATTTATCTATTGGTGCTCATGAGATCACCAATGCTGCTGATTCAATTCGGATCCTGATTTCCTCGCGGTTAAATCATTCCGGG
>Ga0247822_10000743_pt1 | contig 18474 bp, 10 predicted proteins | sample 13C_Cellulose_Da_FD_192423 | JGI IMG/M metagenome (GOLD analysis project Ga0247822, IMG submission 192423) | Soil microbial communities from agricultural site in Penn Yan, New York, United States - 13C_Cellulose_Day30 | ecosystem: Environmental > Terrestrial > Soil > Agricultural land | place...
CAGCACGAGCACGTGTGCCGCGTGTACGAGGCCGGGCAGGCCGACGGCGAGCCGTACATCGTGATGCAGTTCATCGACGGCGAGCCGCTGGCGCGCGTGCGTGGCCGGCTGACGTTGGAGCAGCAGGTGAAGCTGCTCCAGGAAGTCTCCTCGGCGGTCCACGAGGCGCACCGGCTGGGGATGATCCACCGGGACTTGAAGCCGGGAAACGTCCTCGTCGAGCAGCGAGAGGACGGCACCTGGAAGCCCTACGTGGTGGACTTCGGCCTGGCGCGCCAGGTCGAGGACGTCGGGCAGACGCAGACGGGCGAAGTCCTCGGGACGCCCGCGTACATGTCCCCCGAGCAGGCCAACGGGGATGTGCACGAGCTGGACCGCCGTACGGATGTGTACTCGCTGGGAGCCACGCTGTACGACGTCATCGCGGGGAGGCCGCCCTTCGTCGCGTCGCATGCGGGCAAGCTCCTCATCATGATGGCGCTGGAGGATCCGCCACCGCTCCGGCAGGTGAAGCCGGAGGTCCCACGGGAGCTCGAGACGATCGTGATGAAGTGCCTGGAGCGCGATCGGGCCCGCCGCTACGACACGGCGCGAGCGCTCGCGGAGGATCTGCGGCGCTGGCTGGACGGCGAGGCGGTCCAGGCGAAGCGGGCGTCCTGGAGGTACGTGCTCTGGAAGAAGGCGCAGAAGCACAAGCTGCTCACCGCGCTCGTGGGGATGCTGGTGCTGGGCGCGCTCGGCCTGGGAGCGGTCTGGGTGGTGGCGCAGCAGCAGGCGGCGGAGCAGGCGCGGCTGGCGCGGGAGCTGGGCGAGAGCGTGAAGGAGACGGAGCTGTTCCTGCGCGCGGCGTATGGGCTGCCCCTCCACGACGTGGAGCGCGAGCGGGACGTGGTGCGCGCCAGGCTCGGGGAGATCCAGCAGCGGATGGACGCAGCGGGCAAGGCGGGCCAGGGGCCGGGGCACTACGCGCTCGGGCTGGGGCACCTGGCGCTGGGAGATCCGCGGCGGGCCCGTGAGCACCTGGAGCAGGCGCTCGCAGTGGGGTACTCGCCGGAGGATCTCCAGTACGCCCTGGGGCGTGCGTTGGGAGAGCTCTTCCGGCGAGCCCTGGAGGACACGCGGCGCATCACCAACGCGGAGGAGCGCAGGAAGCGGGAGGCGCAGCTCGACCAGGAGTTCCGCGAGCCAGCGCTGAGGCACCTGCGGGCCGCGGTGGGGGCACGCCTCGAGGTGCCGGAGTACGCGGAGGGGCTGATCGCGCTGTACGAGGGGAAGACCGAGGAGGCGATCAAGAAGGCGAAGGCGGCCTTTGCGAAGGCGCCGTGGATGTACGAGCCGAAGAAGCTCGAAGGCGACGCGCTGTACGCGGAGGGCAGCAACTACCGGCATGACCAGGCGTTCGACTACGAGAAGATGAAGGGCTACTTCGATCGGGCGCTGGAGGCCTACCGGGTGGCGGCGGAGATGGGCAGCAGCGATCCGGACGTGCACCGGGCGGAGTGCGAGCTCTGGGAGAAGATGGGCTGGGCGGCCTCGGCGCAGGGACTGCAGCCCGGGCCGCCGTTCGAGGCGGCGAAGGCGGCCTGCGATCGCGCGGTGCGCTCGAGCTCGACGGACGGGCGAGGCCTGGTGCAGCAAGCGCTGGTGCTCCTGGCGAGTGTTCACGTCCTGGGGAACAACGTGTCGGAGGCGGCGCTCCAGGTGGTGGAGGAGGCGCTCGCGGCCGCCGAGAAGGGCGAGCGGGCACTCCCCCAGGACGTCATGGCCCACTATGCGGCGGCGCGGGCGCACTCCCTGCGCGCGAGGCTCCTGTACGATCTGGGCCGGGACGCGTCCATGCAGCGGGCGATCGAGGAGTACCAGCGAGTCCTCTCCCTGGATCCGCGCTTCACCTGGGCGGTGAACGAGCTGGGGGACGTGTACCTCGAGGAGGCCAAGAAGGAGCTCTCGCGAGGACGGGAGGCGGGGCCGCTGCTGGAGAGCGCGCTCCGGCAGTACGAGCAGGCCATGGTGCTGGACCCGAAGTTCACATTGCCAGCGGGCCGCAAGCTGGAGGCCTGCACGGTGCGAGTCGAGTCCGAGCTCGCGCGGGGGCGCGATGCGCAGGTGGCACTCCAGGCGCTGTCCAGCGCGGTGTCTCAGTTCGAGCAGACGAACCCCAGCCCGTGGCTGGCCGTCTTCTGGAAGGCACGTGCGCAGCGGCTCCACGGCTTGCAGGAGTTCGTCCATGGGCGCGATCCGCGCACCTTCCTCGCGGCCGCCGTCGAGGTGATCCGCGCGGCCGAGGGAGAGTCCCCGAAGAACTCGTGGCTGCTCAAGGAGCTGGCCCGCTGCCGCCTGCTCGAGGCCGAGCACGCGCTGCGCGAGGGGATGGATCCGGCACCGGCCCTGGAGAAGGCGCGGGCCGCGGCGCGGACGGCGGGCGAGCTGAGCTCACCGGGCCCTGTCTCCCTGCTGCTGGCGAGGATCGAGCTGTCAGCGATCCGCGCGGCCGCGCGGCGTGGGGATCTCCGGCAGGAGCAGTTCGAGGCGGCCTTCGGGTACTTGCGCCTCCTGCTTGCCCAGCCGGGCAAGGACTCCGGTCCCGCCCAACTGGCCGCGGAGCTCCATGCGGAGCGCGCGGCCTGGCTCGCGAAGAGGGGCCGCAGTCCTGAACATGACATTCGCAGCGGCCTGATGCGCGCGGACGAGGCGCTCGCGACGAACCCACACAACCCCGAGGCCTTGCTCGTGAAGGGACGCCTCTTGAAAGCGAGTGAACACCTGCGCCGTTAGGTTGTCCTCACTCTCATGCACCGTAGGGTGACGGCGGAAACTTCCAATGAAATGAGAAGATCATCATGTTGGTTCGGTCACGTTCTCCACGTGCCGAAATCCACCGGAGGTTCACATGATGACTTTGCTCGGGCGTGTCCTGCTGCTTGCTTCCATCTGGGCTGTCTTCACGGGCTGTGGGACATCGGAGGATGAGCTCGAGCAGGGCCTTCACCCCATAACTGTCAACCAGGCGATTGAGGACGAGCGCCCGCCGCCGAACGGCGCGAATGGCACGCGTCCCTCGTGCTTCTGGGCAGCCGGCTCGCAGCAGGCCTTGAGGACGCTGGGAGCAGCGGCCCTGGATCAGGGGGGTGGATTCCTCACGAGCTTTCCGCTGAGCCAGATCTCCGAGGACTGCCGGGAGGTGCTTCGCTCCGCCGTGGAGTGCGCGCTCACGCCGGATCAGTCGGTGAGCGATCCGGTGACGGGCGAGACGTACACGGGGTGGTGGGGGCTTGCGCCGTCGTGGCTGGGCAGTGTGCTGAACACGGACGGACGGCGGTACGTGACAGCGTGCATGGTCCAGCGGCTGAACTTCTCTGGGACGACGGTGCCGATCCTGCTGGAGGGCCCTCACTCAGCGATCGCGCAGAACGCGACGTATGCCCCGCAGTATCCGATCGCGGAGTCGACCGTCTTTGGGGATCTGTTCTCGTCGACGACGCTGCTGGATGGGTTGCTGCCCGCGTTCAACGTGTACGTGTGCTGGGAGGGCCTGCTGCCGCAGATGTGTGGTGGAATCCTGAATCTGCCGTTGCTCTTCGCGGAGCGCATCTGTGACGACCTGCCGCTGTGCGGCGTCATGACGCTCGGGCCGTGCGGCCTGTCCTGCGTGCAGAATGGACCCTACTGGCAGTGCAAGCCGAACCTGCTCGCCCCATGGTGGACGCAGACAGTGCGCGTGAAGCTGGAGACAGCCACCTGCCAGTAAGCACCTCCCAGGCGTGGACGGCTTAGTGCTTGACCTTCCGCTTGCCCAACCGTGCTTCGCAGTCCTTGAACCGGGCTTCGGCCTCGTCGGGCTCTTCCTGCAGGTATTTGATCCGCTGGGCGGGCGCGAGGCATGCCTTGCGCACTCCCATGGAGATGACACTCTGGGGATCAGACCACTGAATGGGGGTCGGGGGAATAGACCAAACCTGCCCCATGCCCTGCTCATCAACCGTCAGCAAGCGCTGGGAATTCGGACTGAACGTCGCCTTGGTCATTGAACCACGACCCTTGAAAACAGCCACAGGTTGCCCGGAGGTGGCATTCCAGAGGCGTGCAGTACCCTCCTTACCGCCTGTGAGGACATACCGGCTATCCGGGCTGAAGAACGAGCCAGTGCCAGAATTGCCTTCGCGAAAAGTGGCAAGGGGTCGGGCCGACTCGACGTCCCACAGGTGTGTCGTCCCGTCGTAGCTCACAGTCAGGAGCCGCTTGCCATCTGGGCTGAACCTCGCAGAGGCCTTCATGACTGCATCCCCTTCGAGGGTGTGCACGAGCTTTCCGGAGGTTGCTTCCCACAGTCCCGCCCTTCCAAAACTGACAGTCAGGACGAGGCGCCCATCTGGGCTGATAGCCTCCAAATCCCCCTTGAGGGGAGCCACGAACTTTCCGGAGGCCACATCCCAGATTGCCGTCTTGTCCAGACTGGTGATCAGGATGAGGCGGCCATCCGGGCTGAACCTCGCGTCGGTTACATTCAATCTGTCTGAGTCCGATCCTTTGAGAATGACCTCGAGCTTTCCGGAGGCCACATCCCAGATTGCCGTCCTGTCCCAACTGGTGGTCTGGATGAGGCTGCCATCCGGACTGAATCTCGCGCTGATCACCTTACCTAGATGTCCTCTGAAGGTGCCTGCGTGCTTTCTGGAAGCCACATCCCAGATGCTCACTGTCTCGTCGTCACTTCCGATCAGGACGAGGCGGCCATCCGGGCTGAACTCGCTGGTCACTTCGCTTGAATCCGCCTGTAAGGCGGCCATGCGCTCTCCGGAGACCGCATCGAAGATGCGAGCTGCTTTACCTTCGTCGGCCATCACGAGGCGGCCATCCGGACTGAATCTCGCTGTTCTCGGCAGGTAGAAAGAAGAGTCTAGGGTAGCCAGCTCCCGGCCGTTGGCCACGGACCAGAGGCGTAGGGTCCACGCATGAACGGTCAGGGCGCGAGTGCCATCGGGACTGAACCTGATCCTGGTGTCGGCAGTCCCAGTCTTGGACTCTTCCTGGCGGCTGGCGATGAGCAGCCCTGTCTCAACCTCCCACAACTCTATGCCTTTCGCACCGATGACGAGGATGCGACTGCCGTCAGGGCTGAACTCCACGGATATGGGCTCGCCAATGGAGCTCTCGAGCACCACCTCGGGGAGGTAATCGGTTCGATCGCGCTGGAGGAGGGTGAAATCCTCCGACTTCAGCTCCTTCGCCACCTCCGCGACGAGGAGCACGCGCTCGAGCGGATCATCCACCCCTGCCGCAGTTCCCAAGACGCCAAGCGTTCGCTTCCGGCTGGCATTTTCCAGCTGGGTGAACCAGCGTACGGAGGCGAGCCCCAGCATGATCAGCCCCGCGGCTAAGCCCACGATCCAGTTTCTGGTCTGCCTGGCCCTCAGCCGCTGCTGAAACGCCCACTGCTCGGCTTCACGCCGCTTCTGCTCAGCCAGCAGTTCGGCTCGCGCCCTCTCCGCCTCCTCAACCCGGCGCATGGCGACCAAGCGCTCCTGCTCGGCGAGCTGAGCCCGAATCTCGGTCGAATTCGCCCGGAGCGTGCCCGTCAACACCTCGTTCCAGTCCACACCGCTCGCCAGGAGACGAGTGAGCAGCTCGTAGGCAAAGCCGAGATAGCGCGGGTTGGCCGTCCCCTGCTCGACGACCGGGAGCCGCTCTCCCAGGCTCCAAGCCGGCGCGTACGGCAGCTTGAGGAACTCTACCGCCTTCACTGGCGGCACTTCTCGCGGCAACCAGTCCGCATAGAACATCCCAAGGGCCGATGCTGCCTTCTCATGCCAGACCTTCGCCTCGTCCGGCAGGTTCTCCGTCTCGTCACGCGCAAGCACAGGGACAGTCAGCAGGAGGCGCCGGTCAACGGGAAGCGAGGCGTGTGCCTTGCGCGCGTGCGAGAGGACGAACTGCGTCCCTTCCAAGCTCTGGGCGTTGGTGGTGAAGAGCGCGACCAGCACGTCGGGAAGATGAATCGTGCAGATCCCACCGAGGTCGGTAATGCCTGTCCGGCTGTCGATGAGCACGAAGTCGTAGGACTCCCTCCACTCCTCCCGAAGCTGCTCCAGGTAGTGCCCCAGCGCGTGTTGCTCGAAGAGGCGCTCGAACTGGAGCGACCTCATGCGCTGGACGTAGTCGGGCGTGGAGCGCCCCGCGGTCAGCAGGTGGACCTCGCCATGGCCGCTCGGAAGCTGGGGGTGCAGCAGAGCCTCCCGCCAGGGGATGGGCCTCTCGTGCTCCCACGCGATGATGAGATCCACGATGCCCGGAACAGACTCACGCGTGCGATCGGGAGACAAGTAGGCCGTGAAGTACTTCTCGATGCCAGGAGCTTCCAGGTCCCAGTCCACCACCAGGACTCGCTTGCCTCGCTGAGCGAGCAGCGCCGCGACATTGGCGAGCGCCATGGTCCGGCCGACGCCGCCCTTGTACGAGTAGAAGGTGATGACCAGGCCCTGAGGCCTCTCAGGCGGGTTCACCATCGCGCAAGCGGAATGGTTGGAGGCGGAGCCAGAACATCGGTCAGATCAAGCACGTCCAGCTGGGGACTCACCCAGTTGGGAGGAAGCTGCAGATTCGGGAAGGGCGGAGCGGCCATCACCACCTGCGCCAACCGGCGGGCGAACTCCTGCACCTTCCCCTCGAATTCGACGTATTTCACCGTGTCCCGGAAGGCAGGCGCGGAGGAGGTATAGTTCTCGAAGTCGAACATCTGCGCGACGCGGGCCTCTTGCGGAAACGACGTCCCATCATGGAAGCGAATGGGGACCACGAGCTCGTTGCCGCGCCCCCGAAAGCTGGTCCACTCCGCGACGCACCACGCCGACTGGAAATAGGTCGGCAGCCAGATCGTGACGGCACAGCGCGACGTCCTTACAGCCTCGCGCAGCGCGGTCTGCCAGTTCGCACCTGCGGGGATCTTCGAATCCGTGAAGATGCGCGCCGGAGCCCCAGGCTGGAGCGGAGTCCACCCGAGTGCGGCCAGCTCCTCGGTGAGCCACTCCTCGAGCAGGTGGAGAAAGTTGGGGAGCCAGCGCTCGACGATGGACTTCCGCCGGTAGCTGATGAAGACATCCCACTGGTAGCCGTCAGCTGGCATGCCACAAGCCTCGAGGGGCACTGCACCCGAATGCCCTGGGCCCTCCTCCTCCGAAGCCTACCTCAACTCACCCATGAGTGTCCGGGCTTGCAGCAAGGTAGACTGGGCTCGTGGCCCGTCTTCGCCTGGAAATCTTCGTCGCTGCACCACCAGAGCGAGTCTTCGACCTCGCCAGGGATCTCGATCTCCACCAACGCTCCCTGGCCCACACCGGTGAGGAGATTGTCGGGGGCCGCCGAGGAGGCCTCATCGAGCAAGGCGAGGAGGTGGAGTGGCGGGCCCGGCACCTGGGCTGGACCTGGCGGCTGCGCAGCCGCATCACGGAGTTTGAGCGCCCGCATCACTTCACGGACATCCAGGTCCATGGCCCCTTCGCTTCCTTCAAGCACCGTCACATCTTCGAGTCCGTCGAAGGTGGCACGCGCATGGTGGACGAGTGGGAGCACCGCGCTCCCCTGGGGTGGCTTGGCCTGCTGGCGGACTTCCTCTTTCTCGAACGTCACATGAAGCGCATCCTGGAGATGCGTATTGCGGCCATCAAGCGTGAAGCGGAGTGGATGGAGCGCGGCCTAGGCCAGTAGCCTGATGAATGCACCAAGGGCAATCCCCGCCCCGTGCTGAGGCTCCATGAACTCCCGTCGTCCCCTCCCAAGAATACTGTCTCTGTTGGCGCTCGCCCTGATGCTCGGGACGGTGCCCGGGTGCCTCTCGGGGCCTGGCCACACACCCCCGCTGGCCGAGCTGCGCGCAGGCACCAGCGGCGACTACCCTCCCTTCAGCGATTGGAAGGAGCAGCACCCCCAGGGCTTCTCCATCACGCTGGTGGAGAGCTTCGCCGCCGCGCACAGGATCCAACCCTCCTGGGTGCGCTTCCGCTGGCCCGAGCTGGTTCAGGATCTCGAGGCCGGGAAGTTCGATCTGGCCGACAGCGGCATCACCGTGCGCCCCGAGCGCTCCGTGGCCGGGCGCTTCACCGTGCCTGTCCTCCGCAACGGCGCCGTGCTCCTGCTCCGCCGCCCGGGCTGGGCCCCGCCTCCCGTCACCGGCTCTCCCACCACGCAGGAGAGCGCCCTCGCCGAGCTGCGCGCGATCGATCGGCCCGAGCTGCGGGTCGCCGTCAATCGCGGCGGTCACCTCGAGCGTGTGGCCCGAAGCCTCTTCCAGCAGGCCCAGGTCCAGGCCATCCCGGACAACGCGGCGGTGCGCGAGGCGCTGGCCACCGGGCAGGTGGACGCGGCGCTGACCAACAACAGCGAGGCCCCACGCTGGGCCCAGGGCCTCACAGGCCTCGAGCGGCTGGGGCCGCTGACCCGAGACGTGGTGGCGCTCTACGTCCACGCGGATAATCCTCAGCTCGCGGCCCAGCTCGATGCTTGGCTCATCGGCCAGGAGCAGAGTGGCGAGCTCGGCGCGCTGCGTGCCCGCTACCTCGGACCCGGCGCCGAGGAGCCCACCGCGCTCCCCTTGCAGGCGCTCCTGGCAGCCACCGCCGAGCGGCTGGCGCTCATGCCCCTGGTCGCCGCGGCCAAGCAGCGGGCAGGCAAGCCCGTGGAGGATACTGCCCAGGAGTCCCGGGTGCTCGCCTCCTTCCGAGCTGAAGTACGCAGCGCCGCGTGCGCCCGGGACCTGCGCCCCCCTCCAGATGAACCACTCGACGCCTTCCTCCAGGCGCAGATGGACACAGCCAAGGGCGTGCAGCAGCGCGCTCCAGCCAGCGCGTCCAGCCCCACTTTCTCCCTGGAGACGCAGCTGCGTCCCGCCGTGGCCCGCATCAGCACGAAGATGGCGTCGCTCGTGACGCGCCTGCCCGCCAGCCTGGACGAGGCCACCGTGCTGGAGCAGGCGCGGGACTGGCTCGGAGCCAGCGGGCTGGAGGCCTCCGAGCTCGACCGGATCGCCCGGACCGTTGCCGCTCTCAGCGCTCTCCAGGGAGCTGGGGCTTCCTGCACCCAGGGGCCCAGGTAACAGAGGCGGGATGGTGCCCCCAGGCAACCCTTTGTGATACTGGCGCCGCGAATGAGCGATCCCGAGAAGGAGCCTCAGGCGGCCCCGAGCCCTGTCTCCATGGAGGAGACCGCCACCGCCATTGGCTCCTCGTCCTCTGTCTCCGCGAACGAGCAGGAGACGTGGGTCTCCTCCTCGATGCGAGCGGCTCCGGGAGCTCTCGCAGTGCCCACCCCCGGTCAGACCCTGGCCGGCCGCTACATGGTCTTCGAGCAGATCGGCCAGGGTGGCATGGGTGTGGTGCTGGCCGCGTATGACAAGCGGCTGGATCGGCGCGTGGCCCTCAAGCTGCTGCGCTCCAGATCTGACGAGGACACCCAGACCAGCGCCGGCGGGGCCCGCCTGGTGCGTGAGGCGCAGGCCATGGCCCGCCTCAACCACCCGAACGTGGTCGCCGTGTACGACGCTGGCACCTTGGAGGACGGCGCCCTCTTCATCGCCATGGAGTACGTGGAGGGGCTGACGCTGCGCCGCTGGCGCGAGCAGCAGCCCCGCTCCTGGCGCGAGCTGCTGGACGCCTACCTCGCCGCGGGCCGGGGCCTGGCCGCTGCTCACGCCGCCGGGCTCATCCACCGGGACTTCAAGCCCGACAACGTCCTGGTGGGCAAGGATGGCCGCGTCCGCGTCACCGACTTCGGCCTCGCCAGGCCTCACACCGAGCCCACCACGTCCACCTCGTTGTCCTCGGACTCGTGGGACAGCGAGCTCACCGTCCCCGGCACGGTGATGGGCACGCCGAAGTACATGGCCCCGGAGCTGATGCGCGGAGAGGCGGCGGGCGTCCGCAGCGATCTCTTCGCCTTCTGCGTCGCCCTCTACGAGGCGCTCTACGGGCAGCTCCCCTTCCCCGCCGAGCGCATGGTGGAGTACTCGCGGGCCCGGCGCGAGGGGCGCATCACACCTCCCCCCGCCCAGTCCGAGGTGCCCGCGTGGGTGGCCCGCACGGTGCTCCAGGGGCTCCAAGCGAACCCACAGCAGCGCCCTGCCTCCCTCGAGGCCGTGCTGACGGCCCTGCAGAGCGATCCCGAGGTGAAGCGCCTGGCCCAGCGTCGAAACCTGGGCGTGGTCTCGGCGGGGGTGCTGCTGTCCGCGCTCGCCCTCTGGGGCTGGGTGGGCCAGCACGCGCAGGAGCCCGCGTGCGGCAAGCTGGAGCGCCGGTTGGACGGCATCTGGGACGCGGAGGTGAAGGCGCGGGTGAGCGGCGCGCTGCTGGGCACGGGCCTGCCGTACGCGACCGACACCGCCCAGCGCGTCTCCACCGCCCTGGACAGCTATGCCGGCCGGTGGGTGAAGCAGCGCACGGCGCTCTGCGAGGCGGAGCAGGCCGCGCAGCTGTCCCGGCTCGCGGCGCTGCGCGAGTCCTGCCTGGAGCGCCGACGCAGCCAGCTGCACGCCACCACGGAGCTGCTGGCGCGAGGCGCGGATCCGGAGCTGCTGGAGAAGGCGGTCCAGGCGGCCCAGTCTCTCCCTCCGCTCGAGGACTGCGCGGATGACAAGGCGCTCACCGCCGCCGTGCCGCCTCCCGAGGATCCCTCCGTCCGCGCGAAGGTGGAGGTCCTGCAGGAGAAGGAGGATCGGCTGGAGGCGCTCCTGGGCGCCGGCAAGTACAAGGAGGGCCTGGCCGCCGTGGAGCCGCTGCTGCGCGAGGTGGAGGCGGTGAGTCACGCGCCGCTCCACGCCCAGGTCCTGTTCCTCCTGGGCAACCTCCGGCGCAACACGGGCGACTACGCGGGCGCGGAGACGGCGCTGCGCCAGGCGCTCACCCAGAGCGCCCGAGGCAAGGATCTGGCGCTGATGTCCCGGACGCTCACCCAGCTGATGCTCATCGTCGGTGTGCGGCAGAAGCGCCTCCAGGAGGCCACGCCGCTGCAGCTCGTGGTGGAGGCGGTCGCAGAGAGCACGCAGGACGAGCTGACGCGGGCCCAGGCCCTCCATGGCCTGGGCACCCTGCACCAGGAGACAGGCCAGTACCTGGAGGCCTGGGAGAAGACGACTCTTGCCCTGGCTCTGCGAGAGAAGGTCCTGGGGTCCGATCACCCGGAAGTGGCCAGCTCCCTCCAGCAGCTGAGCGCCATCGCCTGGTGGATGGGCAAGTACCCGCTCGCGCTGGAGAAATCCGAGCGCGCCCTGGCGCTGAAGAAGAAGGCCCTGGGGCCCGAGCACCCCGAGGTTGTCCGGGCGATCAAGCCCACGGCCATCGCGCTGCGCGAGCTGGGCCGGTATGAGGAGGCGCGGCAGCGCTTCGAGCAGATCCTCGTGCTCCAGGAGAAGCTCCTCGGGCCCGAGCACCCGGATGTGTCCTCTGCCCTGAGCAACCTCAGCGTCGTGCTGCTGGATCTGGGCCGCTTCGAAGAGGCGCGCCAGTACGCGCAGCGCGCCCTCGCCCTGAAGGAGAAGCTCCTGGGCCCCGATCACCTGGATCTGGCCAGCCCGCTCGTCAACCTGGGCAACGCGCTCTCGGAGCTGGAGCGCCACGAGCAGGCCCGGCAGTCCCACGCGCGCGCCCTCGCGCTGTCGGAGAAGGCCCTGGGCCCCGATCACCCGCGCGTGACCCAGGCGCTGGTCGACCTGGGCACCGATCTGATGAACCTGGGGCGGTATGACGAGGCCCGGCAGCGGTTCGATCGCGCGCTGGCCCTCCAGGAGAAGATCTCCGGGAAGGATCATCCCGATCTAGCCTACGTGCTCTCGGCCCAGGCAGAGCTGCTGCTGGCCCGAGGCAAGCCCGCCGAGACCCTCCCGCTGCTGGAGCGCGCCTTGAAGCTCGCCTCAGAGGGGGGCATCCGCGCCGAGGTGCAGTTCTCCCTGGCCCGCACGCTCTGGGAGGCTCGCAAGGCGGAGCGGCCACGCGCCCTGAAGCTGGCCACCGCGGCCCGCGATCACTGGCAGCAGGTGGGCCAGTCCACCCGGCAGGCCCGCATCTCACAGTGGCTGGCGGAACACCCCAGCCCCTGAGGCGCCCGATCACGCCACCTTCGGAGTGGCCCCCTGCTGCTGCGGCTGGAGCTGCGCCGCCGCCTCCATGCGCCCGCAGGGCCGCCGGAAGGCACAGTACACGCACCGGGACACATCCTCCGTCTGGGGGAACGCCTCCGCGTCCTTCGGCGTGTTGGCGGCCGGATCAGCCAGCACCTCGCGCATGCGCGCCACGCTCTGGGCGAAGCGGCCCTTGAAGGCCTCCATGGCCGCCGCATCCACCTGTACTTCCTGCTCGAGCCCCTCGTTGAGATACACGAGCGAGGCGCGCACCTTCTCCACGGGGAACTTGTAGCGCTGGGACACGTAGAGCGCGTAGCCGAGCACCTGCTCGTCGTACCCCTCACGCGCCTTACCCGTCTTCCAGTCCACCACCACGGGCGCGCCCGTGTCGTCCACGTACGCGAAGTCCGGAATGGCGAACACCTTCACCCCATCCAGGGTGAAGCTGGAGAAGTCGAAGCCCGCATCCACCTCCAGCCACTGCGCGGGCTTGAGAGAGCGCGCCAGCGCCGGCCACCGCGAGGAGAAGAACCACCCGAGCGCCTGGCGCACCGTCTCCCAGTTCTGCTTCCACAGCTCATCCGGCACCGGCTCGGCGTACTCGTGCTCCACCAGCCCGGTGAACGACTTGCGGTGCTTCTGCGTCCAGTACGCCTTCTTCTGCGAGTGCCGGAAGTCGTCCTGCATCAGCCTGCGCGCCCGCGCCTCGACGTCCGCCAGCTCCACCGAGCGCCCCGCTCGCCAGTCCAGCAGCACGTCCCGCACGCACTCGTGCACCACGCTGCCCGCCCACGTGTAGCGGTTGTTCAGCTTCTTGAGCACGTACAGCTCACGCACGTCCTTCGGGGCGTCCGCCTCCCACCCGCCCCACGAGCGGTAGTAGTAGAGGTAGTAGGCCTTCAGGCAGTCGGAGAACTTCTCGTGGCGGCTCTTCGACCAGGAGAAGTCATTGGTGAGCGTGGTACGCCGCATGGGCGGGCGCATCCTATGCCCTCGCGCGCCTGGCCAGAAGGGGGGCAGGCGAGGAAGCCCGCAAATAACGCACGCGGAGCCCCACTCGCCTGGGACTCCGCGTCAGAGCGGCCCTGTCCGTGAAGGAGACGCTAGAAGAAGCGCCGCATGCGCCGGAAGCGCTGGGAGATCTCCTCCTCCGCCTGCTGCTCGCGCCGGCCGCCGAAGCTCGGGAGACGCCCCTCGTCCTTGGGAAGCGGGCTCGGATTGAACGGCGGGACGAAGCCCCCGCCCTCTTCCGGACCGTTGTCGAAGGAGGGGAGCGCCGCCGCGTCCGCCGCTAACATGTAGGTCATCGGATCGTTCGTGCCAGACCCGCGGCTGCGGAACGCGACGCTCTCCTTGACGCCGCTGGTGACCTCTTCCAAGGACCCATACTCCTTCAGCTGCTCCCAGAGCCTGGTGCTGGCGAGCTCGATCTCCCCCGCCTGTTGCTCAGTGGGCAGCTTGGAGATCCGCTCACCTTCCGCGTCGAACAGATGGCGGAACTGCTCCAGCTTGGGTGCCAGGGTGTAGTCGGCGGGGGTGCTCGAGGCGCCCGACAGCGAAGCGGAGGAAGTCCCCGTGGCCGACGACGTGCCGCCCTTCCCGGTGGCGGGAGTGGCCGGCTTGAAGCCGTCCGAAGGCGGGACGATCCCCGTGTTGCCGTTCTTGGGCGGGACGATCCCCGTGTTGCCGCTCTTGCCGGGGGGCTCGGCGGGACGAGCTGCTGCGGGCGGCTTGGGGGAGATCTTCATGGCAAAGCCTCGCGATCATCAGGTGAGGGACGCGGTCATGGAGATTCTCAGCTACCATCAGCAGAAAGTTGCGCAAATGTCGGCAAAAGATGCAACCCCATGAATTTGCTAGGGCTGAAGGCTTGTGGGCGTTTTGCTCCAATTTCGCGATAATTCAGGACCCCCCCACACGGTAGGGAAGATCGGTCCATGGATCATCTCGACACAGCCGAAATCACCCGGTTCCTCCGCGGGCAGCTCTCGCCCGAGCGCGCCAGCACTGTAGAGAGGCACCTCGCGACGTGCCGGCAGTGCGCGGAGCAGCTCTCGGCGGAATCTGAAGGCGTCACCGAGGTGCCTCCCGGCGCTGAGACGAGCTATGCCACCGGGGCCGCCTTCGTCATGCAAGGCAGCCCTCCTGCCTCCGGGCCCTCCTCCTCACCCTCCTCTTCTTCTCCTTCGCACTCGTCCGCCTCCTCGCCCGAGCCTGTCACGCCAGGGTGGGTCAAGGAGAGGCGGATGCCCGAGCGTGGAGAGCAGGTGGGGCGCTACCTCATCCTCGAGAAGGTGGGCCAGGGCGGCATGGGCATCGTCTACGCGGCGTGGGATCCGGATCTCGGCCGCCGCGTGGCCATCAAGCTGCTGCGCACGGACAAGCAGCACGCGGAGGGGCGCACCATCGGCCAGGCCCGGCTGCTGCGAGAGGCGCAGGCCATGGCGCGCGTCTCGCATCCGCAGGTCATCCCCGTGTTCGACGTGGGCACCCTAGGCGATGGCGTCTTCGTCGCCATGGAGTTCGTGGACGGCACCACCCTGAAGAAGTGGGTGAAGGAGAAGCAGCGCCCCTGGCAGGAGATGCTCGACACCTTCCTGGCCGCGGGCCGCGGGCTGGCGGGCGCCCACACCGCAGGGCTGGTGCACCGCGACTTCAAGCCGGACAACGTGCTGATCGGCAGGGACGGCCGCGTGCGCGTCACCGACTTCGGCTTGGCCCGCATGGCGGACGACGGCCCCGAGCCCCCTCGTCCCGCGCTGCCGGAGAGCGCACTGGAGAACGCGGCGCCGGAGCTGGTCCAAGTGACGCTGGAAGGCCTCGCGGTGGGCACGCTCATGTACATGTCCCCCGAGCAGCGGCGCGGCGAAGCGCCTGATGCCCGCGCGGACCAGTTCAGCTTCTGCGTGGCCCTCTACTGGGCCCTCTTCGGGGTGTGGCCCTTCGATCGGCAGCGCGGCTCAAACCGGGATCCCGACTACAGCCCGCCCTCCTCTCACAAGGGCACCTCGCGGCCGAGCCAGCGCACGGGCGACGATCGCACCGTGGATCCGGCCACGGGCGCCTTCGCGCCGCCGAGTGACTCGAAGGTGCCCCCCTTCATCACCCAGGCGATCATGCGCGGGCTCGCTCCGGACCCGAAGGCTCGCTTCCCCTCGATGGACGCGCTGCTGTCACAGCTCGAGTACCGGCCTCGCACGAGGAGGCGGGCAGCGGGCGCCATGGCGGCCGCATTGGTGGTCCTGGGCGGCACCTCCGCCTGGTACGCGCGGCAGGCCGCGGAGCAGGCCGCGCAGAGCCGGGCCCTGCTGTGCTCGGGCTCGGAGCAGAAGCTGGCGGGCATCTGGGATGAAGCCGCCAAGAACCGCGTCAAGGAGGGGCTGGTGGCCACCGGGAAGCCGGAGGCGGCGGACGTGGCCCAGCGCGTGACGGGCGTGCTGGACGGCTATGCCAAGGCCTGGGTGGAGGCGAGCACCGAGGCGTGCAGCGCCACCCGGCTGCGCGGTGAGCAGACCGAGCAGCTCCTCTCCTTGCGCGTGGTGTGCCTGGAGCGGCGCCTGCAAGACCTGAAGGCTGTCACCGGGGTGCTCGCCGCCGCGGACACGGCGCTGGTGCCCAAGGCCGTGGACACTGCCTTCCTGCTGCCCTCCTTGCGCGCGTGTGCGGATGTGACCTCCCTGACCCAGGTGGAGTCGCTGCCAGAGGCGCCCAAGGCCCGCGAGGAGATTGCTCGCATCTCCGGCCACCTGGCAGAGCTCACGGCGCTGACGAACGCTGGCAGGTACACCCAGGCCAAGGAGGTGGCGGACCAGGCGTTGAAGGCCGCGCTCGCCACCGGGTACCGGCCCCTGCAGGCCGAGGCGCTGCTGGCACGGGGTTCGTTCGAGGCCCGCTCCGCGGACTATGTCCAGGCGGAGCGCCACCTGGCCCAGGCCACATGGACCGCCCAGGCCTCGCGCAGTGACGAGGTGGTGGCCCGTGCCTCCTCCCTGAAGGTCTTCGCGATCAGCGCGAACCCCAGCCGCTTCGATGATGCGATCCAGTGGAGCGAGCTGGCGAAGGCCTCCATCACCCGGCTGGGCGGCAGCGACGAGCTCGAGGGCGACCTGGAGGCCTTTCTGGGCAACCTCTACTCGCGGGCGGACAAGCCCGAGGAGGCGCTCACGCACCTGGAGCGCTCGCTCCAACTCACCGACAAAGCGCTCGGCAAGGACCACGTCCGCCGCGCCGGGACGATGATGACGCTGGGCATCGTCTATAGGAAGTTGGGGCGCTACGACGATGCGCTCAAGGTGTTCAACGAGGCGATCGCCATCCGCGAGAAGGCGAACGGCCCGACTCATCCTCACATCGGCTCGCTGCACTACGCTATCGCCCAGGTGCTGATCATCACGAAGGATCCTGAGAAGGCGAAGCTCCACGCCCAGCGCGCGCTCGATATCCGCCTGGCCACCTTTGGCCCCGAGCACCCCGAGGTGGGCGATGCCTATGACCTGGTGGGCGTTGCCCTCAACGATGCGCAAAAGCCCAAAGAGGCGCTCGAGTACCTCTTGAAGGCCCTGGCCCTCAAAGAGAAGGTGCTGGGCAAGAACCACCGGAATGTGATCTTCACGGCGGTGGGGGCTGCCAACGCCTACCAGGCGATGGGACAGCCCGAGCGCGCCCTGCCGCTCTACTACCGCGCCCTGGAGATCAACAAGACTGAGCAGTCCTACCGAGGCGATGCGTACTTCGGCCTCGCCTTGTCCCTGGCTCAGATGAAGGGCAAGGACGCGGAGGCGCTCGACGCCGCCCGGAAGGCCCTCGAGGCGTTCGCCAGCGTGAAGCACCCGGCGGTGGAAGAGGTGGACGCCTGGCTGGCGCAGCACGCGAAGTCCAAGGGCAAGTCAAAGCCCGCCAAGCGTCCGTAAGTGGGCGGCTTGGCCCCCCGCACCGGGGTACACAGTGTCCGTGCCCAAGTCGATGGGGGTCATCCTGGCCGTCCTCCTGCTGGCCATTCCGATGGCATGGCTGGGCCTGCGCGCGGCGCCCGAGGAGGAGCCCGCCCCTTCCGGCACGCCCCATGTAGCATCCCGCCCGAGGATAGGCTTCGCCACGGCCTACCAGGCAGGTATGGTGCGCTCTCGCATGAAGAAGTCCCAGCCATGAAGAAGCGAGCCACCCATCCACCAGCCCCCGAGGTACCCGATGCAGGGCGGCTCACCTCGATCCGCGCGCCCCTGCTGGGCTGGTACGACCGCGAGCGGAGGGATCTGCCCTGGCGCCGCACGAAGGATCCCTACGCCATCTGGCTGAGCGAGGTGATGCTCCAGCAGACCCAGGTGGCCACCGTCATCCCCTACTGGGAGCGGTTCCTCGCGCGCTTCCCCACGGTGGAGGCGCTGGCGAAGGCCCCGCTGGACGACGTGCTCGCCGCGTGGCGGGGGCTGGGCTACTACTCGCGTGCGCGCAACCTGCACCGTGCCGCCCAGGAGGTGGTGGCGCGCTTCGGCGGCCGGCTCCCCTCCTCCGCGGAGGCACTGCTCACCCTGCCCGGCTTCGGCCGCTACACCGCGGGCGCGGTGGCCTCCATCGCCTTCGGGGAGGAGGCTCCGCTGGTGGACGGCAATGTGGCGCGTGTCCTCTCGAGGCTCTTCGAGGTCGAGGGGCCACCGGGAGATCGCGCCCGCGAGGCCCGCCTGTGGGAGCTGGCCCGAGCGCTCGTGAAGGGCGAGCGGCCGGGAGATCTCAATCAGGCCCTGATGGAGCACGGCGCCACCGTGTGCAGGCCCGAGAGCCCGCTGTGCCTGCTGTGCCCCGTGCGCGCAGGATGCCTGGCCTTCCAGCACGGCCGCGTGGACGAGCTGCCTCCAGCCAGGGTGCGAGCGGCGCCCAAGCGCCTGACGTTGGCGCTCGCCGTGTGGCCTCACGAGGACACACTGCTCTTCGCCCGCCGTGCGGAGAAGGGCCTCTTCGGCGGGCTGTGGGAGCTGCCCGCCGCAGAGGTGGAGCTGGACGCTCCGGACACAGCGGCGGCCCTTCGGCTCTCGGAGGCGCTAGGCGTATCCGTCACCGCGAAGGCCGCGCTGGGGACGGTTCAGCGCCAGCTCACCCACCGCGCGCTCACCTTGCGCCTGGTGCGGGTATCCGGCCGCCACCGCCCCTCTCGCGCGCCCGCCTTCCACGAGCTGCGCTGGTGCACGCCTGCGCAGGCCGAGGGGTTGGGCATGAGCACCGCCATGCAGAAGGCGCTCGACGCGGTGCTCGGAGCCGGCGTGCTGGGCCGCTGAGGCATGCGCGCCTGGCCCCCCACCAACGTGGGAGAGCACACACCTCCTCCCATGGCTCCTCACGCGGTGGATTTGCCCTCTGGGCTCTCCGGCGAGGTGAGG
>Ga0247822_10000747_pt1 | contig 18436 bp, 10 predicted proteins | sample 13C_Cellulose_Da_FD_192423 | JGI IMG/M metagenome (GOLD analysis project Ga0247822, IMG submission 192423) | Soil microbial communities from agricultural site in Penn Yan, New York, United States - 13C_Cellulose_Day30 | ecosystem: Environmental > Terrestrial > Soil > Agricultural land | place...
CCGCCCCGACACGTCGAAGGCGGTGACCAGTCCGACCCGCCCGACCAGCGGTCCCCCGGCGCTGACGACGAACCGGTCGATGCCGCGGTCGAGCGAGCCGCCGAAGGGCCGGTCGCCTTCGTACGCGAGACGCCCCTCCCAGTCCTCGCCCGGCTCTCGGGTCACCACGTTCACCATGCCCGAGAGGGCCTGGCCGTAGCGAGCGGAGAAGCCGTTCGTCACCAGCGACGCCTCGCTCAGGAGATCGGGCGGAATCTGGAGTCCCAGCCCGCCGCTCGATGCATCCAGCTGGTTCTTGACTCCCAGACCGTCGAGGATGAACGACTCCTGCCCGATGCGGCCTCCGCGATAGCTGGTACCCACGCTGCCGGCGGACAGGGCCAGCGCCTCGTCGAGCGAGCTGATCGGCAGGTCGCGCAGGTCTTCCGCGGTGATCTTCTGCTCGGTGCTGGTGGCGAGAGGGTCCAGCACCGCGTCGTAGGGCGCCGTCACCACCACCGGCTCGAGCTCGGTCGGATTGGACTCGAGATCGAAGTCCACCGCCACGGTCGCGCCGGCGGGCACGAACACGCTGTCGAGCACAACCCCGCGATAGCCGATGAGCCGCGCTGCGACCTGGTGCCAGCCGCTGCGCACGGCGCGCACGCGATAGCGGCCTCCGGTGTCCGTCACGGCCCCGATCCGGTCGTCTACCAGCACCTCCGCGGACGGCAGGCCGGCGCGACTTTCCTTCTGTCGGACGATGCCCGCTACAGTACCCTCGGCCTGGGCCGAAGCGCGGGAGCTCCCGACGAAGGAGGCGACGATCACGACCAGCGAGGCGAGGAGCGGCCGATGGTTCATCACTCGCCTCCGAAGAGGTAGATGTCGCCGCTCCTGCTCACCGTGGTGTCAGGCCCCTCGATGATGAGCGGATAGCCCTCCGCCACGATCCGGCTGCCGTCGGGCGAAAGCGCCGGCCGTCGGTACAGTCGCCCCGGCGTGTCGAGCGACTGAGACCCTGTCTCCTCCAGGTCGAATACGTGCAGCACCCCACCGCTGTCCCACTGCACGGGACCCAAGAGCGGGTCCACCGAGAACGCCACCCGTCCGCCCACGACGGCCGCGACCCGGTTGCCGACAGCGTGCACATCGCGCGCGATCCCCTCGGCTCCGAAGTCGTGAACCACCGTGACGTCACCGCTGCCGAGGGCGCGGCGATAGATCCGGGTGTCGTTCGGAAGGGTGTAGAGGATGGCGCTACCGTCGAGAATCGGCGCTACCCCGGTGGCGAGCTCGGTGCCGGGCACCGCCGTAGCAGTCGTGCCGTCGACGGTCAGGGTGGTCACCTCGGTGCCGACGATCACCGTGTCGCGAACGCAGGCTAGGCAGTCCTGCTTGGTCCGGAAGCGCTGGCCCACATACACGAGTGCGTCCGCGGTGAGCCACCGCAGGTGACCGGCATAGTCCTGGGGACTCCCGCCGGCCGGGGTGTAGGGCAGCGCGCGAACCCTTTGCGCGTCCATGGCATCCAACGTCGAGAGCAACGCCAGATCCAGGAACACGGGACTGGTGCCGCCGATGGTTCCGTTCCCCGCGCTCAGCAGCGCCACTCGCCCGTCGGCGGATGCGGCGGAGGACTGCGCGGCGTCGGTGCTTTCTCCGTCTCCCGGGATGTCGCAGACCAGCCGCCGCTGCTGCCCGCCGGTGGGTGGCAGCTCCGCGAGGCAGACGTCAGCATCATCCCGATCGAGCTGCTGGGCGGAGTAGAGTATGCCCGAGCCGTCGGCCAGCCAGGATGGGGAGCCGTCGTGGGCCGGGTTCACCGTGAGCCTGACCGGAGGCCCTGGATCGAACGGCTCTTCGCCGGTTTCGGGATTCGCGAAGGGCTCGCTGTGGCTGCAGGCGGACGCGGAGATGACCAGGCAGAGCAGGCCGAACGCAGTCCACCTGGCAGGTGTAACCGACGAGCGATGTGTCATTCGGAGCCTGAAGAAAGGGCGGGAACGTGTGGGTGACGAGCCAGCCGAGTCGGACCGCACAGGAAGTGTTCGATTCCGGGATTCACGCATCCCGCAAGCGAACAGCGACGGCGGCGGCCGCCCCCTCGGCCTTGGAACCAAGTTACCGCACCGCAAGCGCTTGCCACAAATCGGCGAAACGGCACGGAGCTCGCCTATGGCCCGCACCGGGCGCCGGCGTGGCGCCGCCCGGACTCACCTCTCAGACAGGATCGTGGCGTGGACATACCCCGTGCACCGGTCAATCGCGGTCGCAAGCGAATCCTCTACGGCGCCATTGCCTTGGTCGCGCTGGTCGCCATGACGCTCGGCCTCCGCGGTCTCAAGCCGGCGGCGCCGCGGGTGGATCGCGCGTCGATCTGGATCGACTCGGTGCAGAAGGGCCCGCTGGTGATCGAGGTGCGGGGTCCCGGGACGCTGGTGCCTGAGCGCATCCGCTACATCTCCGCCATAACCGCCGGCCGAGTCGAGCGCCGACTGGCCGAGCCGGGGCAGGAAGTCCAGCCCGAGACTGTACTGCTCGAGCTCAGCAATCCCGACGTCCAGCTCGAGGCGCTCGAATCGGAGCGCCAGCTCACCGTCTCCCAGGCCGACCGGGTAAATCTCCAGACCGATCTCAAGACCCAGCGCCTCAATCAGGAGGCGCAGGTAGCGGCCGCGAAAGCGGCTTATCTCGATGCCAAGCGCAACGCCGAGGCGGCGCAGGAGCTGGTGGCGAAGGAGCTCATCTCCACCATGGAGGCGAGTCGGGCGCTGGACCGGGTGGAGGAGATGGAGACGCGCTACCGGGTGGAGGAAGAGCGGCTCCAGGTCATGGTCGGCGCGTCCGACTCGCAGCTCGCCCTGCAGAAGGCCCAGGTCGGCCGGCTCAACGCGGTGACCGAGTTCCAGCGCAGCCGTGTGCGCTCCATGAAGGTGCTGGCCGGCGCCCACGGCATCCTCCAGGAGCTGCCGCTCGAGGTGGGGCAGTGGGCCCAGTCGGGCGCCACTCTCGCGCGGTTGGTCGAGCCGGGCAAGCTCAAGGCCGTCCTCCGCATTCCCGAGACGCAGGCGAAGGACATCACCATCGGCCAGCCGGCCAAGATCGACACCCGGAACGGCATCGTCCGCGGCAAGGTGCGCCGCATCGATCCCGCCGTCCAGAACGGCACCGTGACCGTGGACGTGTCGCTCGAGGGCGAGATGCCGCGCGGGGCGCGGCCGGACCTCTCGGTGGACGGCACCATCGAGGTCGAGCGGCTCCCCGACGTGTTGCACGTGGGGCGGCCCGCCTACGGCCAGGCCAACAGCGCGGTGGGCCTCTTCAAGCTCACGCCCGACGGGTCGGAGGCGACCCGGGCGACCGTCCGCCTCGGCCGTACCTCGGTGAACACGGTGGAGATCGTCGGCGGGCTGTCGCGGGGCGACAAGGTCATCATCTCCGACATGTCGCGCTGGGACGGCTACGACCGGGTGAGAGTGGATTGAGCTGCGGGCCATGCGCGGCGGCTCGAAGTGCGCTCAAACTCACGGACGTGACCACTCGTAGGACGCTTTGATCCGTCGTTCATGGCTCGCAGCCCTTCACTCAACCCGGAACCCCTCATGGCCGATCCGCTGATCCGACTGGAAGGCATCAAGAAGGTCTTCTACACCGACGAAGTCGAGACCCACGCCCTGTCGGAAATCCACCTCGAGATCAAGCACGGCGAGTACATCGCGATCGCCGGGCCGTCGGGCTGCGGCAAGACGACACTGCTCTCGATCCTCGGTCTGCTCGACACCCCCACCGAGGGCACCTACACCCTCGACAACCAGCCGGTGGCGCGACTCTCCGCCTCCGACCGGGCCCGCGTCCGCAACCGCCAGATCGGTTTCATCTTCCAGGCCTTCAACCTGATCGGCGATCTCACGGTGTACGAGAACGTCGAGCTGCCGCTCACCTACCGCGGGATGGCGTCGGAGGAGCGCCGCAAGCGGGTCCAGTCGGCCCTGGAGCGGGTGGGAATGTCCCACCGGATGAAGCACTTCCCGGCGCAGCTCTCGGGCGGCCAGCAGCAGCGTGTCGCGGTGGCGCGCGCCGTGGCCGGCGACCCCGCGATTCTGCTGGCAGACGAGCCCACCGGCAACCTGGACTCGACCAACGGCGAAGCGGTGATGGAGCTGCTGCGCGAGCTGCATCATGGCGGCGCGACCATCTGCATGGTCACCCACGACCCCCGCTACGCCCGCCACGCCGATCGCTCGGTGCACCTCTTCGACGGCAAGGTGGTCGAGGAGCGGCAGCTCTCCGCCGTCAGCTGAGGGTCGCCCGTGCCTCGTGATCTGCGCTTCGCGATCCGCCGTCTGCTCCACACCCCGGCGTTCACGGCGGCCGCGGTGGCCTGCCTCGCGCTCGGGATAGGCGCGAACACCGCGATCTTCAGCGTGATTCGCGCCGTCCTCCTCAAACCGCTCCCTTATGAGGCCCCCGACCGCCTCGTGGCCGTCTGGGAGGCGAACAGTTTCCGGAAAAGTGACCGCAACACCGTCTCTCCCGCGAACTTTCTCGACTGGCGTTCGGCCAGTCAGGGTTTCAGCGGCATGGCCGCCGTCTATGGCGGCGAAGCCAACCTCAGCGGAGCCGCGCGGCCGGAGGCGGTGTCGGTCCAGGGAGCGACGGCCAACCTTTTCGAGGTGCTGGGCGTACCGGCCGCCATTGGCCGCACGTTCGGCCCCGCCGACGACACGCCCGGCGCGCCGGACGTCGCCCTGCTCAGCCATGGGCTCTGGCAGCGCCGGTACTCCGCCGATTCCTCGATCGTTGGCCGCACGATCCAGCTGGATGGTGCGCCGGTCACGGTGATCGGGGTCATGCCGGCATGGACCGAGTCGGTCGGGCGGGAACCCCGCCCGGGGCTCTGGGTACCGATGCGCCTCGATTCGGCGGAGGATTATCGCGAGACGAGTGGACGCTTCCTCCAGGTCGTGGGGCGACTCGCGCCAGGTGTAACCCGGGAGCGCGCGCAGGCCGATCTCGCGATGATCGCGACCCGCCTGGAGGCGGAGCATCCCGCTTTCAATACCGGCTGGTCGGTGAACGTGGTTCCGCTAACCGAGCAGGTCGTGGGGGCTGTGCGAGGGCCCCTGGCGCTCCTCGGGGGCGTCGTGCTTCTCGTGCTGCTGATCGCCTGCGGGAATGTGGCCAATCTCATGCTGGCCCAGGCCACCGCGCGGCGGCGCGAGATGGCGGTGCATGCCGCGCTTGGCGCCAGCGCCGTTGCCCTGGGCCGGCGCCTGCTGACGGAGAGCGTGCTCGTGGCCGTGGCCGGAGGAGCACTGGGCGTGCTGCTCGCCTCCTGGTGCGTAGACGGCCTCTCCGCTCTGCCGGTATCCGGTGTGCCGCGCCTCCAGGACGTCCGGATCGATGGGTTCGTTCTCGCCTTCACCCTGGTGGTCTCCTTAGTCGTCGGGATCGGGTTTGGGCTGGTCCCGGCGTTCCACGCGGCCCGGGGCGATCTCCACGAGGACCTGAAGGAAGGCGGTCGGTCGTCCTCGCGGCGAGGCGGCAGTATCCGGACCTTCCTGGTGGGCGCGCAGGTGGCCGGATCCCTGGTGCTGCTCGTTAGCGCGGGCCTTCTGCTCAAGAGCTTCGCCCGCGTCAGCGAGGTCGATCTCGGTTTCAATCCTGATCATCTGCTCACCGCCCGGGTGTCCCTCGGTGGCGAGCGCTACAAAGACGAAGCACGACAGGCACGCTTCTTCGAGGACCTGCTGGCCGGTATGCGCGCTATTCCCGGGGTGCAGTCGGCCAGCGCGATCAACTGGCTTCCCCTCTCGGGTCTGCGCTCCGCCACCCGCATGGTCATCGAAGGCGATGCCCCGGTGCCGCCCCGCCAGGAGCCCGGCGGGAACGTGAGTGCGGTCGATCCCCACTACTTCGACGCGATGCAGATCCCCATCCTCCGCGGGCGCCCGCTCGCCGAAAGCGACCGGCCCGGCGTCCCGCTCGCCGTCGTGGTCAGTCGCAGCTTCGCGACCCGGCACCTGGGTGGTGGCGATCCTATCGGCCGCCGGATTCACATGGAGTGGGGAGATACGCTGGTCGGCACCGTAGTGGGTGTCGCTGGAGACATCAAGCACAGCGGCGTGGACTCGGCCGCATCGCCGACGGTCTACTGGGCGATGGCCCAGTTTCCTTGGAGCAACATGACCCTCGTGGTGCGGACCCAGGACGACCCCTCCCGCATGGGTGAGGCGCTGGTGGCTCAGGTGCGGCGACTCGATCCCGAGCAGCCGGTGGCCGATCTGAAGACGTTCGATGAATGGCTCGGCGGCGCGGTGGCCCGGCGGCGCTTCATGCTCGTCCTTCTCGGCGGCTTCGCCGCCCTCGGGCTGGTGCTGACCGCGGTGGGCCTCTACGGCACCACGGCTTACGGAGTGGTGCAGCGCACCCGCGAGCTCGGCATCCGGGCCGCGCTGGGTGCCAGTCGCCGTGACCTGCTCTGGAGCGTCCTCCGGCAGGCTCTGGTCGTGGTCGCCGTGGGCATCGCCGCCGGCCTGGCGGGAGCGCTGGTCGCGTCGCGGCTGCTGTCATCGCTGCTCTTCGAGGTGAGCGCAACCGACCCGGTGGTCTTCGTCGCGATCGCGCTGCTGCTCCTCGCCGTGAGTACGCTCGCCGGGTTCCTGCCGGCCCGCCGAGCCACCCGGGCGGACCCGATGATCGCCATCCGCGCGGAATGAATCGACGATGAGACTGCTCCCCTCCGGCCTGCGACAGGCCCTCCGCTCCCTCCGTCGCGCGCCCGCCTTCACCCTCGCCGCGGTGACCACCCTCGCGCTCGGTATCGGCGCCAACACCGCGATCTTCAGCGCGGTCAACGGCGTGCTGCTGCACCCGCTGGCGTATCCCGATCCCGACCGCCTGGTCGTCGTCTGGGGCCGGCACACCACGATCGGTCGGGAGACCGCATCGCAGCCCGACTTCCTCGACTGGCGCGAGCAGGCACGCTCGTTCGAGGCGCTGGCGGCGATGACCAGCACCCGGTTCAACGTCACCGGCGCCGGAGAGCCCGAAGTGGTGAACGGCGGGATCGCCACGGCGAACCTGCTGCACGTGTTCGGCGTGGTGCCGTCGGTGGGTCGCGGCTTCCGGGACGACGAGGAGCACGGTGCCGCGCCCAAGGTGGCGATGCTGGGCGAAGGCTACTGGCGCCGCCGGTTCGGCGCCGAGCGCAACATCGTGGGAAGCCGGATTCTCCTGAGCGGCGTCCCTCACACCGTCGTGGGCATCGTGCCGGCGCAGCTCCAGCTCGAGCGACCGGTGGATGTCTGGACCCCGCTCGCCACGGACTCGACCCGGCCGCGCCGCGCCGACTTCCTCACGGTCTTCGGCCGTCTGGGGCAGGGCGCCTCGCTGGACCGGGCCCAGCAGGAGATGACCACCATCATGCGCCGGCTGGAGGCGCAGTACCCCGAGTCGAATGCCAACTGGGGCGCCGAGGTGGTGGCGCTACGGGAGCAGATGACCGGGGAGATCCGTCCCGCGCTGCTGGTGTTCATGGGCGCCGTTGGCCTGGTCCTGCTGGTGGCCTGCGCCAACGTCGCCAATCTCATGCTCGCCCGCGCCGCGGGACGCCGCCGCGAGGTCACCATCCGCTCGGCGCTGGGAGCCTCCCGCGCTCGGCTCGCCGGCGAGCTGCTCCTGGAGAGCATGCTCCTCGCGCTGCTCGGCGGGGCGCTGGGACTGCTGCTCGCGCTCTGGGGCGTCGAGGGGCTGCGATCGCTGGGGCCGGACACGCTGCCTCGGGTGAACGAGATCGGGCTCGATCTCCGCGTGCTCGGCTTCGCGCTGGTGCTCACGCTGGCGACCGGCCTCCTCTTCGGCCTCGCGCCCATCTGGCAGATGGCGGGCCGCGATCTGCACGATGGGCTGGCGGTGGGCGGCCGGGGCGTGGCCGGCGGTTCGGGCATCCAGCGCGCCCGCTCGGCGCTGGTGCTGGGTGAAGTGGCGCTGGCCTTCGTGCTGCTGGCCGGGGCGTCGCTCCTCCTCCGGAGCTTCGAGCGGCTGCAGCGGGTGGATCCCGGCTTCGTAGCCGACCGGGTGCTCACGGCGCGAGTCACGCTGCCGCGCCTCGCGTACCCCGAGGAGGAGCGGTGGCTCGCGTTCGGCCAGGAGCTGCTGGCGCGCACCGCGGCCGAGCCGGGCGTGCGGTCCGCGGCGCTGGTCTCCGACGCGCCGCTGGGCGACTCGCCTCCCTTCTGGAGCTTCGGGATCCAGGGTGGCGAGACGCCGGCGCCCGACGCGGTGCAGGACGCGGCGGTGTTCACGGCCAGCGCCTCGTACTTCGAGACTCTGCGCATTCCCCTGGTGCGCGGGCGGCTCTTCGACGCGACTGACCGGGTCGGCAGCCCCGACGTGGCGCTGATCAGCCAGTCGGTGGCGCAGCGCTACTGGAAGGGCAAGGACGCGGTGGGGGCCCGCATCACGTTCGGCGACCCCGCGGATCCGGAAGTGCGGTGGATGACGGTCGTCGGCATCGTGGGTGACGTGCTGCACGAGCGGCTCAACGGACAAGCGTATCCGCAGATCTACATCCCCTTCGAGCAGTCCCCCGAGCGGTCCATGGTACTGGCGGCCCGGACCTCCGGCGATCCGCTGGCGCTGGTGCCGGCCGTCCGCCGCGCCATCGCGGGGATCGACCCCGATCTCCCTCTGGCCGACGTGAGCACGCTGGAGGACCGCAAGGCGGTGTCGCTCGCCCGGCCCCGGGTCAACGCCACGGTGCTCGGCGGGTTCGCGCTGGCAGCGCTGGTGCTCGCGGCGGTCGGCATCTACGGCGTGGTGGCCTACGGCGTGGTGCAGCGCACCCGCGAGTTGGGGATCCGCATGGCGCTCGGGGCAGGCGGCTCGACCCTGCTGCGGATGGTCATTCGCCAGGGGATGATGCCGGTGCTCGGCGGTATGGCGGTCGGACTGGTCGGAGCCCTGGCCGGCGGGCGGCTGCTCCGCGGGCTCCTGTTCGGCGTGGGCTCGGGCGACCCCACGATCCTTGCCCTGGTGACCGGTTTCCTGGTCACAGTGGCCCTTACGGCGATGTATCTCCCCGCGCGCCGCGCCTCCCGGTCGGATCCGATGATCGCCCTGAGGGTAGACTGATGCTGCACACCCTGCTGCAGAACCTCCGCTTCGCCGTGCGCTCGCTGCGCCGGGCCCCCACGCTCTCGGCTTCCGTGATCCTCACGCTGGCGCTCTGCATCGGCGCGACGACGGCGATCTTCAGCGTGGTCTACACCGTGCTCTTCCGCCCGCTGCCGTTCGCCGATCCGCAGGGCATTCTCCTGGTGCGGACGTACTGGCGGGACCTGCGCAGCTCCTTCTCGGTGGGGAATTGGGCCGACGTGGCGCGGCAGCAGACCAGCTTCCAGCACTTCGTGCCAGCGTATGGCGAGAGCTACAACCTCTCAGGGGCGGAGACTCCCGAGAACGTGGACGGCGCGCGCGTCGGCGCCGACTACTTCGCCCTGCTCGGGGTCCGGCCCGACCTGGGCCGGGACTTCCGGGCGGAGGAGGCGGCGCCCGGGCGCGACGACGTCGTGCTGTTGAGCCATGACCTCTGGCAGCGGCGCTTCGGCGGCGATCCCTCAGCCGTGGGGAAAGAGATCCGGCTCGACGGCCGACCCCACACCGTGATCGGCGTCATGCCGGCGTCCATGAATTTCGGCCTGTTCAACGAGAAGCTCTGGCTGCCGGTCGCGTTCACGCCGGAGCGGCTCGCGATGCACGACGAGCACTACATGACCGTGCTCGCGCGGCTCAATCCCGGCGTCACGCGCGCGCGGGCGGACGAGGAGATGACCACACTCGGCCGCTGGCTCGAGGCGACGTACCCCAAGGACAATAGGGAGCGCACCGTCCGCGTATCGCAGCTCATGGAGGAGCTGGTCGGCGACTACCGGCCGCGGCTCTACGTGCTGCTCGGCGCGGTCGCCTTCGTGTTACTCATCGCCTGCGCCAACATCGCCAACCTGCTGCTGGCGCGCGGCGCCGCTCGGGCGCGCGAGATCTCCATCCGCGCGGCGATCGGTGCGGGCCGGCGTCACCTCCTGGCTCACGCGCTGGCGGAAAGCCTGGTGCTCGCCGTCGCCGGCGGGCTACTGGGGCTGCTCGTGGGGCACTGGGGCGTGGCTCTTCTGGCGGCCTACGGCCCTGAGGACGTGCCGCGGCTCTCGGAGGCGCAGGTGGATGGGCCGGTGCTCGCTTTCGCCGTCGGGCTCACCGTGCTCAGTGGTCTGGTGTTCGGCTTGGTGCCCGGGCTCCGCACCGCCGCGCGGCCGCCGTACGAGGCGCTCAAGGAAGGGGGCCGAGGGGGCTCCCGCGCCGCCAGCCGCGACCGGCTGCGGAACGCGCTGGTCGTCGGCGAGGTCGCGCTGGCGCTGGTGCTCCTCACCGGCGCGGGTCTCCTCATTCGGAGCTCCGTCGCGCTCAACAGGGTGGATCCGGGCTTCGATCCTCGGGGAGTCGTCGCGGGTCGGATCTCGCTTCCCGAGACGTCGTACCAGGCACCCGAAGCAGTGACGCGGGCGTTCGAGCGCATCGAGGAACAGGTGGCGACCGTCCCCGGGGTGGCTTCGGCTGCGCTGGTCTCCGCCGCGCCGCTCGAGGGCGGGAGCAGCAATGGGCTCGTGCCCGAAGGCCGGCCGCTGGAGATCGGCTCCGCGATCAACTCGCTCATGCGCGTCGCGACGCCGGGCTACTTCGAGACCATGCGGATCGAGCTGGTGCGGGGACGTGGCTTCACCGCCCAGGACCGCCGGGGAACGCCGCTGGTGATGGTGATCAACGAGACGCTGGCCCGCGAAGCGTTTCCCGGACAGGACCCGATCGGCAAGCGGATCGCGTGCTGCGAGCCCGGTCCTAACGGCGATCCCAACTGGAAGGAAGTGATCGGCGTCGCGCGCGACACCCGCGCGGTGGGGCTGGACCAGGACCCGATGCCGGAGTTCTACCTGCCGATGCTCCAGGCCCCGGCGGCGGCGTGGACCTGGATCGACCGCACGCTCACGCTGGCGGTGCGGGCCCGGACCGGGGAGCCGGCGCTCATGACGCCGCTCCGCAACGCGGTGGCGGAGGTGGACCCGTCGCTCCCGCTGTACAACCTGGGCACCATGCAGGGTCGGCTCATGGATTCGCTCGCCCAGTCGCGGTTCAGCACCATGCTGCTCACCGCGTTCGGCGCCATCGCGCTCATGCTCGCGGCGATCGGCGTGTACGGCGTCATCTCCTATGGGGTGGCGCAGCGGACTCAGGAGATCGGGATCCGCATGGCGCTGGGCGCGCGCCACGGCGACGTGCTGGCGATGGTCGTGCGGCACGGCGCGACCCTGGCCGGCGTGGGTCTCGCCGTCGGCCTCGCGGTGGCCCTGGCACTGTCCGGGCTGCTGCAGAGTCTGCTCTACCAGGTGAGCCCGACCGACCCGCCGACGTTCGCGGGGGGTCTCGTGGTGCTCTCGATCGTGGCGCTGGTCGCCGCGGCGCTGCCCGCCCGCCGCGCCGCCAGGACCGACCCGATGGTCGCCCTCCGGAACGAGTGACATGGCCCTAGCGATCGATCCGCTCATCCGCCTCGACGGCATCTCCAAGATCTTCCACACGGAGGAGGTGGAGACCCACGCCCTCTCGCGGGTGAGCCTCGACATCCGGGCCGGCGAGTTCGTCGCGATCTGCGGCCCGTCCGGCTGCGGCAAGACCACGCTGCTCTCGCTGCTCGGTCTCCTCGACTCCCCCAGTGAAGGGAGCTACGTGCTCGCGGGCGAGCCGGTGGCCACGCTCTCGCCGGTCCAGCGGGCCCGGGTCCGTTGCCGGGCCATCGGCTTCATCTTCCAGGCCTTCAATCTCATCGGCGATCTCGACGTGTACTCCAACGTCGAGCTGCCGCTCAAGTACCGGGGGCTCCCCCCGGCCGAGCGCCGGGCGCTGGTACACGAGGCGCTGGAGCGGGTCGGCCTGCTGCACCGGATCCACCACTTCCCCTCGCAGCTCTCCGGCGGCCAGCAGCAGCGCGTGGCGGTGGCCCGCGCGGTGGCGGGGAAGCCGCTCGTCCTGCTGGCCGACGAGCCCACCGGCAATCTCGATTCCACCAACGGCGCCCAGGTGATGGAGCTGCTTCATGAGCTGCACGCGGGGGGCGCCACGATCGTGATGGTCACTCACGACCCGCGCTACGTCGGCCGCGCCGGGCGCAACGTCTTCCTCTTCGACGGCCGGGTCGTAGCCCGCCCGCCGGCCGAGCTGGAGGTGGCATGATGGATGTCTTCTGGCGTGACGTGCGGTTCGCGGTGCGGAGCCTGCTCCGGAGCCCGGCCTTCACGGCGATCGCCGTGCTCACCCTCGCCATCGGCATCGGCGCGAACACCGCGATCTTCAGCGTGGTCTACTCGGTGCTGCTCCGCCCGCTCGCGTACTCGAAGCCCGAGCAGCTGCTCTCGATCCGAGCCGCCTACTCCGGGACCGGTGCGCAGGACATCACGGTTTCCCAGCCGGAGTACAACGACATCCTCAAGGGCGTGAGCGCGCTCGAGGACCTCGCGGCGGTCTATCCCATCAACATCAACCTGACCGGTCTGGGTGAGCCTCAGCGGATTCAGGCCTCGGTGGTCTCCGACAATTATTTCCGGGTGCTGGGCGTGGCACCCGCCATGGGCCGCGACTTCGCACCCGACGATGACCGGGGGCAGATCGGCTACGTCGTCATCATCTCGCACGACCTCTGGCAGAAGCGGTTCGGCGGCGATCCCGGCGTAATCGGGAAGACGGTGCGGCTGGACGACGATCCCATGACGATCATCGGGATCATGCCGAGCGGCTTCCGGCACGTGCTGGAGAGCGGGGCCTCCCCGATGGAGGTGTGGGCACCGATCGCACTGGACAATCCCGATACCAACTTCCTGAACGTGCGCAACGCCCGGGTGTACGACCTGATCGGTCGCCTGAAACCGGCCCGTACGATCGAGGACGCGCAGGCGGAGCTGGGCGTGCTCACCGGCAGGCTGCTGGAGGAGTACCCGCAGGTCTATCCCACGAACCAGGGATGGCATCCGGTCGCCAAGCCGCTGGCGGAGCAGGTGGTCGGGGACGTCCGGCCGGCGCTGCTCGTGCTGCTCGGCGCTGTCGGCTTCGTGCTGCTGATCGGCTGCGCCAACGTGGCCAACCTGCTGCTCGCCCGCGCCACGGTGCGCGAACGGGAGATCGCGCTCCGCACCGCGCTGGGAAGCAGCCGGGGCCGACTCGTCGGCCAGCTGCTCACCGAGAGCCTGGTGCTCGCCGTCATGGGCGGCGGTCTCGGGCTCGTGCTCGCCGCGTGGGGCTCGAGCGCGCTGGGGCGACTGGTGGCGCTGTATCTCCCACGCGCCGGGGAGATCCAGCTTTCGCTTCCGGTGCTGGGCTTCACCGCCTTCCTCATTCTGCTGACCGGCGTGGTCTTCGGTCTGATCCCCGCGCTCCAGGCCTCGCGCGCCGACCTGCAGGGCGTACTGAAGGACTCCGGCCGCGGGAGTTCCGGCGCGCCCCGGACGCGGATGCGCGCCGCGCTGGTGGTCGCGGAAGTGGCCGTGGCCCTGATGCTCCTCGCCGGCGCGGGGCTCATGCTGAGGAGCTTCCAGCGACTGATGGCGGTGGAGTACGGCTTCGATCCCGACCGGCTGCTCACGCTCCAGGTCTGGCTGCCGGTCCCGAACGACCGCTCCAAGGGCCGCTTCCAGACCCAGGAACAGCGCCGGACGTTCTACGATCGTTCCCTGGCGGCGCTGCAGGCGGTGCCCGGCGTCCGCGATGCGGCGTTCATCTCGCGGCTTCCCCTCCGCGGCCAGAACGATGCACGCCTCGTCATCGAGGGCCGGCCGGTGGGACCCGACGATCCTCCAGTGACGGCTCAGGTCCGGCTGGTGAGCTCGAACTACTTCGAGACGATGGGAATTCCGCTGCTGTCCGGTGAGCCATTGCCGGAGCTGGAGGATTCGCTCTCGAACGGCAGCATCCTGGTGAATCGCACCATGGCCGAGAAGTACTGGCCGGGTGAGGACCCGATCGGACGACGGGTGCGGTTCGGGAACGACGGCCCCTGGGTGACGGTGCGGGGTGTCGTGGGCGACGTCCGGCAGATCGGACTCGCCGACCCGCCGAGGGAAGAGCTGTACGGCTCGTACCGCGCAATCTCGCCGAACGAGATGGCGATGGTGGTGCGGACCGGTGACGAGGACCCCGAGCGGCTCGGCGCCGCGGTCACCGCCGCCATCCGCAGCGTGGACCCGGAGCAGCCGGTCTTCTCGGTGATGTCCATGGAACGGGTGATCGAGAACGCCAGTGCCGAGCGGCGGATCTCGATGGTGCTGTTGCTGCTGTTCGCCGGCATGGCCCTCCTGCTGTCGGCGATCGGCATCTACGGCGTGATGGCATACACCACGACCCAGCGGCGCCAGGAGATCGGCATCCGGCTCGCGCTCGGCGCCGGGACGCCGGACGTGCTCCGTCTGGTGGTCGGGCAGGGGATGCGGCTGGTGCTCGTGGGCCTCGTCGCCGGGCTGCTGGGCGCGTGGCTGCTGAGCCGCGCGCTGGCGAGCCAGCTCTTCGGGATCACCGCGCAGGACCCGGTCACGTACGCGACCGTCGCCCTACTCCTCGGCACCGTCGCCCTGGTGGCGACGTGGGTTCCGGCGCGCCGCGCGACGCGAGTGGACCCCATGATCTCCCTGAGGGTGGAGTAGTGGACCGGCTTCGGGCCGACCTCCGCTACGCCTGGCGGCAGGTCGCCCGCTCGCCCGGCTTCGCGGCGCTCGCGGTGGTCATGCTGGGCCTGGGCATCGGCGCGACGACCACCATCTTCAGCGTGATCAACGCGCTGTTCCTGCGTCCGCCGGCACAGGTGCGGGAACCCGAGCGGCTGGTGGCCGTCTACACCAGCGACTTCAGCGGGCCCGCGTACCGCACCTCCTCCTACCCTGATTACGAGGATTTCGCCGCCGGTGTCCCCGCACTCGCGGCCGTCGCGGCGTCCTCGCCTCGCCCGTTCAGTGTGGCGGCGGGTGGGGAGAGCTTCCGGACGCTCGGCGAGATGGTGAGCGACAACTACTTCGAGGTGCTCGGGGTGCCGCTCGCGGTCGGCTCCGGATTCGCGAGGGGCGCATCGGAGACTCAGGCCGTGATCGCCCACGGACTCTGGATCCGGCGCTTCGGCGGCGACCCCCGTGTGGTCGGGCGAACGCTTCGGCTCTCGGGACACACCTTCACCGTCAGTGGTGTGGCGCCGCGCGGATTCAGTGGCTCCATCCGGGGCGTGCGAATGGAGGTCTGGACCACCCTCGCCGCCCAGCAGGTGCTCGATCCGGCGGACGATTGGCTGGAGCAGCGAGGTGACCGCGGGCTCTCGCTGGTCGGCCGGCTGAAGGACGGGGCCACCGTCGAGGAGGCGCAAGGTCAGCTCGCTGTGGTAGCGGCGCGGCTCCACCGGGCGTACCCCGAGAAGTGGACCGACGTCGCCGGGAAGCAGCGCCGGCTGACGGTCCTGCCCGAGCGCGAGGCCCGGATTTTCCCCAGCATTCGCGGTCCGGTCACCCAGTTCCTCGGACTCCTTATGGGCATCGCAGGTCTGGTCCTCCTGGTCTGCTGCGCCAATCTCGCGAATCTGCTGTTGGCGAGGGCCACGGTGCGCCGACGGGAGCTGGCGGTGCGGCTCGCGCTGGGCGGGGGCCGGGCCCGCCTGATCCGGCAGCTGCTCACCGAGGGGTTGGTACTCGCCATCCTCGGTGGGACCGCGGGCGTCGCACTAGCTCTCTGGGCCGCGGATGCGCTGAGCGCCTTCCGGCCCCCGTTGCCGGTGCCGGTGGCGCTCGAGTTCCCCGTCGACGGCCGCATCCTCCTCTTCACGCTGGCCGTCACCGGAGCCACCGTGGTGCTCTCGGCGCTGCTCCCCGCGTTGCGCGCCACCCGACTCGAGGCGGCGAGCGCGCTTCGCGCCGATCTCTCCACGTCGTCCGGGACCCGGCAGTTCGGGCTTCGCGATGCGCTCGTGGTCGGCCAGGTGGCGGTGTCGCTCGTCGTGCTCGCCGCAGCCGGACTCTTCATTACCAGCCTTCGGAACGCCACCCATCTCGACCCGGGCTTCCGCTCCCAGGACCTCGCGCTCCTCCGACTCGAGCTCGGCGTTCAGGGGTACGACTCGGCGCGCGGCCAGGCGTTCTATGCCGAGCTGGAGCGGCGGGCCCGGGCGCTGTCCGGGGTCCAAAGCGTCGCGCTGGCCGAGATCCTCCCGCTGGGCCTCTCGGGTCAGCGGCGCGGCGTGGAAGTGGAAGCTTATGCGCCCGTCGAAGGCGAGGACATGGAGTTCGGCGTCAACACGGTGAGCGCGGGCTACTTCGAGGCGATGGGCATCGAGATCGTGCGAGGGCGCGCATTCGAGCCGAGCGACCGCGCGGGGGCCAACCCGGTCGCGATGGTGAACGAGAGCTTCGCCCGCCGATTCTGGCCCGGCGAGAACCCCATCGGCCGCCGGCTCAGCACCGGCAGGGGCGGTGCTCGGGAGGTGGTGGGCGTGGTGCGGGACGGCAAGTACCGCTCACTCACGGAAGCTCCTCAGCCGCACTTCTACGAGCCGTTCGCGCAGGCGTACGAGCCGGACATGGTGCTGGTGGCGCGAGCCGCGACCGATGCACGCTCGGTGCTCGATGGGCTGATTCGCGAAGCCCACGCCATCGACCCGGAGCTGCCGATCGAGGCGAGCACGATGGAGGAGCATCTCGGGCTGGCCGTGCTGCCGCAGCGGATCGGATCGGCGGTGCTGACCAGCTTCGGCGCGATCACCGCCCTGCTCGCCGCGCTCGGACTCTACGGGGTGATGTCGTACGCGGTCTCCCAGCGGACCCGGGAGATCGGCATCCGCGTGGCCCTCGGCGCCCGAGGGCACGACGTCCGACTGCTGGTGCTGCGGCGCGCGCTCGCCGTGACGCTCACCGGACTGGCGCTCGGGCTCGCGGGCGCGTTGGCGGCGGCCCGCCTCCTTGGGGCCTTCCTCGTGAACGTGAGTCCGTCCGACCCTGTCACGCTGCTCTCGGTCACGGCCTTCTTCACGGCCGTCGCCGTGCTGGCCAGCTGGCTTCCCGCGCAGCGTGCGGCGGCCGTCGATCCCGTGCGGGCGCTCCGCTGGGAATGAGGGAACCTCTCGCCATGTTCGTCGCCTGCGCCATTCCCGCCCGCCGCGCCAGCCGGGTCGACCCGGCCATCGCACTGAGGTCTGAATGATCGACACGCTCCGTCACGATCTCGGGCAGGCCCTCAGGAGCCTGCGCCGTCGTCCGACCTTCGCCACGCTCGCCGTGGCCACGCTCGCGCTCGGCATCGGCGCCACCACGGCGATCTTCAGCGTGGTGAACGGCGTGCTCCTGCGCCCGCTGCCGTACCAGCGGCCGGCAGAGGTGATGATGGTGCATACCCAGCTCGACGGGATACCCGGCAAGGAGCTCAGCCCGCCCGAGTACTGGGACCTGCGTGAGCGCAATCGATCGTTCAGCCGCCTCGCCGCCTTCAGCAACGGCACGCTCACGCTGACCGGCAGCGGCACTCCCGAGCGCTTTGACGCCGGATACGTCTCCGCGGACGCGATCCCGCTGCTGGGCGTTGCGCCCGCGCTCGGTCGCAGCTTCACGCCGGAGGAGGACCTGCCGGGACGGCCGGCGGTGGTGCTCCTGAGCGACGGGCTCTGGCGGCGCCGGTTCGGCGCCGATCCCCGGATCGTGGGCCGCACGCTGATCCTGGACGATCTCCCCACCACGGTCATCGGTGTCATGCCTCCGGGGTTCCAGCTTCCGACGCACTACGTCGGCACCGGAATGGAGGCGTGGACACTGCTCCAGCTCGATCCCGGCGCGGATCGCGGCGAGCGCGGCTGGCACTGGCTGTCGGTCATCGGCCGGCTGCGCCAGGGTCTGGACCCCGCGAGCGCGGAGCGGGAAGTCGGTGTCCTCATGGGAGCGATGGTCCGCGAGTATCCCAATGAGTACGACGAGGCCTTTACCGGTTCGGTCACGCCCGCCGCGGAACAGCTGATCGGCGACATCCGCCCGGTGCTGCTCGTGCTCCTGGGCGCGGTCGTCCTCCTCCTGCTGATCGCCGCGGCCAACGTGGCGTCGCTCTTCCTGGCTCGCGCGGAGGAGCGCCACCGGGAGATCGCGGCGCGCGCGGCGCTCGGCGCGCGCGCCGGGCGGATCGTGCGCCAGCTCCTCACCGAGAGCGCGACGATCGCCGTGATCGGCGGCGCGGCCGGCCTCCTGCTGGCGGCGTACGGGACGCGGGCGCTTGTGGTGGCCGCGCCACCGACCCTGCCTCGGCTCGACGCGATCGGCCTCAACCTCCCGGTGCTGGCGTTCACGGCCGTGGTCAGCATCGTCACCGGCCTGCTCTTCGGCCTCGTGCCGGCGTGGTACGCTGC